>ULVD01020524.1_pt1 | contig 38901 bp, 33 predicted proteins | sample 1959101 | NCBI WGS metagenome assembly ULVD01 (sample SAMEA4835777, study PRJEB28245) | human gut metagenome | biome: gut microbiome; material: fecal sample | place: Denmark | collected 2008
CGCTTCAGGAAAAGATGGCGGATATCCGTGTGGTCAACCGCGCAAAATGGCTTCTTATCGAGCATCTCGGCATGAGCGAGCATGACGCGCATTATTATATCGAAAAGCAGGCGATGGATACCCGGCTCTCCCGCCGCGAGGTGTCCGAGCAGATAATACGCACCTACGATACATAAGATGACGTCCGGCAAAGCAAAAACGCGCTTCTGCCGGACGCGCTTTGTGTTATTTCAAGACACACCCGCATGGATACGCACAATTGCCACGCCGTCGCGCCTTCGCCGGAACCCTGCTGAGCGGAATAATTTAATGAGGGAAGCTGATGTCACACGCCGCGATCCCGCTCTCCGGCGATTTTGAAAAGTTTTTTGAGGAATAAAACAGTTTTTTTCGGAAATAGTATTGACAACAGCACCTTATTTTGATATAATGTGTTTCGCACAAAATCAAATATCAATTTAGCGGTATCGCCAAGCGGTAAGGCAACGGACTCTGACTCCGTCATTACCTAGGTTCGAATCCTAGTACCGCTGCCAAAAAATCCAAGCCAATCGGCTTGGATTTTTTCATTTGTGCCGTAAGGCACAACATCATTTGACCGAAGGTCAACATCATTTCGAGCGAAGCGAGAACATCATTATTCATTTTCGGCACAAATGAACGAGGTTGAGGCTTTGCCTCAAATGATGTTGCAACAAGTTGCAAATGATGTGATGCTTCGCATCAATGATGTTGCGCTTCGCGCAAACGAAGTTGTATCTGTTTGTTTGGATTGCTGATTTATAGTTGATTTTTAAGCGAAAGTATGATATGATTAGCTTAAAAAGGTGGTGTGGTTATGAAAGAGGATAAGCTTGGGGATCTGTCTATGGAATTATCCGTAGAAGTTTTAAAGCTGACAAAAGAGTTACGCTCAAAGCACGAAACCGTTATCTCAAATCAAATCGGCAGAAGTGCGACAAGTATTTGCGCAAATATTGCCGAGAGTAAATATGCTCATAGCCGTGCCGATTTTATTGCAAAGCTTGAAATTGCACTCAAAGAAACAAACGAAACGGGCAAATGGCTTGAAATGCTTTGGAGAAGCTAATATATAGATGAAGCAAGGCATAAAGCACTTGATAAAACCTGCTCAACGATAAGATTTTTGCTTGTTCGATCTATTCAAACGGCAAAGCAAAATGCTAACAAATAATTTTCAAATACTTTTCTTGCATTTCCGTTCCTTTTCGGTATAATGTGTTTACCACCCGAAAGGAGAACGAAAATGTCAAAATCAAATTTATTACCATACTATCAAGTAAAATTAACTCTACTGCGATGTAAGCTGTCTTTTCTCGAAAATCCCCCGAAAAACGAGGACGAGCATTACGCTTGCGATATTATCCAAAAGGCGCAAGAGATAAATGAGAAAAAGATAGCAATGCTTGATTTTGATAAAAACAAAAAGCTGTTAGAGGATTATTACAGATGGCTTGATAGCAGACGAAAAGGATAACGAAAGGCGGTGGATATATGGAAGATAATGTAGTTATGAGAATCATTTGCAATGAAACTAAAGCAAAGGATTTTCTTCACCGTTTGTCAATACTTTGCGAAAATAATAATTTTCAATATACAGAAATTCAAAATGAGCCGTATTGGAAAATAGAAGGTCGCAAAGAAATGTTAATAGAATTCGGACCCGTTCCTGTATGGAATTATGGCAAATGGAGTGAAGTCTATAAATATTTATTTGAACAACATTTTACAATAGAATATGACACGGATGAAAATATTGATTTTTGTTATTATCCCTCTCCCGAAGATTCTGAATCATATTTTGTGGTTTTCGGTATTCCGGCAAATTGTTTCTTTCCAAAGCCGTCAAAAAGCATTGTACACTAATGTCATCTATTTCGGTCGCCAATCACAACAACAAAGGACGGGGCTTCCCGTCCTTTGTTGTTGATAGTGACACCCCATAATTCGAACCTACTCAAATCCGGCAACGCCGGATCTGAAGGTTTTGCGCTAAGGTGAACAACGGATTTACCGTGTCAGACGCGCAAAACAGTAAATTCATAGCATTTCGAACTGTTCGGCGGGATCAAGCCCCGCCCCACGGTCGCCGTTTCGCGCCGGACAGATCCTTGTTACACAGTAAGGCTCAAATGAGCTCGTCGCAGATCATACGTATATCATACGCAATATCGTTTTCTCCCTGCGGTTATTCTCGATCCGGTTTCTCCCCGCAGCTACTCTCCGGGTCGCACTCAAAGCCCAAGGGTTTCCCTGGCTTTTCTTTTCTTTCTTCTCCGAACCGATTTTTCAGCCCATTACCGCAACCGGCTTCGGTCTTTCTATGACATTCTGCACACGGATGTTCTTATGCAGAGGTGTAAGCTGCCGTGACATCAATGTTTTATGCAGAAGGGCGGAATTATGAATTATTTTGTTTCTTGAATTTCATTTTTCGTATATTTTCAGGCGCGGGATGCGCGCTACGGCGCATCCCGCGCAATTTCGCTATTGACAAAAAGCATAAACGGTGATACAATATTTTTGATTAATGAAAAAGACATCCGGTGAGGGGTGCGCGTTTCCGATCCGGTCAGTCCGGAATTTTTATAATATTGCAAAGCGGCGCACTGACGCCGCGGGAGAGCAGGATGGAAAAGAAAAATCTTGATTGGGCAAATATCGGCTTCGGATACGTCAGGACCGAGAACCGCTTTGTCGCCGAATACCACAACGGCGAGTGGGGCGAGGGACGCCTCACCGACAACGCCGAGGTAACGATAAGCGAAAGCGCCTGCGTTTTGCAGTACGCACAGACCGCATTTGAAGGTCTTAAGGCATATGAAACCGCGGACGGACGGATCGTTTGCTTCCGCCCTGACCTTAACGCCGCACGTATGGCGGACTCCTGCCGCCGCATGATGATGCCGGTGTACAGTGAGGAAAAATTCCTTGACGCCGTTGACCGCGTGGTTGCCGCCAATGCCGCATATGTGCCGCCCTACGGCACGGGCGCTTCCCTTTATCTGCGCCCCTTTATGTTCGGCACGACTCCGGTCGTGGGCGTGAAACCCGCAAACGATTTTGAATTCCGCATTTTTGTTACTCCGGTCGGACCTTATTTCAAGGGCGGAGCAAAGCCGCTGCGCCTGCGCGTCAGCGATTACGACCGCGCCGCTCCTCACGGTACAGGTCACATCAAGGCGGGACTCAACTATGCCATGAGCCTTTACCAGACCGTTGACGCTCACGAGCAGGGCTTTGACGAAAACCTTTATCTTGACCCGATGAGCCGCACCTTTATCGAGGAGACGGGCGGAGCAAATATTATCTTCATTTCCCGTGACGGAAAGCTGGTAACGCCGAAATCCGACTCGATACTCCCCTCTATCACCCGCCGCTCGCTGCTCTATATTGCCGCGAATATTCTCGGCATGGAGGTCGAGGAGCGTCCCGTCGCCTTTGACGAGGTAAAGGATTTTGTCGAGTGCGGACTTTGCGGCACTGCCGCAGTTATATCTCCCGTCGGAATGATATCCGACCACGGAAAAGAGATATACCTGCCCTCCGGCATGGAGCAGATGGGCCCCGTGACAAAGAAGCTGTACGATACCTTCCGTGGTATTCAGCTTGGCACCGCCCCCGCCCCCGAGGGCTGGCTGCGTGAGATCAGACTGTAAAAACAAAAAACATAGAATTATAAAGTATAAATCAAAATGCTGCCGCGCAACGCACGGCAGCATTTTGATTTAGTGTCCCGGTAAAGTATTCAACGAATGATACTCGTAGTTGACGTCGTATAAGTCCGATTGAACACACAGCCGTCATACATGCCTGTAAAGGGGCTGTACTTGCATACGTTACAAACGCAATGAAGCAGTTGATGTCCAGAGGCTGTTGTCATACTTTCAGGACGGATGGCTCCCGTCACTGCTCCTTCCAAGGCTTTGTGCCGGAGAGCCAGCCGTTTTCGACCCAGTACTGCTTTTCCGCCGGGGACGCTCCCCAGCCCGCCTTCTGCATTCCGCCGTAGAACCAAAAGAGAAAGCGCGTCCTTATACCGACGTGTGCTTTTTTCCGGCGCGACAGCTTATGCGCCAGCCTTTTTATGTCCTTTTCTATTCCCGCTTTCTTTTTTGGCGGGATCATATCCCACCTCATGGCGTTTACAACGGCGGCGTAGGTGTGGACTTCGGGTATGCCCCAGTTTATCAGATTGCCTGCTATCAGCTTTGCGGCTTTTTTTGCCCCGGCTCCGGCGGCGGTGGAGATCACCACTGCCTTTTTTGAAAACATTTCCCGCGGCGGCTTGTGCGTCAGCCAGTTTGTAAAGAACAGGTCAAGAAACGCTTTCATGGGCGCCGAGGGCATCATGCAGTAATTGGGGCTGGTAAAGACAAGCAGCTCCGCCTCCAGCATATCCCGCAGTATCGGCTCTTTTTCCTTCCAATACGGGCAGCGCGCCCGGTCCTCAAGACAGGCGAAGCAGCCGCTGCAGAAGTGGTCAAGGTCTCTCGGAAGAAAGTATTCCCTGACCTCCTTTTCGCCCTCGAGCGATTCAAGCAGCATCTTGCCGATATTCCACGTGCTGCCTTTGTGGTTTTGTCCGTTGATAACAACTATTTTCATTTTGTTTCCTCTCTGCCGTCGTGTCGGAACGCAGATTTTTGAAAGTTACGGTTCGCTTTTGTACCAATTCAGCACCGGAGAAAGAGCTTCCTCGCTGACGCGGTTGCCGCCGTGCAGCATCAGCTCCAGCATATCATCCTCGTCGGGAGTACGCTCCTTTTTGTTTTCAAGCGTTTTGCCTGCGGCTTTGGACATTACCGACATCATGAACCGGCATATCCCGCGCAGGCGGGCTTTCATTCCGGTTGAAAACTTCCTTATCTGTTTGTCCTCGGGCAGACTGTATTTCCGGCACGCGTCAGTAAATGCCTGTCGGTCAAAGCAGTCATACATTCTGCCGAGTATCTTTGCGCAGTCACCGGGCGTCAGGTAGCTGCTGAAGCCGGTATCCGAAAGGGCAACGCCTATCTGCTGTTTGTCCTCCGGCGCAAGAGCTGACGCAGCTTTTCCGAATACGGTGACACTGCCGCCGTCCGGCTTTACAAGCCCCAGAATGGCTTTTATCACAGTGCTTTTTCCTGCTCCGTTTTTTCCCACAAGCCCGGTTATCCGCCCGTCGGGGATGTCAAGCGTTACGTCCAAAGAGAAATCCTTGTAATTCTTTTTCAGTTCTTTTACAGATACCATGCTCAGTCCTCCAATAAGATATCAATTATCTGCCGTATCTCCTCGGGACTCATGCCGACAGACTTGGCTTTTTCCAGCGCCTTGGCGAGATCCTCCTCCACCGCCTTTCGTCTTGCTTCCATTGCAAGCGCGCGGTTGGTCGGCATAACGTAAGTTCCTTTTCCGTGCACGGTCACCACAAAGCCGTCTTCCTCCAGCTTGTCATAGGCTTTTTTTACGGTAAGGGAGCTTATCTTCAGTGTTCCGGAAAGCGCCCTTACGGAGGGCAGTGCCTCTCCCTCACTGAGCTTTCCGGTAATGATCCGGTCTTTTATCTGATCGACCAACTGCTCATAGATGGGTCTCATGGAAGCATTGTTCAGAATTATCTGCATCTTGTCACCTCCGGTTTTGCACATAGTATATCACATTTGCATACTGTTGTCAACTGTTATATACTGTTTATTCGAAAAAATATGCAGTAAGCCGTGGCAGCCGCCTGACTCACAGACAAACGGCAAAAGTTTTCTTTTTTAGTGGATTTGCGTACTGAGCCGCTGGCGTCACCGCAGAAACGGCGGCGGGCGGATTGGGACTGCATTTTCCGGGCTTTGCGGGTGTGCGGAACGCGCTGGGGCATAAGATGTGGGGATGGCAGAAAAATGTATGTTTTTTAAGGAAAAAAATTTATTTTTTCCAGTATGACCTCTTGTTTTTCTTTTGAAAATGTGATAAACTTTTATTAATTATAGTGTGTTACTATGCCCAAAAACGGGTGTGCTCCACTTTCTGTCGCTTTTCCCGCGAAACAGACCGCACCTTGGTTACGGACAAGCGCTGACGCGGGACAGAACCGCTGCCTTGCGGCTGAGGGCGGCAGTCCGGCTGATAATATCTTTTGCTTATTATACATATGGAAGAAAATTAAGGTCTGCCCCGCGTTCGGAAGGGATAGATGTGTCCGGCAGATATTTTCTTTTGTGTTGACACATAAGGGGGCAAGCAGGTGGATAAAATTCAACCTGAAATATCTATTGTAATACCTACATACAATGCAGAATCGACCCTTGAAAATGCAGTTTCTTCTGTCATCGGGCAGAGCTTTGAAAATTGGGAGCTTATTATTGCAGATGACGCATCCTCTGACGGAACGGTGAGGCTGGCGCGGGAGCTTGAGAGCCGCGATGGGCGCATACGCGTCGTTGAGAGCAAGGTCAATAAAGGTGTGGCTGAAATGCGGAATTACGGAGTTTCGCTCAGCAGGGGACAGTATGTGGCTTTTCTTGATTCCGACGACACATGGCACCCCGACAAGCTGATTATCCAGCTTGGCAGGATGCGCGATACGGACGCCAGCCTTTGCTACACCTCATACGCGCTTGTGAACGCGAGCGGCAAAAAGGCGCGCGCGGACTACATCGTGCCGGATGAGACGGATTATCCTTCCATGCTGCGCGAAAACGTGATAGGCTGTTCCACCGTGCTGATCTCGGCAGAGGTAGCCAGAAGCCATCCGTTTTCAACCGAAGCTTACCACGAGGACTATGTGCTTTGGCTGCAGCTCCTGCGGGAAGGTCACAGGGCGATCGGTTGCAAAGAGGCGCTGACCGACTGGTGCTACCACGACGGCTCACGCTCGTACAACAAATTACGAAGTCTGCAAAAGCGCTGGGAGGTCTACCGCAAGGTGCTTAAGCTGCCGCTTATGAAAAGCATCAGCTGTACCTGCAGCTATGCGGTCGCGGGACTCAGAAAATACAATTCTTATGACTGACTTGAGAGGATAATTATAGCACATGAACGAAAACCAGACACCGCTCAATACGGCGGGCGGCAACGAAATTACACTCTGGAGCATCCTGCGGCTGCTTGTAAGCAAGCTGTTTCTTCTGCTTCTTGCCGGAGTCGCAGTCGGTCTTGCGGTATTCCTTGTACTGAACTTTCTTGTTACCCCGAAATATGAATCGAGGGTCAGCTTTTATGTCTACAACAGTGCGGACGGCGCTTCCCACGTCGGAACTATAAATAACAACGACCTTCAGGCGGCGGAAAGCCTTGCCGCGACCTACTCAAAGATACTTGAGAGCAATTCGGTGCTTGACTCGGTCCTTGGCGACCTCGGCAGCGTCGGCATCTCAAGAAAAGACCTTGGCAGGATGACGGAGGTTGCGGTCGTGCCGGATACGCAGCTGCTTGAGGTCGTGGTGACCTCCACCGACCCGGAGCTTGCCTGCCGCATAGCCGATTCCTTTGCAAAGGTCGCGACCACCGAGATCGTGCGTATCACAAAGGCGGGCGGAGTCGAGGTCGTTGACAGACCCGAGGTGGCGACGGAAAAGTCCTCTCCCCGCACGGTGTTCGGCACTGTGATAGGCGTTGTTATCGGTGTGATAATCATGTCTGTCATAGTTATCCTCAGGGCGATGTCGGATACCACGATATATCTGTCGGAGGATATTGACAAGCTGGGCGGCATTACCGTGCTCGGTCAGATACCCGAGATCGGCGCACAGGACGAAAAATATGTTTATTGGAAAGTTGTAAAGGGAGGAGTGGTTCGCCTTGCAGAGAAAAAAGGACAGCCGGGCAACGGCAATTGATGAAACGGCGCTTAACCGCAAACGCCTGATAAACAACGATACACCGTTTGCGATAAAAGAGGCTTATGTAAAGCTGCGCACGAACCTTATGTTCTGTATGACGGCGGATAAACAGCGCCCGTGCAAGGTTTTTGCGATAACAAGCTCAAATCCTTCCGAGGGCAAAAGCCTTACCGCTGCAAACATTGCAATAAGCTACGCCATGCTGGGGCGAAAGACTCTGCTTATCGACGCGGACCTGAGAAAGCCCACACAGCAGCGGCTCTGGAAGGTTGAGATCTCAAGCGGGCTTTGCGACTTTCTGGCTAATATCGGATCGCTTGAAATGGCTCAGGTGGAATCAATTCCGCTTACCGTTGTCTGCACGGGGACCATACCTCCCAATCCCTCCGAGCTTCTGGCGTCGGACAGGATGAAGCATTTTATAAATGCGTGCGCACAGAGCTATGATTATGTGATAATCGACACGCCGCCTATCAATACGGTGGCTGACGCGCAGATAATCTCCACCTTTGTGGACGGGGTGGTCGTTGTCGCCAAATCCGGCGAGACAAGCTCGGACGATCTCTGCGCCGCAATAGACGCCGTGGATCGCGCCGGAGGAAACCTGTGCGGGGTGGTTCTGAACGACATGAATATCAGGACCGCAAAATACTCCTACCGTTATAAATACGGCGACAGGTACGGCTCAAAATACGGGTACAGATACTCATATAAGAGCTACAAGGAATCAAATAAAGAATCGTAACGGCGTGATACGGTGATGTGAGCCGTAAAACGGTACTTACGTAAAAACGGGAGCGTACATATGAATGCCGAAGCATAATTCCACGTCAGAACTCACAGCTCATCAGGCGGTTCTGCTTTCCATGCTTAAGGAGCTTGACTCCGTATGCAGAAAAAACGGTATTCACTATATGCTTTTTGCCGGTACGGCGCTCGGAGCGGTGCGGCACGGGGGATTTATCCCGTGGGACGACGATATTGACGTGGTAATGCTGCGCAGTGATTACGAAAGATTTTTCCGCACTGCCGCAGGGGATTTCGATAAAGAACGGTATTATGTTCAGGAAGAATACAGCGCCCACTGGCCTATGTATTTTTCAAAGCTCCGGCTCAACAGCACTACGTGCATGGAAAAGTACCATCCGAAGGACAGGAAAATGCACCAGGGCGTGTACATAGATATTTTCCCGTGCGATAATCTTTCCGGCAATGCCGTTGTCCGCAGGCTTCAGTTCCTTGCCTCAAAGGTCGTGATAGCAAAAGCATTGTACGCGCGCGGCTACGAGACGGACAGTATCCTCAAAAAATGCTTCATGCAGCTTTGCAGGCTGCTTCCGCGTAAGCCGCTGTGGCGCTTCTGCGTAAGGAGACGCGACAGCCGTTCGGAGTGGGTGCACACCTTCTTCGGCTGCGGAACGAAGTACGAAAAGAATATTTTCCCGCGCGAGTGGTTTGAAAAAACGGCGGATGTGCCGTTTGAGGACGGAGTCTTTCCGCTCACGGTCAATTACGGCGAGCTGCTTACAAAGCTGTACGGCGACTATATGACTCTTCCCGCGCCGGAAGAAAGAAAGTGCAAGGAGCACGTTGCGATCCTCGATCTTGAACGCCCGTATACCGAGCACCTCTCGGAGCAGGAAGCGATCGTGTTTGACAGCTATACAAGAAGCATCAGATAAGCCGCCGGGGCGCGCACAAGAATAATAACCAAAATTCACTGAGCCTGGCATAAAGAAAGGCAGCGACCAATGAATAAAAGCAACGGAATTTTTCAGAACAGGAACACGCTTATACTTGTAATTGCTTTGCTTGCGATAGTATGTCTTGAAGCCATACTTGTCGTGGTGCTTATAAACAGAAAGCCGGAGGCAAAACCGGACGACGCATCCACCTCGTCGGCGGTCGTCAGCGAAAACAAAGGGGAAATAAATACCCCCGTCGGGAAGCTCGTTTTCCCCTCGGAATGGGCGGATTCGGTGGAAATTAAGGACACCTCCTCCGGAAAGCAGTTCAGAAACAGCTTTTACGGCACAGTGAACGGCGAGAAGGTTTTGCTGTTTGAGCTTTCGGTCGGCGCTGACGGCAGCGGATATCAGCTCGGCTCTGCACCTGACAGCGCGGGTAACACTCAGTTTATCTGGCTCAATATCAAGGAGATCAGTTCGGAGCCGACGTGGTCCAGAGAGGATATTTCAAGGATCAATACGATGCAGTCATGCGTGAACGACCTTATCGAGCAGCTGCATGAGATAGACGGCTTCCGGGAAAGCAACTGAAATGGCGTCGCTTAAGGGGCTGAGGCGGAAGATAGGCGCGATCGTTTACTACCCGATCGCCAAACGGCTGCCGCCGTCGTGGAGCAAGCTGCGCGTAGGTCAGACCTCACTCCGCCGCTGGTGCGGAAGGATGATGCTGGCAGAGTGCGGCAAAAAAGTCAATATCGAGCAGGGGGCGGTCTTTTCGCCCAAGGTCACGCTCGGCGATTTTTCCGGCATCGGCATAAACGCAAAGATATACGGCGCCTGCCATATCGGCAGCTGCGTAATGATGGGAACGGACGTTACCGTCATTACCCGGAATCACCGTCATGACAGGACCGACATTCCCATGATGGAGCAGGGGTTTGAGGAGGAACAGCCCGTCGTCATAGGCAACGATGTGTGGATAGGCGACAGGGTAGTGATACTTCCCGGCGTACATATCGGGAACGGGTGCATAATAGGCGCGGGTGCGGTCGTGACAAAGGATATACCGGATAACGCGATCGCCGCCGGAGTGCCCGCACGGGTCATACGCTTCCGCGATAGCGACGCAAAGATATCGCAGAAACAGGGTGAGTGCGATGAGTGATAAAATAATCTTACTGCTTTCGGCAGGTAATGACACCCGCTCAATATCTCACAACAATTTATGTGTGAAATTGATGATGACGGGAAAAATAAAGCCAATCTGATATGTTAGACATTTTACAAGTAATATTATGGTCAGTCACCTATGTACTTATTTGCTTCTACGGCATTAAATACCGCAACGAGCGAAAAAGAATGATGCCGCTTTTTTCGGGAAGTCTTAATATTGCGTGGGAGATAAATGCTCTTGTTTGGTCGAAAGGCTTTTGGGGACATATCATATGGCTGCTCCTTGATGTGATTATTTTTTCGCTTAATGTATCCAGTATCAAGAAAGTAAAGAATAAAGTTTTTTACGGCATTATCACATTGGTATTGGCAGGGATCATGGCGGGTATTTTTCGAATAACTGTAATCGACGGGATGCTTGCTTCTGCGTTTGCATTGGATTTAATTATTGCTATGGAATATGTTATTAAGGCAAAAAGCATTTCCAAAAGAGGAAAAGCCCAAATAGCAATTTTCAAGCTTTTGGGGGATGTGTGTGCATGGCTTTTCTATATGAAAAATTCTGAGTTTGTAGGTATTGTCGGGTTCGTCATATTACTATTGAATCTGTTTTATCTTGCGTATTGTCTGGAAGAAAAACGGGATGCTGCAGGGAGGTAACGTATGGAGATGTTAGCAAGCTGGATCTCCGAAAACAGCTTGATATTGCTACTCCTTGCCGGTTCGTGTTTCACTTTTGTCTGGCTGTGCCTGTTCAGAGACAGACTGCAACTAAAGTGGTATGTTGCATTGCTGATATCAGTTCTACATACACTCTTTGGCGTGCTGACTGTCAAGGTATTTGCCTTTCTTGAAACCGGGTTCAATACGGACAGCCTTGGAAACATGAGCCTGTTCGGCGGGGTGTTCTTCATGCCGCTGGCTTACTGGCTCGGAGCAAAGCTCTCAAAACGGTCATACAGGGAGGTATTTGACGTATTTACTCCCTGCATGATATTCACCGTCATGTGTGCGCGTATAAACTGTATCGTATCAGGCTGCTGTATCGGCTTACCGATACCGGGCATGAACGGCGTTCGTTTCCCGACGCGCGAAGCAGAGATACTGTTTTACATAATACTGCTTATCTGCCTTTGCCCGCGTGTTCTGAAAGGGAAGTATCGCGGCCAGGCATATCCCATATACATGATAAGCTACGGGGCGTTCCGCTTTGTTGAGGAGTTTTTCCGCAGTGCGGATACAAGCTCAGTTTTTCACAGTGCCCACATCTGGGCGCTTATAGCATTGATTATCGGCATAAGTATTTATGCGGAAATAAAATCTGAAACAGCAACCAGGAAAAGGAGAAGATGAAAATGGTTGAACGTATATCAAAGAGATTTCTGTCGTTGACTTTAGTTGCAGTTATGCTTCTGAGTCTCTTGCCCGCTTTCGCACTGCCCGCGTTTGCGGCGACGAGCGGCACACTGAACGGTCTGAGTGATGCCAACATTAGTCTGAACTTTAGCGGCAAAGCAGACAATGCTTGGAGCGCAACAGGCACAACAATCACTGGTTCAGTCGTCTCTGTCGGAGGAACCTGTAGTGACACCAGCTACAACTCCACACTGACTATCAAAAACAACAAAGCCACAAAAGCCACACTGTCATTCAACTATTCCATTGAGCTGAATAGCGGTACGATTACAGTGGACGGTAATAAGGTTGCTTCAAATGGTAATTTCAGCAAAGAACTTGCCGCCGGTACTTCTATTACGGTCAAGATCGAATCTGGCAGCACCACAGCTACAAAAATCACCATGACCGATGTTGCACTGGTCTCAGATGTAACAGCAACCACGACCTTTGTGCCTGCCGAAAACGGCACCTATACAGTGGATGGTAAGACTGTCACAGAGGAATACAGCAACACGCAAAGTTCTATGACAGCTTATCAGGTGGTGGCAAGCCCGGCAGAGGGGTATCAGTTCCTTGGCTGGTACAATCTGACCACCGGCAAGTGCATAGCCACTGCTGCATCCACTGCTCTGAATATCGAAAGTGACTGCACTGTTACAGCAAAATTTGCAAGCAAAGCCGTTGCTCTTTTTGAGACGGGCGGTCAGCGTTTTGCGGATCTGAATGAGGCGGTTGCCTATGCACAGGCGAACAGTCAATCTAAAATCACATTGGCTACCGACGGTTCTATCAGCGGTACCTACACCATTCCTGCTGGGATTACACTGCTAATTCCCTTTGATGCAGCAGGAACCCTGTATACGGATTCTCCTGCGGCAATCCGCACGACCCCAACATCTAAAGCGTTCCGGACGCTGACGATGGCCGAAGGTACTTCTATCACCGTCAATGGTGCGATCAGCCTGGGCGGCAGATATTTCGCAGCTGGCGGTGGTCAGCAGGGACGCCCCATTGGCGATTACGGCTACATCAAAATGGCGAATAACAGTTCCATTACGGTGAAGAGCGGCGGTAATCTCTATGCATGGGGCTTTATTTCCGGCAGCGGCTCTATTCTGGCGGAATCCGGCGCAACCGTGTATGAGTTCTACCAGATCGCGGATTTCCGCGGCGGCAGTGCCTCCTCCGGCATGGGTAACAATGTGTTCCCCTTCTCCCAGTATTTCGTTCAGAACATTGAAGTTCCCCTGACGCTGAATGCGGGCGCCAATGAAAAGGTTTTCAGCGGCGTTTATGCAATGAGCACCACGTATACTACTGCAATCAGTTTCATTGGTGACAATGGTATGTTCAAAGTTGTCTCCGGAAGCTTCACCAAAGACTACGATGAAAAGACGGACCGTCTGATCCTTACTGTGAACGGTGAGGCGGAACTGAACACTCTTGCCCTGAAGTTAGCTGGCATGAGTGTCAACTCCGCAAACTATGTACTCCCCATCACCAACAACATCTCCATCAACATTCAGTCCGGAAAGGTCACCATCAACCAGGATACCGCACTGTTGGCTGGCGTTGAGGTAAGCATTGCCGAGGGGGCTGATTTGACTGTCTCCAACGGTAAGAATGTCTACGTTTACGACAGTGACGAGTGGAATTCCGACAACTTTGTCTGGGGCCCTTGCAAGTTTAAGTCTGTTGCCTATGCGCCCGGCAAAGCCTATACCCGCACCAATGCAGACCTGAAGGATGCCAAGGTGGATGTAAACGGCAGCCTGACGGCTATCGGTGCCATCTACACCACCGCAGGCGGCGCGGACATCTGCTCCAGCGGCGGCACTGGCAAGTACATTCAGCAAGGCGCTCCCGGGACGGCAATCCAAACCTATCAGTATAATGCAAACGGAAATAATGAGGTTACCATTCCAATCACTGCCGCCAAGCTGCACAACGGCAGTCAGTATGTCGGCACGGCTGAGGAGTACACCGCTACCGAAGGTGCTGCTGCGGGCAGTGCGTACAGATGGTGGACTTACGACAGCAAGTGGCATTCTGCTGACGAAATCCTTGTCTCCTTCGACGCTAACGGCGGAGATGGCAGCATGGATGCTATGACGCAAAAGAAGGATGCGTCCTTCACGCTTACCGACAACACATTCACGCGCACCGGATACGACTTTACCGGATGGAACACGGAAAAGGACGGCAGCGGAACTTCCTATACCGACGGTGCAACCGTCACATTTACAAGCGATACCGTGCTGTACGCTCAGTGGAAGGCGAAGAAGTACACCGTCACATGGGTGAACGAAGACGGCACTGTCCTTGAGACCGACGAAAATGTGCCCTATGGCGCAACGCCCGAATATAACGGCGCAACCCCCACCAAGGCAGCTGACGCTCAGTACACCTACACCTTCAAGGGCTGGACTCCTGATGTTGACACGGTCACCGGAAATGTGACCTACACCGCTGTGTACGATTCCACGGTCAATACCTACACCGTGACTTGGAAAAATGAGAACGGTGATGTGCTGGAGACCGACCAGAATGTGGCCTACGGCACCGTTCCCACTTATAACGGCGCAACCCCCACCAAGGCAGCTGACGCTCAGTACACCTACACCTTCAAGGGCTGGACACCTGCTGTTTCCGAGGTCAAAGGCAATGTGACCTACACCGCCGTGTACACATCCTCCACCAGATATTATCGCGTGACCTGGTATGAAGCGGATGGTTCTATCCGTGGCAATGATCCGCGTGCTGCTTACGGTGCCAATATTTGGGATATGACAGAATCATATACACCTACTCCTCCCACCAAGGCAGCCGATGCACAGTACACCTATACCTTCGACCATTGGGTGAACAGGGAGACGAACGAAGCGATCACCTCTGCATCCAAAGTAACCGGCGATACAGACCTCGATCCTGTGTTCAAGCAGGAGCTCAGAATGTATACCATCACCTGGAAGAACGACGACGGTACTATTCTGGAGACCGATGAGAAGGTGGCCTACGGCACTGTTCCCACCTATGACGGCGAGACGCCCACAAAGGCTGAGGAAACGCGCTATACATATTCCTTCATCGGATGGGACAAAGATGTCACTGCGGTATCCGGAGATGTTACATATACCGCGCAGTTCGAAAAGACAGGCAAAAACGGGCTTTCCGTCGAGGATGACGGCACATACTGGCTTGAAGACGGCGAACCTGTCCTTAACAAGGGACTTGTACGCATCAACATCAGCATGGATGACGGGATCCACTATCACTACTATTACTTCGGTGAGGACGGCAAGGCTGTCAAGGACGGCGATTACAAGGTCTATAAGAACAACGGTCTGCCGCTGCCCTGCTATCAATACAGGTTTGATGAGGACGGTATCATCGTTCACGACTATGACACCACAAAGAACGGCATCCGCGAGGGTGATAACTCCATTTTCTACTACATCGACGGCGTAAAGGTCGGCGAGGGACTTCTCCTTATTGACGGATATTATTACTATGCCAGGACCTCCTCGGGCGAGATCGTAAGAGGCAGATCCTACTGGGTAACAAAGACGAACGGTCTTATTGACAATGAAGGCGAGTACGAGTTCGACGCCGACGGCAGAATGATACTTGACGGTTTTGTAACAGTAAACGGAGCTACCTACTACTACACTGACGGCGAGCCTGCGCTTGGCTTTACAAAGATAGGCGAAGATTACTATCTGTTCAACAATAAGAGCGGCAAGATGTACAGCAGCGCTACGCTGTGGGTCGGTCCCAACGACTACGGCATCGTCGGCGGAATGTACTATTTCGGCGCTGACGGTAAAATGGTAGTGCCGGATCTTGAAAACGGACAGAAGGCTGTCGTCGTGGCTGATGACGGAACAATGTACTTCACAGTTGACGGCGCGCGCATGGTAAGCGGTATTTACGAGCTTGACGGCGAGTATTACTACGCGCACAGCAACGGCGCGTTAGCAGTAAACGAGTCTGTTTACCTTGACACCGGAGTCCTCGGTCAAAAGGGCTGGTACGGCTTCGGCGCTGACGGCAAGCTTGTAAGGAACGGATTTGTCGAGGGCAAGGACGGCTCGGTATACTACTACGTTGACGGCGTCCGCGCCACCGGATTTACCAAGATCGGCGACGATTATTACCTCTTCAACGTCTCAAGCGGCAAGATGTACAGCAATGTCACTCTGTGGGTCGGAAGCAACACCTACGGCATCACGGGCGGTATGTACTACTTCGACGCGGACGGAAGGATGAGCCTTACCGACTGAAAAATCCCCGACGCATAAGCATAAACCAGGAGTAAACAAAATTTAAGCAACCAAACAGACTCCTGCACTCATTTTTGACAGGAGCTGCAGGGGTCTGTTATTTATCGCCGGCAACAACACGAATCTGCATGAATTGAAAATCGAAGAAAGGAATTGTTTATGTACAGATCAAAAGAAGCAAGAATACTGTCAGTGCTGCTGACAGTCATTATGATCTTCGGCATGTTACCCATTACCGCATGGGCAGAGGGTGACACGGATACCGGTGCGGCGACCGGATACAGCGAGTTTCTGACCTCGCTTGGCGAGCTTGAGACATACGCGGACGCGTACGTGCTTGAACACGCCGATGAGGACGCTGTCGCGTTAGTGATAAACTACATCCGCTGCGGTGTTGAGAAATACACCTCCAGTCTCTGGACTACTTTCTGCGGTCCGGAAAAAACCGCTTTTGTAAACTACGTTTCCGAGCAGGATAAAGCCAACGGGACAAGCGCGTCAAGGCTGCGCGATCTGAGCTGCTTCACCCTCCCCCACGGAGGCGAAGTAGACTTTACACATATGTTCGGCTGCATGGATATGGCTTACCACACCGGGAACCAGAATACAGCTGACCTCGGAAGCTGGGCGGGCGATATCTGCGACCTGATCCAGCTCACCTCAAATGCGGGTGTGACCGGAACGGTGGAGGAAATGGCGGAGGAGATCCGCACAAGCAACGATAAATACTTCCTCTACGACGCGCCCGACGCAAATTCCTTCGGTATTCTTGATCTTTACGGAGACCTTGATTCATTTTACATTCTCAGTAAGCTTGACGGAAGCAACACCATAAGCTCGGTAATGAAGAATTACTTCACGGCGAGCCTTACGGATGCGATCCGGGTAAAGTTCTTCCTTCAGAACCGACTCGGCGGCGTTTCCACCAAGGAGGAAATACGCAACGAAGTATACGAGATATACTGTGGAAACGAGGGTATCAGGACCCTTGAGGGAACATATCTCCCCGACGGCGTAAATGCCGACCTGCGCAAGGCGTGCTGCTATGCGTTTGCGGACTATCTTTACGAGACAGTCAAGGATCAGATGGATAACACCTACTACAAGGTGTTCTCAACCAGCACCTCGACACTTGCCCCCGGCGTTACGCAGGAAATAAAAATGGCGCTGACAAAGGACGATAAACAGATCGTTTACTATATCGCCACGGTAGACATCACCCGCAGCGACGTCAGCGTATATGCAAACTACAATAACAACGACGGCTCGGTCTGGGGAATGTCCCGCGTGACCGATCAGATGGACGCCGCGCAGCAAAAGCATTCCAACCCGGACGATGCGGAAAATTACATTCCTAATTACAACGCTGTGCTTGGTGTGAACGCAGACTTCTACAATATGAGCAACGGCTGTCCTGCCGGTGCGCTTGTCATGGAGGGCGTGGAGTATCACGGCTTTAACGGCAGGACATTCTTCGCCATTCTCAACGACGGCACTGCCGTCATCGGCGGCAGCGACGAGTGGGAGACGTACAAGAACGACATAAAGGAAGCTGTCGGCGCTCATATATGGCTGGTAAAGGACGGGCAGATCGCCGTCACAGACACAAGCGATTACTACAACACGCGCGCTTCCCGCACCTGCGTGGGTATCACCTACGACGGTCAGGTGGTGCTTATGGTGCTTGACGGCAGACAGGAGCCGTTCTCTGCCGGTGGAAGCTCCATTGAAATTGCGCAAATAATGCTGGACGCCGGATGTGTTGCGGCGGTCAATCTTGACGGCGGCGGCTCCTCCACCTTTGCCGCAAAGGGCGAGGGCGAGGAGAGCGTTTCGGTCGTAAACCGCCCCTCTGACGGATACGAGCGCTCGGTAAGCTCCTCTTTGCTGGTCGTATCAACGGCAAAGCCGTCAAGCGTGTTTGACCATGCTGTCATTACAGCCGAATACGACTACCTGACCCCGGGCACGGAGCAGGACGTAAGAGTTTACGGCGTTACTCCGGTCGGCGGAGCTATTGACATTCCCGAGGGTTCAACTCTCAGAGTGTCCGACACAAGCATCGGCAGCGTGACAAGCGACGGTGTGTTTACGGCGCTTGCCGTGGGCGACGTGAAGGTTCAGCTTGTCGGCGCTGACGGAACGGTGCTCGGTTCAAAGACACTGCACGTGGTTGAGCCGACAGAGCTTGAATTTACCAAGAGCACCGTCAATGCGGTATACGGTGAAGCCACCGAGCTGCCGCTTGAAGCGACCTACAACGGCAACGCGGTAAAGATCAATCCGGGGGATGTTCAGTTCGGATTCCTCAAGATCACGCTCGAGTCCATCGGAGAGGTGGAGGGCGGTGCGGTCAACACCACAAAGACAGAGCTGGTGTTTGAGTACCCCGAAGCCGGAACGATAAGCGGATTCAGCTTCACTCCGGATATAAGCAGCGACCTGCGCACGCTGACTGTCGGCGCAGTGCTGAAGAGCAAGCTGGCGGAGCTTGAGGCTACCATAAACAGCGAGTATGCCGCAGCATATGCGGAAGCCAAGTCCAAGGGCTACAGCGACGCGGAGGCTGCTATTCAGGCGCAGACCGCTGCCGTAAACAAAGCGCTTGATAACGCAACAAGGATCACCGTCTACCTTTACAGTAGTGATGAGGCAAACTTTGATTTCAACGATGCCACCGGAGGCAGCGGAGTGCTGGCATGGAACCGCGATGTTCCCGGCTCTGATCACAGCGGCGATGATATTTATTATCTGACCGCTCCGGGCGCTACCGGAGAAGCCGCATACGTATTTGCGGTGGATATGTCCAAGGTTCCGATCCCCGAAAAGCTCACCGGGCTGCTTTATATGCTCCCCGGAGGAGATCAGGAGGGAAGGACCGCGTGGGATTTCCTGCTTCAGCTTGCAGAGCGCATAAGCCCGCTTACTACGGTAACGATAACGCTGGACTTCCCGGAGGGCTTTACGGCAGATATCTCCGAGCTGCGTATGGCAAACGAATATTTTACCCTGACCTCCACGGATATTGTGGGCAACAGGCTGACGGTGGTGTGCAACTTCATCGAGCAGTCCGAGCCTATCAACCCGGCGACTGCCAACCCGCTCTGTGTGCTGAGCGGTCTTAAGCTGATACCGACAGACGCGGCGGCGTGGGATGCAAACGGACTTCTCAGCTGCTCCGTCAGCGGCAGTCTCAGCTATGATATCTATGCGCATTTCCACGTGCTGAAAACGCTGGCTCAGCAGGAGGAATATCAGATCCAGTACGGGCTTTACCCCTACGATAACAGCGAAAAAATCGCGGGGGACTACGGAGCGCACTTCACCAGTGATATCGCCGACTTTGCGGATCATTACGGTCTGATGAAGCTCAACAACAAAGAAGGCTGGAGCTGGGCAAACGGCGTATGGTCGTATTACGAGAACGGCGTGGCGCTGACCGGAGTCCACAAGCTGCCCAGCCACTCTGCGGAGGAGGATGGGGAGTACTGGTATGACTTCGGCGCTACCGGCACGTGCCGGGATAAGCTGACGGGCATCTTTGAAAAGGACGGTGCGCGTTACTATGCCCGCATGGGCGTGCTTGCCTCCGGATGGCAGTCTATCGTGGCTGACGACGGCGAATCCTACTTCTACTATTTTGACAAATCTGACTACACGATGTATACGGGAGTCCGCACTGTTGCGGGTCTTACCTACACCTTCAACGATGACGGTCAGCTCGTGCGCGGTGCGTTCCGCACAGACGCAAACGGCACAAAGTATTTTGTCGCGGGCGAGTCGTGGTTCCGCAGATTCGTAACACTTGATGAGGGCACCTACTGGCTGGACGTCAACGGATACGTTGCATACGGCAATGCCCATACGGTCACTGACAACGTAAAAGACGTTACATGGTATCACTTTGATGAGAATACCGGTCTTATGACGGGGCTTTGCAACGGATTTTTCGAATATCAGGGCGAACGCTACTATTGCGATGAAAACGGCAAGGTGTTTTATGGCATTATCAAGACTGAAAATGGCATAGTCTACTCTGCCACACGCGGCAAGCTCTATGTAAACATGAGCTGCTACGTTGATTCGACCACCGCTACCAAGGGCTGCACGCTTGAAACGGGTAAATACTGGTGCGATGAAAACGGATTTATTGTAGGCAACGGCTTTGCCACCATCGAGGGCAGTACATACTACTTCGTTGACTATGTGCGCGCCAAGGGCTTTACAAAGATAGACGACGCTTATTATATCTTCAATGCCGGAAACGGCAAGATGTACAAGGACGCAAATATGTGGGTCCCTGCGAACAGCTTGGGTGTTGAGGCAGGAATGCACTACTTTGCCGCGGACGGCAAGATGTTCGTTCCCAATCTTGAGACCGGAGTCAAGAAGATAGTGAACGAAAACGGCAAGCTCTATTTCACTATCGACGGCGTAAAGATGAAGGACGGTCTTTACGAGCTTGACGGCGAGTATTACTATGCGCAGTACAGCGGCGAGCTGGCGGTAAGCAAGTCAATTTACGTGACAACGGACGTTCTCAGCGGAACCGGCTGGTACGGCTTTGACGCTGAGGGTAAGCTCATAAAGAACGGCTTTATCAACGCGGCGGACGGCTACACCTACTATTACAGCGACGGAGTGCGCGCCAAGGGCTTTACAAAGATAGATGATGCTTACTATCTCTTCAATGCCGGAAGCGGTAAGATGTACAAGGACGCAAATATGTGGGTCCCTGCCAACAGCTACGGAGTCGAGGCAGGAATGCACTACTTTGAGGCGGACGGCAGGATGTTCGTTCCCAACATTGAGACCGGAGTCAGGAAGATAGTAAACGAAAACGGCAAGCTTTATTTCACGGTCGACGGCGTAAAGCTGACAAACTGCCTTTGCGAGCTTGACGGCGAATATTACTTCGCGCAGTACAGCGGCGAGCTTGCTGTAAACACCACCGTTTACGTGACTACGGATGATCTCAGCGGAAACGGCTGGTACGGCTTTGACGCTGAGGGTAAGCTCATAAGGAACGGATTTATCAACGCGGCGGACGGCTACACCTACTATTACAGTGACGGTGTGCGCGCCAAGGGCTTTACAAAGATAGACGACGCTTACTATATCTTCAATGCCGGAAGCGGCAAGATGTACAAGGACGCAAATATGTGGGTTCCTGCCAACAGCTACGGAGTCGAAGCCGGAATGCACTACTTTGACGCAAACGGCATAATGGCTGACGCCTGAGCTTAACTGAAAAACAAAGACAGCGGGATCTCACGGAGTCCGTGAGATCCCGCATAAGAGTTACGGTAACATGAAAACAGAAACTCTGGTTGCGACAATTGATCAGACGGATATGTCTCTGATCGGGAAGATGAATATACAGACCGACGCGCTGATAGGGAATCAATGCGGTCGCGTCTCTGAGGAAACGGTATACCAGAACGGCAACAGGATAGTATATCTGAATACGGCAGAGCGCGGAGTCGGTCGCAACCGGAATCTGCTTATCGAAAGGGCGACCGGGGATATCTGTATTTGCGCGGATGACGATATGCGCTTTAAGGACGGTTATCCCGAAATCGCCGTGAAAGCATTTGGCGAATGTCCCGACGCGGATATTCTGCTTTTCAATCTGATCGAAAAGAACCCCCGGCGCTACATCAATAAAAAGATCATGCGTGTGCGCCGCCACAATTACGCAAAATACGGCGCCGCCAGAATGGCATTTCGCCGTGAAGCGGTACAGTCCTCCGGTATCAGCTTCAATTTATCCTTTGGCGGCGGCGCAAGGTACGGCTCGGGAGAGGACACCGTCTTTCTGAAGGAATGTCTTGATAAAGGTCTCAGGATATATGCTGTTCCTTATTTCCTTGCCGAGATAGATCAGGAGGCGGCGTCGACCTGGTTTTCGGGTCATGACGTTAAGTTTTTCCGCGACAAGGGGGCGCTTTACGCCTGCCTGCATCCGATCGCCTGGCGCGCATATATCATTCGTTTTGTAATTCGCTACCGCAAAAAATACAGTGGGGAAATGACGCTTATGCAGGCTTTGAAGCATATGCTTGCCGGGGGCAGGGAGTATCTGTCCGAGGCGGAGGAGTGAGACGTGGAGTTCAGTATCATTGTCCCGACGTACAATTCCGCACGGTTTCTCAAGGCTTGTATCGACTCGGTAAAGGCGCAGCGGTTTTCCGACTGGGAGCTTGTGATAGTAAACGACGGCTCGACCGATGACAGCGATGCAATACTCAGTCGCTGTGCCGCGGAGGATGACAGGATACATATTATCAGCCAGGATAATCGCGGGCAGTTTTTTGCAAGACAGCGCGGGATAGAGGCGGCGGTTGGCGAATATCTTGTTTTCCTTGACAGCGATGATGAGCTTGAGCCTGAATGCCTTTCGGCGCTCGATAAGATACTGAGCGACCGGAAATGGGATATTGTCATGTATACGGGGCGGATAATCGCTGACGGGCACGACACCGGCAGGACGATAGGCGAGGCTTTTCCGGAGTCGCGCGAGGTGTCGGTCCGGTGGCTGCGGCAAAGTCTGATATCGTCAAACGCTATCAATTCACTTTGCATAAAGGCTATCCGCCGCACACTGTTTTGCGGGGACGGGACGGATTATTCCGGCTTTGCGGGAACGCACTGCGGCGAGGACAAGGTGCGGCTTCTTTATCCTGTTACACACGCGGAGAGCATTTTTTATATTCCTGATCGGCTTTATCGGTACAACCGTCGACCGGACAGCGTTATGCACCGTTTCTTCATCGACGCTGTTCCGCGTATGATGGCGGGCGAGATGTTTTCAATGCTCCGCGTTTATATGGAAAAGTGGGGCATGACAGATCGGAAATACAAAAGTCAGCTTGAAGCCTATGAGATACGGACATTCCTTTCGGTTTACTACGGAATGAGGCGGGAATGCCGTACCCGGGAGGAGAAAAAAGCGTTCCGCAGTTATCCGTGGAATATTCATCCGGGGACGCTCACACCGGGCAGCTTTTTTTGCAGCCGGATAAGCATAAAAGAAAAATTTATGCTGTTGGCGGCAGCTTTACGGTTATAGAGGAGAGATTTTGAAGCCACGATGAAAATTCCAAGGCTCGGTAAAGCAAAATACAATATTATAACCACACTGCTGAATCAGCTTATCACGACGGCATGCGGGATAATAATTCCGCACATTCTCATTTCCTCCTTCGGCTCGGAGACCTACGGTATCACCGTTTCCATCACGCAGTTCTTGTCCTACATCACCTTGCTTGAGGGTGGCATCGGCGGCGTTGCGAGAGCCAGACTGTACGGTCCGCTGGCACGCAAGGACAACAGCGAGATAAGTGCAGTCTATAATGCCGTAAAGCGGTTTTTTCAATATGTAGCGATAGCTTTTGTGATATACAGCGCGGTTTTGGGGCTTGTGTATCACGATATTGCTCATGTGAGCATATTTTCAAGAGCATATATATTTGCGCTTGTTATTGTTATCAGCCTTTCCACTCTGGCAAAGTATATGGGCGGGCTGGCAAACCTGACCCTTATCGTTGCAGATCAAAGGCAGTATATAAACAATCTTATCACAGCCGCAACGACCGTTGCAAACACAATAGCAATTATTGTGCTCGTCAATATGAAGACGGACATTATCTGGGTCAAGCTCGGAAGCAGTCTGATCTTCATTGTCCGCCCCCTGCTTTATTCGCTGTACGTAAAAAAGCATTACGTTCTTCCCAAGACGGAGAAGGGCAAGGCGGTCCTTGACCAGAAATGGACAGGCATCGGTCAGCACATTGCATATTTTCTTCATACAAACACCGACGTCGTGCTTCTTACGCTGTTTGCCAACGCGCGGCTGATAGCCGTGTATTCGGTGTATCATCTTGTTATAAACAGCATCCGTGCGATAACGGAGGCGTTTTCCGGCGGCATGGAAGCGGCGTTCGGAGAGATGATAGCCAAAGGTCAGCTTGCAAAATTACAGCGGTCCTACGGCAGATACAAGGCGTTGCTTACTTCGGTCTCAGTGGTGATGTTCTGCTGTACCGGGGTGCTCGTCGTCCCGTTTATAAAGCTCTATACAAAAGGAATCACCGACGCCGACTACACTCAGCCGCTGTTTGCGCTTATTATGCTGTTGGCGGAGGCTGTAAACTGTATGATCCTTCCCTGCGCCAGCCTGCCGGTTGCCGCAAACCGTCTTAAGCAGACACGGTGGGGCGCTTACGGCGAGGCGATAATAAATATTGCGCTCTCCTGTATTCTGATACAGTGGGATCCGCTGCTTGGCGTGGCTATAGGAACATTGGCGGCAACTGTGTTCCGCGCAGTCTTTTATATGTTTTACTCCTCAAAGCACCTTCTGCATATGCCGTTTTATAAGCTCATTCTGCGCTTTGTCGGCACGATTGCAGTATTGCTTTCGCTTATACTGCTTGGGCGGTTTTTGATGCAATACGTCACGATCGAAAACTATTTCCAATGGATTCTTTGCGGCGCGGCGGTCTTTGCCGCAGTGGGTATTCCCACCGCTTTGTATCTGGTGATACGGTCAAAAAGATCAGGACCTGAATGTGAGGCAGAATGAAGCGCATTCTTATTGTGAATAATAATATGCACATCGGCGGTGTGCAAAAGGCACTGCTCGATCTGCTTAATGAAATACATAAAGATCATGATATTACTCTGCTGCTGTTTTATAATGGCGGCGGGCTTATGAAGTCTGTTCCGGAAGACGTAAGGGTGATATCCCCCGCGGCGCCTTTTAAGTATTGGGGAATGACAAAAAAAGACGCCGCAACCTTTGGCAGCCGTGCGGCAAGAGCCTTTTTTGCGGCAATGACCCGAGTGTTCGGGCGGGGCGCGGCGCTTCGTCTTGCGTATCCGTTTCAAAAAAAGCTGTGCGGATACGACGTGGCAATATCCTTTCTGCACAGCGGCGCTCCCGATACCTTTTACGGCGGGTGCAACGAATTTGTGCTTGATCGCGTGGAAGCCGAAAAAAAGATAACCTTTCTCCACTGCGACTATGAAAGGATCGGCGCGGCGTCGGAATACAACGCCGGGATATACCGCAGGTTTGATATGATAGCCGCGTGCTCCGAGGGGTGCCGCGAGGCATTCCTGCGCGTGATGCCGGAGCTTGCCGCAAAGACCACGGTCGTTCCCAACTGCCACGATTACGCTAAGATCAGGAGCATGGCGGAACGCGAGCCTGAGACGGCGGCAAAGGACAGGCTGAATATTGTGACAGTTGCACGTTTCGGCAAGGAAAAGGGCATTCTGCGCGCTGTCCGGGCTGTGGCGGAGCTTGGAGAGCGTGGAAAAGAAGTTTGCTACCGCATAATCGGGGACGGGGCGGAATATTCCGAGGCGGCGGCGCTGGTAAAGTCGGCAGGGCTGGAGGATACGGTGTTTTTGCTCGGCGAGAGGGAAAACCCGTACGGCTACATGAAAGCCGCCGACCTGCTGCTTATCCCCTCTGTATCCGAAGCCGCGCCTATGGTCATAGGAGAGGCGGCAAGCCTTGGAACGCCGGTACTTACGACAGAGACGTCCTCCGCCCGCGAGATGGTTCTGGAGACCGGATACGGCTGGGTGTGTGAAAATTCAACGGACGGGATACGTCGCGGGATAGAAATGCTGCTTTCTGACCCACGGCTGATCCGGGAGAGAAAAGAATATCTTCGGACGCTGAAGCCCGATAACGCCGCCGCCATCAAGAGTTTTTCGGAGTTGGTACGTTAATATGCAAAATTCAGAGCTGACAATTGGGATATCTGCAAAAATCAAATCAAATAAGTACGACGCCGTTGCTCTTGCGGGCTGTGCGATAATTGCCGCGGCGGTCTGCGTTGCACAGATAAGCGGCAGTACCATACTTATCGCATTGTGCCTGCTTGCGTTTTTGCTATTTCATATCTGGTCGTGCATCCGCGATATGTCGCTTTCCGTGCTGCTGTTCTTCCTGCCGTGGAGTCCGCTGCTTAAGCTATATAAAGGCGGTATCTCATTTTTTACAATTGCACTGCTGCTCTCCTGTGCGATCTATTTTGTAAAAAACAGATTTTCGTTTGACACATATCAGATAATTATTCCCGCCCTCATCGCGGCGCTTACGCTTGTCGCAAAGGCGATAGGGAATAATTCAATTGACAAAAGCTATATGTTTTTCCTGATAATGCTCGTGCTTTTCCCCTGCGTTATCAAAAACAACAAGGGAGTTTTTGATTTCTGGAATCTTACGCTGTTTTTTGCGCTCGGAATAATCAGTGCCGCCCTGTCTGCACAGCAGGTTGCCGGATATCAGAATATTTCACAGTACATCAAAGTCGATTCCTACCTGCGCATTACGCGCTTGTCGGGCTATTACGGCGACCCGAACTTTTATTCCGCGCATATCACGGCGTGTCTTGCGGGTGTTCAGCTTATACTGATGCGCGAAAGAAACCGGCTGCGTCAGGTCATGCTGCTTATCATCTCGCTCGCATTGCTCTACTGCGGCCTGCTTTCGGCTTCAAAATCATTTGTTGTCGTCGCGGCGTGTCTGGTGCTGGTGTGGATACCCATCCTGCTTGAAAAAAGCAACCGCAGCAACCGCTTCAGGCTGATAATGGGTATTATATGCGCCGTGCTTATCATGCTGTCCTCGTCGGCGTTTCAGGAGCTGTTGCGTATTTTGGACGACAGGTTCTCTTACGCGGCAAATATTTCTCAGCTTACGACCGGACGAACCGAGATCTGGCTGCGCTATTTCAATGAATTTTCGCACAATGCGCTGCTTACGTTATTTGGCGAAGGCTTTTCCGCCGTCAACCTGTACGGTCGCGCGTCGCACAATTCGGTCATTCAGGGAATATATCAGTTCGGCATCAGCGGCTTTCCGCTACTGTGCCTGTGGATGTATTTTATGCTGAAAAGCATTTTTGTCGACCTAAAAAGCATGAAGGGCTTGTGGGGAAGCGCTTTGCTGATGTGCATCGGAGTTGTGCTTCCGTGGATGGCGCTGGATATTCTGTTTTTTGATGAGCTGTTCCTTTTGCCGGTGTATGCCGCGGCAGGGGTCTTGTATATGCAAAGCAATTCTAATGCCCGCCTGACCTTGCAGAACAAAAATGCGTAGCAGGTAAATGCAAAAATCCGACGTGCTTTTACCGCAAATAAAATAATTCCGGGAACGGCGATAGGAAGATCGCCGTTCCCGGATGCTTTTATGCGGCATATCCAGCCGCAGGGGGTATGTTCAATTACAGTACGACTCAGCTTGCGAGCGGAACGCCGTTTGCGTCGGCTGTATAGCCTTCCTTGCCCATGAGATAGAAGATACCTTCGATAAGTCCCCAGATCTCCATCGGCAATGCGCCAATACCGCAGGTAAGAAGCGAGACAAGCAGCTGAATAAGCGCTCTCTTGGTGAAGCCGAGGTAGAAGTTGTGAATGCCGAGACCGCCGAGCAGTATGCCGAGCAGACCTGCGACCAATTTTGACTTGGGCGCGCCGGTTCCGGGCTGAGGCTGAGGCTGGGGCTGAGGCTGAGGCTGTGCCTGATTCTGAGCCTGAGCATCCCCTGTTACTGACTGACCGCAGTTGGGGCAGAAAGCTACGCCATCCTGTACCTGAGCACCGCAATTCTTGCAAAACATGGATTGAATCCTCCTGTATAATCATTTGCGGAACAAACTTAAATAAATTATTCCCATCTAATTATGACATACAATGACTGCTCTTGAGTAACAATATGTTACATTAAGGCTCCCGGGCGCAGATTTATTCAAAAACACGACACAATATTATTTTATCGGTTTGTTAATGAAAAACCTCGGCGCTTATTGGTGCAAGCCGTATTTCGGCGTAAAGTTTTTGCCTGTGATAAGGTAGTCGACAGATACGTCAAAGTACTGTGAAAGCAACAGAAGCATCTGAAGATCGGGGCTTCTTTTTCCGTTTTCGTAATATGACAAAGCCTCGCGGCTTATCGACAGATCCATTGCGACCTTCAGCTGTGTGTAGCCCTTCTTTTTTCTGATCTCCCGGAGACCCACCATCTTCATGACTGCTTTTATCCTCCGATATGCAAAACCAAACGAAAAATAAACGAAACGGTTTTTCGTTTGACTGGTGACATCATGGTAACAATATGCTGCATTTTTTGTAACAAGATGTCACGTATATTCGCCGTTGCCGTTCTCAGACGCCGGCAGAGTCCAAAATTGTCCGGTGCGCAAATGCGCACCGGCAATTTTTGCAGAATACAGCTTGTATTTCAGGGCTATCAGCCTATGATCTCTCCCTTTTCGTTGAAAAGGGGGAGCTTTTCAAGATAGATAAGGTCGTCTCTCTTCTGGGCGTCGCCCTCGGCAAGGATCGCCATGCGTCCGCATATGATCCCTCCCGCGGCTTCCACAAGATGCTCAAGGGCGCGCAGAGATTCTCCGGTGGAGATAACATCGTCAACGATGAGTATGCGCTTGCCCTTCATCAGCTCCGCGTCAGCGGTATCAAGGCAGAGCTTCTGCTCCTTGGCGGTGGTGATCGAGTGCTCTGTCACCTCCATGACTCCGGTCATATAGAGCTTCGGACCCTTGCGGGCAACGAAATACTTCTGATTTCCGGCAAGGCGCGCCATTTCGTGCGCCAGCGGGATCCCCTTTGCCTCGGCGGTTATTATGTAGTCGTATTCGGGGGCGCGCTCGAGCAGTCCCTGCGCGCAGGCGGTGGTCAGCTCGGGGTCGCCGAATATTATAAACGCTCCGATGTAAAGATGCTCGTTCAGCGGGCAGAGCGGCAGCGCGCGGTCAAGTCCCGCTATTTTCATTTTATGATATAGCATATCCATATCCTCCGGTTCCTTTATACTTTAATTATACTATAAATCCAATCGGACAAACAGTCAAGCAAGCTACCGACTGCTTGCAGTCCTTTAATGCTTTACAATACCCGCCGCGTCGGTCAGGATGCGGACAAGAATGTCGGCGGTCTTGCAGAGGGATCCAACGGGAATATATTCAAATCTTGAATGGAAATTCTCGCCGCCGGTGCAGAGGTTGGGGCAGGGCAGACCCATGTATGAGAGCCGTGCGCCGTCCGTGCCGCCGCGTATCGGTCTGATAATCGGCTCAACTCCTTCGGCGCGCATGGCGGCTTCCGCACGCTCCACGATATACATATGCTGCTCGATTATCTCGCGCATATTGCGGTAGGAATCGCTTATCTCGCATACCGCGCTGCCGTCGCCGTATTTTTTATTGATAAAATCGGCAGCCGAGGCAAAAATGCGTTTGCGAGCCTCAAATGCGGCGGCGTCATGGTCACGGATTATATACTCGACCCACGCGTGCTCCGCCTGACCCTCCATTGAGTCCAAGTGGTAAAAGCCTTCATAGCCCTCGGTGTGTGCCGGGTCTTCGCCTGCCGGAAGCAGGGATATGAACTCCGCCGCCATAAGCGCGGCGTTTTTCATGTGTCCCTTTGCCGAGCCGGGATGAATGGCGATCCCGTGAAAATCCACTCTGCCGGAGGCGGCGTTGAAGCATTCGTACTCCATCTCGCCCAGCGCTCCGCCGTCCACCGTATAGGCGTAGTCAGCGCCGAAGGCGGCAACGTCAAAGTGGTCGGCTCCAGCGCCTATCTCCTCGTCGGGGGTAAAGCATATGCGCACGCCGCCGTGCGGCGCGCCCGTGCTTATCAGCCGCTCCGCCGCCGTGACTATTTCGGCAATGCCCGCCTTGTCGTCCGCGCCGAGAAGCGTCGTTCCGTCGGTGACGATAAGCTGAGAGCCGACATAACCTGCAAGAGATGGATAGTCCTCGGCGCGCATGACAATGCCGCGGTCGGCGTTGAGGGTAATGTCGCCGCCTAAATACTCGACGATGCGCGGCTTTATATGTTCGTCGGACGCCTCGTCGGAGGTGTCCATGTGTGCCACAAGACCTATTACGGGTGCGCCCTCACAGCCCGGAGTCGCCGCAAGAGAGGCGGTGACATACCCGTTTTCATCCATGGCGGCGTCAAAAAGCCCGATGCCCTTCAGCTCCTGCACCAGATACTCGCCCAGCCGTTTTTGCTTTTCACTGCTGGGGCAGGTGTCGGAATATTTGTCCGACATTGTGGGAAAGGAAACGTATTTCAAAAATCTTTCGGTGATGTTCATTTTGTTTTACCGTCCGTGCAGATGATTTCTTTTGCCTTCAGCAGCTCCTCGCCGCCGGCTGACAGCAGCGATTCAAGGCGCGCACGGCTGCCGTTGAAGGTCACGCCCGACACCGCGTCGCAGCCGGAGAACGCCTGTGCCTCTACCGTTTCAAGCGATGCGGGCAGGGTGATATCGGCAAGCGCGGTACAGCCGCCGAAGGCGCGGTATCCGAGAAATACCGTTCCCTCAGGCAGGGAGACAGACGAGAGCGCGGTACAGCCGTCAAAGGCGCGCTGTGATATGCTTACAAGACCGCTGCCGAAGCGCACCTCACTGAGCGCCGTACAGTCGGAAAAGGCATTTTCGCCGATTTCGGTAACTGCGTCCGGAAGCTCGATGGCTTCCAATCGCTTACATGTTGAAAATGCTCGCTTGGCAATGATCCTGACTGACGGCGGCAGTGATACCGCGGTCAGAAAGTCACAGCGCCAGAATGAGCCTTCGGCAATGCCGCGCACCAGCTCGCCGTTGAAAACGTCGGGGATCTCGACCTTCCCCTCGCCGTGGTACAGCTCGGAGTCAAATTTAAGCATACCCGGCTCGTCGTCCTCGTCAAAGGAGAACCACGGCATGGTCTCGGAGGTGCCCGTCAGCACGTCGTCGCGTCCGGCAAGGGCGCGCGCCTGCTCAAGAATGCACTTTTTTACGTATTCGTCGCTGTCACGGTAGCCGTCCATAGCGTCAAATGCGTCCATAGCGGCGGCATAGCTGCCCGACTTGTAAAGCTCCATGGCTTTTGAATAGCGCGATTCCGGAATGAGATACATCGAGAAAAGCGCCCAAAGCCCCACCGCCAGCGCAACGGCGGCAATGGCGCCGCACACCGACAGTATAATTATGCGCCGGCGCTTTTTCTCTTGCCGGGTCAGCGCGTCGCGGCGGCGCCCCGCCGCGCGCTCCATGTATATCTTCTGCCTTTCGGCACTGCTCAGATGCCGCTTTGCGCCCTCACCCGATGCGGGCGTACCGTCCGCGCGGACTTCTTCTTTTTTCTCAGACTCGCTCATTACTGTTCCTTGGGTACAAAGGTCGGGGAGACCGGCTTTTCGACCCGCGGGAGTATCTTGCAGTCAACGTAGATAGGACAGTGGTCGGAAACGTCAAGCGCCTCCTGCTCGGTTATGACATTGAAAACTTTTACGTCAAGCTGGTCTCTGCCGTACACGAACATATGGTCGATGGCGTTAAGGTGACAGCCCTTGGGCGCAGGTCCGTTTTCGTAGCTGTTGGTTTCGGGATTATACACCGCGTAGGGGTGATGGGTGTTTGAAAGACTTGCGTACTCCGAGGCGGCAATGCGCATATCCAGCGCGCCGGTGGAGGTAAGCTCGCAGTATCCGGGCGCGCCTATCTTCATGTTAAGGTCGCCCATTGCAACCACGGGAACGCCGTATTCCACCTGCATATAGTGCGCGTATGCCGTCATCTGCTTTGCGTCGTATACGCGCGCAAGATCAGATTCCGGACCGTTTCTCCACCAGTAATGGGTGGAGATAACGCCTATTCTCATACCGTCGTCGAGCTTTTCGAGCACTGCCCACGCAAGGCTCTTGCTCTGATGGTTGTTAAGTCCGTCGTAAAGATGCCAGCCGCAGTCAACGACACTGAAGACGCCCTTTCTGATAAGCAGAGGGGTGTTGTCAAGCAGTCCCTTGGTGTCCGGCTTCAGCAGCTCGTACTTTTCCTCAAGCAGTCCGAGGAGTCGGGAGTCGTAAAGATTCTGGGTCATTTCCTGAAGTCCCAGCACGTCGGGCTGGTGACGGAAATATATCTCTGCAAGATGCAGGTCGCGGTCGTGAACCTCTCCGCACCAGATGTTGTGCGACATGATCCTGATGTCTGATCTCTTTTCGTAGCTCATAATAAAATTCCTGCCTTTCCCGTAATGCGGGACAGACTGCCAAAGCATCGGCTTTTCCGCAGCCAGGCTGCCTGAACCGCATCCGATATAAATATAAAATGTACTGATGATATTTTATCACAACAGCGGCGGGATGTAAATAGCCGGGGCGAATTTTTGCCCCTCCGATGGGTGAAAAGACACAAAAAACGCATTTGCCGTTTCGAAAAAAACAACATTTTGATATAATAGTATGGGTTTTTTGTTGACTTTCTCCACACTGTGTTATATAATTAAGTACAGAGCGCCGATGGCGCTATTAATCCCAAAGGAGATAATACAATGGTCAAAAACAAAATTTTAGTTTCTCTTTCAGTTTTCATGCTTATTGCGGTAATGCTTTCGGCATTCGTACCGGCGGCATACGCGACCACGGCAGAGGAGGACTGGTATTCCGGCGCCGTTGACGGCGAGCTCCTTTACACCGTTGACTTTGCCGGCGACAAGTATTTCAAGCCCGAAGTTATTTCAGGTACTCCCAACATGGTGGTTGATCCCACCGACAGCAAAAAAGTGAATGTAAACAGCAGCACCGACAAAAAGGCTTCCTGGTGGGGCGGATATGTCACCTGCCTGCCGCTTAACGAAACCACAAACTACACAATTTACTTCAGCGCCACACGTCCCGAGCGCGCCGCATTCGGCTTTTACATTGACTGCGTTTCCATATGCGCCTACGGTGCATACGGATATCTTGACCAGATGCGCATTATGCAGGGCACTGCCTCTCTGCCCGGACACGGATATGTAAAGTATGAAGAAAAGAACTACACAGTTCCCGGCTACGGCGAACCGCAGGAGTACGCCTTTGAGGTTTGCGGTGTAAACCAGACCTTTGCGTTCTATATCAAGACCGCCAACGGCATATACGAGCTGGTTGACGAATCCGCTCCCGGCGAGGCTACCTTCTACAGCGATCACCTGGGTATCTTCCTTTATGCTTATTATTCCGCTATGTTCACCGACATCAGCGATATGAGGATCCATCGCGGTCTTGCGTTCGGTGACCCCACACCCATAACCACCGAAGCTCCCGAGACCACAAAGGCTCCCGAGACCACAAAGAAGCCCGAGACCACAAAGGCTCCCGAAACTACAAAGGCTCCCGAGACCACAGTCGAAGTTACCGAGGCTCCCGTTGAGTCCGATGCAGTCACCACATCTGCCCCTGAGCAGAAGAAGGGCTGCGGCTCCTCTGTTGCCGTGCCGGCTCTTGCCGCAGTGATACTTGGCGGCGCCGTGGTATTCACACGCAGAAAAAAACGCTTCTGAGACCCGAGGCGCACTAAAGCGTCCGCATACATAAACTGAATTTTTACGCTGGACTGCCGTGCCGCCGGTAATTTGCCGGTAGCGCGGCAGTCCCCGGCTTTTGACTGCCAGAATTGTGAACAAAATTTAAACAATGCGGATCGGCGCTTGACAAATCAAAAAAGCGGTGTATAATAGTTACATCTTATTTTTCGGGGTACGGAAACATGAAAACAGCCTGTCGGCAGTCGAATAATGTTATATCCGCATCCTCTGTCTGCGCCTGCGGCGCAGCGTCCTTTGCGTTTATATTTGCAGTGCGCTTTTTTGCGGACTGCTTTTTTTACCTTTATTATTACTTTTTCGGAAAAGTTAAAAACACGCAAAGGGCTTGTGCCACAGCGGCACGGTAATATATTACGATATATTATTAAGCGGTTTCCTTTGCGGGAATCGCCTTTTATTTTTGATTTGAGGGCGTACTATGATAGCAGTCTTTGTCAACATGGCGGCAGTGATCATCGGCAGTCTCGCCGGAATACTATTCCGGCGCAGGATCAGCAAAAGATACACCGACACTATCGTGTCGGCGTTGGGTCTTATTACCGCCGTTACCGCGATAATGAGCGCGGTGAAATCGCAGAACTTCCTTTGCCTTGTGATATGTATGGTGGCGGGCACAGCCCTTGGGACTCTGCTTAAGATCGAGGAACGCATAAACGGCGCGGGCGAGCTGATAAAAAGCAAGCTGCTTCGCGGCAAGGACACCGGCGGTAATTTTGCCGAGGGCTTTGTGTCGGCGTGCGTGCTGTTCTGCGTCGGATCGATGACGGTCACAGGCTCCTTTGAGGCGGGCATCAACCACGATTACAGCATAATCTTTACTAAAAGCGCCCTCGACTTTGTCTCCTCCCTCATCATGGGGGCGGCGCTCGGGTTCGGAGTCACCTGCTCGGCATTGTTCATTCTGGTGTTTCAGGGGGGACTTACCCTGCTTTCCGGAGTTCTTGCCCCGCTGCTTGACGCGGAGACCGTCACCGAAATGTCGGCAGTGGGCGGCGCGGTGCTTATCGGTACGGCGCTCAACATCCTCGACCTGTCGCCAAAGAAAATTGCAACTGCAAACATGATCCCCGCAGTGCTGCTGCCGATGGTGTATATTCCGCTTGAGCGGTTTATCGGCGGACTTATCGGATAAAAAACAAAAACAAAATTCATATACAGAAACAAGAGGTAGAAAAATGAACCGGCTTGAAGAAAAAAGAATTGAGATCGATGCAATAGACAACGAAATGGCAAAGCTCTTTGAGCGCCGCATGGCTGCGTCCCGTGAGGTCGCGGAATACAAGCGCGAGCACGCGCTGCCCATCCTTGACGCTGAAAGGGAAGCCGCCGTGATCGCCGCCGGCGCAAAACGGATAGAGGACACAGAGCTGCGTGAATACTACACCTGCTTTATGAAGGATGTAATGAAGACCTCGCGCGCGTATCAGTCCCGCCTTATGGACGGTATGAAGGTGGTTTACAGCGGCGCGGAGGGCGCTTTCGGATATATTGCGGCAAAGCGTGCCTTCCCCGGCGCGGTGCTTGAAGCCGGAGCGGATTTTGCCGACGCTTACCACGCGGTGGAGTCCGGAAAGTATGACTGTGCTGTCCTGCCCATTGAAAACAGCTATGCGGGAGACGTAGGCTCGGTCATGGATCTTATGTTCTCGGGCAGTCTTTATGTCAACCGCATAATTGAGCTTGAGGTCGAGCACAATCTGCTCGCCCGCCCGGGCGTCCGCACCGACGCTATCCGCACCGTGGTAAGTCATCCGCAGGCGCTTGAGCAGTGCGCGGATTACATCCACGCGCACGGATGGGAGACTGTCGCCTACTCAAATACCGCGCTGGCGGCGAAATTTGTCGCTGAGCAGGGGGACGAAACGGTGGCGGCAATTGCCTCCGAGGAATCCGCAGGACTTTTCGGGCTTGAAATACTGGCGCGCGGCATAAATTCGGCGCGCAGCAATACCACCCGTTTTGCGGTATTTTCCCGCGCGCAGAGCCTGCCCTCTCCCGAAAGCCGCACCGGAAGCGAGCATTTCATTCTTGTGTTCACCACCAAAAACGAGGCGGGCGCGCTGGCGCAGACGCTCAATATAATCGGCGCGCACAATTTCAACATGAGAAATCTCCGCAGTCGCCCGATGAAGGGGCTTATCTGGAACTATTATTTCTTTGTCGAGGCGGAGGGCAATATAAGCACCCAGAACGGTCAGAATATGCTGAGCGAGCTTTCAGCCGTATGCGCGCGGCTGAAGCTGGTCGGAACCTATAACTGAGCGGGTACGCGTTCCGGCGCGGCATTGCCGGAGCTAAAAAACCAATCTTACCGGAGAAGACGTAAAATGATACTTCCTGTAAAACACGGCGGCGGAAGCTACGATATAATACTTGAGCGGGGCGCTCTTTGCCGCGCGGCGGAATATCTGCCGCACACCGGGCGCGCGCTGGTCGTTACCGATGACGGAGTTCCCGCAGAATATGCACGCGCGGTTGCCTCGGCATGTCCCGGCTCTGCCGTAGTCACCATTCCTCACGGCGAGTCAAGCAAAAGCCTTTCCTGCTGGCAGGGGCTGCTCTCGCGGATGCTTGAGCTGTCCTTTTCCCGCTCCGACCGCGTTATAGCGGTGGGTGGCGGCGTTGTGGGCGACCTTTCCGGCTTTGCCGCCGCGGCATATATGCGCGGGATCGACTTTTACAACATTCCCACCACCCTGCTTTCGCAGGTCGATTCCTCTATCGGCGGCAAGGTGGCAGTGGATATGGATTCCGTGAAAAATATCATAGGTGCGTTCTATCAGCCAAAGCGGGTGATAATTGACCCCGATGTGCTGCGCACACTTGACGCGCGCCAGCTTTCAGCAGGGCTTGCCGAATCAATAAAAATGGCGGCGACCTGCGACGAAGGTCTTTTCAGCCTGATCGAAGAAAGCCGCGATCTTTCCGCCGACCTTGACGCGATAATCGAAGGCTCACTTCGCATCAAGCGCAGGGTCGTGGAGGAGGACCCCACCGAAAAGGGACTGCGCCGAGTGCTCAACTTCGGGCACACAGTAGGACACGCAATTGAAAGTCTTATGGGCGGCGCGTGGCTGCACGGCGAGTGCGTGGCGGCGGGAATGCTCCCGATGTCCTCCCCGGAGGTGCGGGCAAGAATTGCCGCCGTGCTTCAGAAATATTCGCTGCCCACGCACGCCGACTGCGGACGCGACGAGCTGCTTGACTTCATAAGGCACGACAAAAAAGCGTGTGACGGCGGCATCGTGGCGGTCTTCGTGGAGAAGATAGGCAGCTTTGAATTCCGGCGGCTTACAATAGATGAAATAGGAAAATATATGGAGGCGGGGCTATGAAAAACACCTACGGCAGCAGCATAACGCTGACCCTTTTCGGCGAGAGCCACGGTGAGGCTATCGGAGCAGTGCTTGACGGGCTTTGCCCCGGACTTGACGTTGATAACGAATATATTGCCTCGTTGCTCTCAAAACGCCGTCCCTCCTCCGCCGCAGATACCTCGCGGCGCGAGCCGGATCATTTCCGCATCGTCAGCGGCGTGGTTGACGGAAAGACCACAGGTACTCCGGTATGCATCATGATACCGAATGAAAGTCAGCACAGCGCCGACTACGACGCCCTGCGCGGCAAGGCGCGTCCCTCACATGCCGACTACGCCGCAAACTGCAAGTATCACGGCTATGAGGATGCGCGCGGCGGCGGTCACTTTTCGGGCAGAGTCACCGCGGCGCTGGTGGCGGCGGGCGGTATCCTCATTCCCGCGCTCGGCAGGCTCGGGATCACCCTCGGAACGCACATAAAGTCCTGCGCGTCGGTGTCCGACCGCGACTTCTCTGACATTGCCGAGGATATATCCGCGCTTTCACGCTCCTCCTTCCCGGTGCTTGACGCCTCGCGCGAGGCAGAGATGAATGCGGCGATCCTTGCGGCAAAGGACGAGCTTGACAGCGTCGGCGGCGTGACCGAGACTGCGGTGCTCGGAATGCCGGCGGGAGTCGGAGAGCCGTGGTTTGACAGCGTTGAGGGACTGCTCTCACACGCGCTGTTCTCGCTTGGCGGGATAAAGGGGATCGAATTCGGCGCCGGCTTTGCAATGACAAAAAGCCGCGGAAGTTTCTGCAACGACGCTTTTCGCGTCAGCGGCGGCAGAATAATAACGCTTACAAACAATAACGGCGGCATAAACGGCGGTATTACAAACGGAATGCCGGTGATATTCCGCTGTGCCGTCAAGCCGACCCCCTCGATAGCACGGACTCAGCAGACTGTGGATTTCATTAATAACGAAAACACCGACATAGCCATAAAGGGGCGGCACGACCCTGCGATCGTCCGCCGCGTCTGTCCCGTTATCGACAGCGTTACGGCACTGGTGATGTGCGACCTGCTTGCCGTCAGGTACGGCACTGATATTTTTGCGAAGGGACGGGAAGCGCTCTGATGGAATACGGACTTATAGGAGCCAAGCTCGGTCACAGCTTTTCCCGTGAAATACACGCCCGCATTGCCGATTACGACTATGAGCTTTGCGAGCTGTCGCCGGACGGTGTTGCAGAGCTTATGAATGAACGCTCCTTCCGGGCGATAAACGTGACGATTCCGTATAAGGAAACGGTCATTCCGATGCTGGACGTAATATCGGAGAACGCGGCAAAAATAGGAGCTGTGAACACTGTCGTCAATCGCGGCGGCAGACTTTACGGGTACAATACCGATTACGCCGGAGCGTCCGCGCTCATACGCCGCGCCGGAGTGGAACTAAAGGATAAAAAGGTACTTATTCTCGGCACGGGAGGCACGTCAAAGACTATGCGTGCAGTAGTGGGCGACATGGGTGCGGCGTCCGTTATCGGGGTTTCCCGGCGCAGCGGCGGGGGAAACGTCACATACGACGAAGCCGCGCGGCTGCACTCCGACGCCGATGTGATAATAAACACCACCCCGGTGGGAATGTTCCCGTCGGACGACGGCTGCCCCATAGATATCTCGCTTTTTCACTCGCTTTCCGGCGTTATTGACGTAATTTACAATCCCCTCAGCACCCGCCTTGTCACAGAGGCGCGCAAACGCGGGATCTCCGCCGAGGGCGGACTTTATATGCTGGCGGCGCAGGCGG
>ULVD01072002.1_pt1 | contig 38544 bp, 28 predicted proteins | sample 1959101 | NCBI WGS metagenome assembly ULVD01 (sample SAMEA4835777, study PRJEB28245) | human gut metagenome | biome: gut microbiome; material: fecal sample | place: Denmark | collected 2008
TGCGGTGCAGGAGGTCAGCGCTGTTCTGTCAAGGGTATCCGCCGCAACGGTGGCGCATATCGTTACCGAATCCTCGGTGTTGAGTCCCGTTGTCGTGATAAAACGTCCGCTTGCGTCAAGTGACCATTTCGGGTTGTCGTCGGCGCTCAGGAGCTTACCGTTAAGCTCAAACGACTCCACCGACGCAAGCGTCAGTCCGGTTACAAGCCGGTAACTCAGTTCCGGAACGCGGTAGTTTATGCGTATCTTCCGCGTCAGCAGATTCATCGGTTCGTTCACACTGCCTCGGCTGAGCGGATTCCACCGATTGCCGTATAGCGGCACGTACCCTTCTTCCACGGTAAGCCCGCCCTCGCCGTCATACCTTTTCAGCTCTCCGCCGTCAAGTATGTATATCTTCCCGCCACAGCGGAAAAGTGAGGCGTTTCCGGAGGATGAACCGGTTTCGGCAAGCAGGGTGCAGCTTTTGTTTGCCGGGTCGACAAGATAAAATCCGTTCCCGGCGATCATATACACACATCCCGCCGCCTCACCCGTTGCCTCAAGCAGTGCGCGCGGCGCAGCGGGAAGTGTAAAGCGGTAGGAATACCCCTCGCGCAGTACCGCCGAGCCGTCGGCAAGCGTGCGCATATTTTCAATAATGAAGCTCCCCTCCGCGCAGGGAGAAAAGCCCCTGTCGCGTCTTTTGCCGATGACGGCGCGCGACGACAGTGCATTCTGAAGCATAGCGATCTTTCTGCCTTTCTTTGCATTTGTGATTTCGGGCGGCGCTTTTTGGCTCAGTCCCATACCCGCCCGTCTGTTTTTGCCCTGCGGTTAAAGCGGAAGTTGGCAAATTCCGGCTCGTCGCGCACCTCAGGCGGCTGGCGGCTCATCACCGCATAGCGCAGTGCCTCCGGTGCATGAGTGACCGAGTGCGGCTCTCCCGCCGCGTCCTCGGCGCGGTTTTTGTCAAACAGCAGTGCAGGGATACAGCGGATAAGCTCCGGGCAGTCGGAGCTGATAATAAGTCTGCCCCCGGACAGATACTCGCGCAGAACACGCCAGCCCGGAACGCGCCTGTCGTCCGCCGGGCGCATCGGCGGCATTCCCGGAATTGCCTGCATTATCTCAAAGCCGCTCATTCCGCTGTCCTGACGGCGGTTCCAGAGATCTGGCGACGCCACCGCATATTCGGCTTTGCCGCCCTCGCCTCCATCATCTCCGGCGGCAAGCTGCGCCGCGCACCGCGCCGCCTCGGAAAGCGTCAGCCCCGGACGGCATATCTCCCTTTCAACTATCAGCATTCCGTCGTCGCTTACGCCGATCATCAGCGCGGCAAGCATGTCAAAGCCATAGTCGAGCGCCATAAAGCTCCGCAGGACGCGGGGAAGCGCCCGTGGACCTGCAACGTGCCTTGCGGGGTCAAATTCCGGGAAGAACTGCCCTTCAAACACGTCCCATCTTCCGTACAGCCACGCGTCGCGCATTCGCGGCGGAAGCCCTTCGAGCTGCCTTACATAGTCTGGAGCCGATTGCAGCAGCACTCCGTTGTCGTAGACGGTGGCGGGAATGAAGTCGTAATCTCCGGGATATTCCCCCTCGCGGTAGTCGCGGTCGATAAACAGCCGCCTGACCCAGGCGTGTCCCACGCCTCCGGGATTGCAGGTCAGATAAATGCGTCTGGGGAAATCCCCCGTACCGCGCAGACAGGCTTTGAAAACAGAAAACTGATATTCGCCCAGCTGCGTTGCCTCGTCTATGGCGATAATGTCGTATTCCTGACCCTGATAGCGAAGGACGTCGCGGTCGGCGGCGCAGTAGCCAAGGTAAATTGCCGATCCGCCGGGGAAGTGCATACACTTGTCCGACTCGGTGTAGCGTATAAGCGCGCCGTATTCCGCAAGCATCGGCAGCAGATGATTTGACCTCAGCTCACCAAGCGTCCTGCGTATCAGCAGACACCTGATGCCGGGGTAGCGCAGGCACAGCCCGCAGAGCTTGCGGCGTAACGCCCATGATTTTCCGCCGCCGCGCGCCCCGCCGTAGGCAATGAATTTTGCACGTGAGGCAAAGAACTCCTTCTGCCGCGCATTTGGCACGCCGGAAATGCGCAGAATGCCGTCAGCCTCCGTCGCCGAGCACATCATGCTCAAACACCACCTTAAGCGGAGCGCCGTCCCTGTCCCCGCCGTCCTCCGCGCCGTGCCTTTCGCCGTAATCAAGCCTTCCGCGTAGATAGAGCGTAAGCACCGAGGGAGATACGCCGGAGTTCAGCGCTTCGTCCTCAAAAACCGCACACAGCGCGCTGTGAATGTCGGGATAGGTCTTTTTCAGCCCGTCAAATTCGCAAAGCCCCACACCGAGACTGCGGCAGAAGCCTGCAATGTTGGGTAGCGCGTTGCCCTCGCGGTTAAGGACGATGTATTCCGCGGCAAGCCGCAGTGCCGTGCCGTCCCGGCAGGCGCGTATAAGAGCGCCTGCATTTCCGGACGCCGGGGCGTCCGACATGGCTTCCTTGGCATTTACGCTGCCCACCCCGGTGGGATCCGTCTTTTTTATTCCGTTGTTACCAGCCCCTTTCGCGCCGTGTCCCTCCCGGCGCAGACATATTCTACCCTGCGCCGGGTTTCGCATGAGTCTCACGGCGTATCACCCGGTATCCGTAAAGCGGGAGCGCTCAAAAAGCACCGCGTACCTTTTACGTGACCGGTTGATAATTTATTCCGTTTTATCTTCCATTAATTAGCTGATAATATTTTGCATTCGGTACTTGACAGTTGTAAAAAGCTGTGGTAAAATAAACCCAAAGAAAAAATATAAGGAGAGAAAACATGGTAAACGAAAAAATCCGTCTTTACACGATATCGGATATCCGCGAATTTGTAAACATTGCAACCAAGTACGACTTTGACATTGATCTCAAGTCCGGCAGATACATAGTAGATGCCAAATCGATCATGGGAATATTCAGCCTTGACCTGATGAACCCGATAGAGCTGAGCGCAAACATCCCCGACGAGGCAGAGCGCGCCGCATTTGAGGCAGATATCAAGCGTTTTTGCATCTGATGAACGCACTTTGGCATCCGGTCGGTGCCCGTCTGTCGTAAAACAGACATAATTTGCGTTTTTTTCGGAAATAATCGCCTAAAACTGTTGACAAATCAGTTATGCGGTGATAAAATATAGCAAGAGAATGTGTAGGGGATTCCTATACCTATTTCTGCCCGGTCTGCGGTAAAAGAGGTGCGCCGCGCACCGTGAAATACATAGTGCGCCTCAATTACAATACGAAACAACCGGCAATCTGAACGCTGTACACTTTGAATTCATGCCGCCGAAGCGGCGCACCGGAGTGAATATAGCGGCTCGGTCTGCCGTGCCGGAGAAAGCGTGATCTGTCCTCGTCGGCTAAGCATCCGCAAGGGTGTTTGAGGGTAAGAGGCGCCGGAAAACGGAAGCCTGTCTCGTCGGCTAAGCATCCCACGGGGTGTTTGAGATATGCGACCGAACTCCGTATCGGCGGGAGTTGCCGTTGTATATAAGAATTTCAGGAGGAAAGACAAGAAATGAAATCAGTTTCTAATCATTCTTATGCCAAGACCGTACATACGCTCAAAAGCATAGGAAAGGTATTGCTTCCCGTAGCCCTGCTGCTGGCTGCAATACTTTGTATCGGCGTTGCTGCCGGCGCTGTAGACACAAGCGACGAAGTCACTTATGTACTGATCCCCGGCACCAGCACACACGTTAAAGTAACAAACGGCGTTGCGGAAACCGAGAACTGCTACTATGCCGGTCCCGACTGCACCACCACCGGTCCCTGCGTTTGCGGAAGAACCGGTATGCAGAATCCCAACCCCGTAAAGGCTCATACCAACGACAAGGTCGTTGCTCCTCAGTACCTCAAGACTGCCGGTAAGTGCGTTGCCACCAGCACATATTATATGAGCTGCTCCAAGTGCGGCGCTACCCTTACCGATACCTTCAAGCCCGGTGACGGATATCACTCCTACACCGTAGAGAAGGTTGATGCCAAGTATCTGGTCAATGTTCCCGTCTGCAACATGCCCAAGGAATACTACAAGAGCTGCGCTTGCGGCGCTTCCTCCGAAGGCGACACAAACGAGAAGTTTGCTACCACCGCTACATGGCCGCACACTCTTGCCGTTTACAACGGTGAGACCGATGCCGAGCTCCCCAATGGCCTGAAGGTCAAGGATCTGCTTGTAAAGGCTGCTACCTGCAGCGAAGCCGGTGTCTACCATGACTACTGCTCCGTCTGCGGCGCTGTCCTTGCTTCAACCAGCACATACGGCTCTGCTGAACATGATTACAAGACATATCACAACGCGACCTCCCACTGGAGCGCCTGCCAGATCTGCGGTGCCGTAAAGGCTGATACCGCTGCTGCCCATGTCTATGACAAGGACGCAAAGGCTACCTGCACCGAAGCTGTTACCTGCTCCGTCTGCAATTACGTTATCACTCCTAAGCTTGCTCATGACCTCGTACACACTGCCGAGAAGCCTGCTACCTGCATTGCTACCGGTCTGAAGGAATACTGGACCTGCCAGTCCTGCAAGACCATGTTCAGCGATGCCAAGGCTACCAAGGTTATCGACGCTCCCGCAGTCATTGCTGCTCTCGGTCACCTCGTTGACGAGACTGCTCCTGCCTGCAACCCCGGCAAGTGCCTGCGTGAAGGCTGCGACGAAACCATCAAGGCTACCGTCGGTCACACCTACAGTGCTGATGACTATGTAGGCGGCAAGACCACCAACAAGCTCCTCTGCACTGCTGCCTGCGACGTTTGCGGCGCACAGTACGATGCTAAGGGTCACACCTATAAGACCGTTGTTGTTACTGCTGCAACCTGCACCGAAAAGGGCAAGCAGCAGGACGTCTGCTCCAAGTGCGGCGATATCATCAACAAGAAGGATATCGCTCCCAAGGGACATCAGTTTGACACTACCGCTCTCTGCCTGACCTCTGCAACCTGCAAGGTCTGCGGCGAAGTGGTTGAGAACAACCATGTCCTTCCCGATAGCTTCAACCCCGACACCTTCAAGTGCACTGACAGCGTCAGATGCGTAAGATGCGGTGCTGAGCTTGCCGGATATTATTCTCATGAGCGCGTAGCTATCACAGCTAAGGCTGCCACCTGCACCGAGGACGGAACCACCGCCGGCTACAAGTGCGATTGCACTGTCGTTATCAACGGTGTCACCTACTCCTGCAAGTATCAGGAAGGTGGAGCAACCATTCCGAAGACCGGCCACAAGTGGAGCGCATGGAAGGTTACCACTGCTCCTACCTGCCAGGCTGACGGTGTTGAAACACGCACCTGCTCTGTCTGCAAGGCTACCGAGACCCGCAAGGTCGACAAGACCCCCGATACCCATAAGTGGAGCGAAGACTACAAGATGAGCACCGATAAGCATTGGCAGTACTGCACCGTTGAGGGCTGCACCGCTGTCAACAACCTCGATGTTCATGCATACCAGATCTACAAGGACGGTAAGTGGGTCGATTCCGACGGCGCTACCTGCCTGAGAAACGGCGTCTGCAAGGTTTGCGGATTCACCGTTGCCGCTTCCGGAACTCACCCCGATGGCAAATATACCTGGGTTAAGAATGACACCGAGCACTACAAAGTTTGCAAGTCCTGCGGCGAAGTCATTGACGGCTCCAAGGCTGCTCATACCCTTAAGGACGTTGCCAAAAAGGATGCAACCTGCGGCGCTGACGGTTACGCAGCCCACAAGGAATGCGAATGCGGCTGGTCCAACCAGACATGGACTGTCTACAAGGCTACAGGTAAGCATAAATTCACCAGCTGGGATTGGTGCGACAAGAATGCCAAGTATGGCAAGGTTACCAACTCTGATAAGAACACCAAGTATCAGTACAACTACAGATACTGCACAGTCTGCCATAAGTTCGAGCTTCACAAGGCTGTAAGCGATGCAAAGCAGGATTGCCTTACCGACAACCACTGCAAGACCTGCGGTCTTATTATGAAGGATACCAGCGGTAAGCAGACCGGTAAAGCTCTTGGTCACGACTTCAAGACCTCTGAAACTGTTGTCACTGCCGATGCTCACAGCTGGACCTGCTCTCGCTGCTACCTCATCGCCAGCGAAAAGCACGTTTCCGACGCTAAGGCTGCTTGCCTTGACGGCGCCTGCAAGGTCTGCGGTGTTGCCATGAAGGCAACTGCGAAGCACACGCCTTCCGACGACATTAAGTCCAACGCCAGCGGTCACTCCTATGTCTGCACCGTCTGCAATTCGACCATCACAGCCGAGGGTCACCGTGTAAACGAAGCTCTCAATGACTGCACCAAGGGTCTGAAATGCAGCGTCTGCGGCTACGAGATCATGGCTCCTCAGGAAGCTCATGCATTTGACCTTGAGAACGTAATTCCCGCTGTTCCCGCAACCTGCACCGAAGACGGTCACACCGCCTACTACAAGTGCAAGAACTGCTCCGTAACAACCGTTCAGGCTGTTATCAAGGCAACCGGTCATAAGTGGGTCGACGTTGCTGCCAAGCCTGCTACCGAGACCGAGGACGGCTACACTGCTCACAAGGCTTGCTCCGTCTGCGGCGAAAAGGATGAATCCTACAAGGTCATTCCGAAGCTCGGCGGCGATGTAAGAGACGTCAACGGCGACGGTAAGTTCACTTCCGACGACGCTATCGCTCTTCTGTACCTCACCTTCGGCAATCCCGACATCAAGTACGATTTCAATGGCGACGGCAAGGTCACTTCTGATGACGCTGTAACGCTCCTTTACATGTCTTTCTGATTTGAAAGATACTAACCACTGATTTTAAGGAGGAAAGATGAAAAACTGTAAAATTGCTGCGATACTTCTCGTAATGCTGCTTCTGGTTTCAAGCTTTTCTGCCGTAATTAGTGCCGAAACAACTGGCACTGCCGACTTCACTGTCGGCAGTGCCACGGCGAAAGCCGGAGAAACCGTTTCCCTTCTTGTTTCCGCTGCAAATTGCCCGGATGCCAAGTCAATGAAGGTTGCTCTTACCTATGATAAGAACGTTCTTGAGCTTGACACCGCAAATTCCGGCTGGCTTGTTGATGCTCTTCTGAAGGATCTCAAGGCCGACACCGGTGTTATGGCTGTTGCAAGCGCTACCAAGTTCAACGGCAATGTCCTTAAGCTTACCTTTAAGGTAAAAGAGGGCGCAGCCGACGGCGAATATGCTGTGAAGTGTGACTTTACTGTCAAGCTGGACGAGACCGTTATCCCCTCTTCCTCCACTCCCGGCAAGATCGTTGTTGGAAATGGTTCTGCTCCTGTTGAGCCTGTCGACACTACCCTTACTGTAGGAAGCGCTGCTGCCAAGGCTGGCGAGACCGTGTCTCTCAAGGTTGCTCTTGCAGGCTCACCTGCCGGCAAGTCCATGAAAGTCACTCTTACCTATGATAAGAGCGTGCTTGAGCTTGACACTGCGAAATCCGCATGGCTTGTAAACGCACTTCTTAAGGATCTCAACGCTGATACCGGCGTTATGGCTGTTGCATCCGCCGAGAAATTTGACGGTGATGTTCTTGACCTTGTATTCAAGGTAAAGGACGGCGCAGCTTCTGCTGTGTACGACGTTAAGGTTGATGTCGTTATAAAGAACGATGAGACCGTTGCTTACTCCGGATCTGCTTCCGGTAAAGTTACTGTTGCTGGCGATCCTGCCTCTAAGGCGACCGCTACCGTTTCCTCCGGTTCCGTAAAGGTCGGAGAAAGCATCGAGCTGTTTGTAAAGGCTGAAAACTTTGCAGCCGCCAAGTCCATGCTCTTCACTCTTGAGTATGACAAGGCTGTTCTTGAGTTTGACGCTGCCAACTCTGCATGGCTTGTTGACGGACTTCTGAAGGACATCAACGCCGCTGCCGAGAAGGGTACAATTGCTGTTGCTTCTGCAACCAAGTTCGACGGCAACATTCTTAAGCTCGTGTTCAAGGCAAAGGCTGATGCCAAGGCCGGCGATACGACCGTTAAGTGCAACCTCACTGTTAAGAATGACGATGTTGCTCTCGTAGTTGAGAGTGTTGCAGGAACCGTTAAAGTAACACCCGCTGTTCTTCGCGGCGATGTGAACGGTGACGGTCTTGTAAACAGTGCTGACGCTCTTTACCTGCTGCGTCACACCTTTGCTGCCGAAAGCTATCCCATTAATCAGTCCGGCGATATGGACGGATCCAAGACCGTCGATTCCAAAGACGCTCTCTATCTGCTCCGCCATTCGTTTGATAAAGATAACTATCCTTTAAGCTGAATATAGGATAGTAGTCCTCTCACATTTAAGTGAGATAAAATGCCGGTAAAGTCCATGCAGTGGCTCCGGCAGGGTAAATTTACTGCAATCCTGAAATCCTGTGGGTACCGCGCTTGCGCGGTACCTGCGGAATAAGGATTTTTTTATATATGCCGGAATCTGCTTTTCCGGTATCAAAACAGAGCTGTTGTTTGGCAACAGCTCTGTTTTGATATTAAGTGATACTTGACTGGACGGCCATAATCCGTTATAATTGAATTACCAAAAGAAAAGGAGCTTGACCATGGATATTAAAACACCTGACACCCATACTCCGGATGGGATTGAAATACTTGAATACAACGGTGAGGGCTATAATCGTACTATGCATTTCGGTGAATGGCGCGTCGCCTTCCTGAACTGGGCGGAAAAATTTGAGGAAGGCTCAGGCTTTCCGCCTGAACGTCATTTTCTGACCGATGAGGTTTTTGTTCTGCTCAGCGGCAGCGCGTCTCTTGAGGTTGGAGACGCGCTTGAACGCGTGGAGCTTAAGCCTTGCAGGATCTACAACGTACACGCCGGAGTATGGCACCGCGTAAGTGTCAGCCGCGACGCAAAGCTTTTGATAGTTGAAAATAATTCAACCGGTCCTGAAAACTCCGAATATATGTACTGACCGTTTAACGCCTTATCACTCTGTTTTTACGATATTACCGACGATTGCATCCTCATCCACCGTCAGCGTTCCGCTGTATTCAACAGTGCCTATTTTGCAGCCTTTGCCTATCACAGCGTCAATGGCGCGAACGGTTTCCGCCTCGGTATATTCCAGTTCAACTTTGTCGGCTTCGATCGAGGATGTTTTCAGTCCGCCGGCGGATTTGCTTCTGAAAAGAGACAGTAAGTTGAATCCTCCGCTCATTTGATGTGCGACTTTGACGCTACCGCCTCCAACCGAGCCTATCTGCGAGCATCCGCAGCCTTTTTGAAGTATAATTTCCACTTCTTCTGCATTCAGCAGCCCGCGTATGTCTGACTGACCGCTAAGGCGTACCTTTTCGGCGGAAAAATCCCCTTTGACGCTTAACCCTCCGCTGACACTTGCTTCTGTCGCACAGCAGTTTTCGCCAACGCTCATCATACCGCTGATGTGCATATTTCGTGCATTCAGCGATTTACTGACCGAGCAGCTGCCGGAAATATGAACAGAGTCGGCTTTTATATCACCGTCTGCCTTAGTGCTTCCCGAAACGTGCAGCTCGCCGCGGCATTCAATGCTTCCGGATACGTGCGTCGAGCCTGACGCCGAAAAGCTATCGCAAACCGTGTTGCCGTTAATCTTTGCAGATCCTGAAGCCGAAAAAATTTTGCAGCTTATGTCGCCGTCAACACGTCCGGAGCCGCTGATTTTTACATTTTCGTATTCTCCGCCTCCGACATTTCCGCTTCCGCTTATTCTTATATCATTCATTTTCAAATTCCTCCATAGCAATTTTTTTGATTTTTTCGGTGATCTCAATTGTTTTTCCGCGCGAACTCACCAGAAATATCCCCACAGAATTGTCAAGCGGCAGATTTTTTTCGCCGTATTTCCAAACCAATCTTACCGATGTCGGCGCGGTTTGGCTCTCCGATTTCGAAGCGCGGAACTGCGCCGCTATCTCTTCAAGTGACATTTTGTCCTTCATCGACAGGATCGCTTCAATACGTTCGGTTATCGCCGCGCGGTCAAAATACGTTTCCTGACCTGTCGTTGATGCCCGCTTGATAAACCATTCCTCCGGAATAAGCCCCATGCGCTTCCACCGGTATAGCGCGCCGTAGGATATTCCGTATCGTGTAAGCAGTTCTTTTTTCGTTATAAGGTCTTCATTCATGTCATCACTTCTTTCAGTTATAATGTAACAATGCTCCGTAACATTGTTATGCTCATATTGTATCATAACATTGTTATGCTGTCAACTCCGTTTTTTAAAATTTCAGAAATTACATGATGTTTTTTTCTTGGGGCGGGAAAAATATTTTTGAAGCAGATCTCAACAATAAAACAAAAAAGCGGGGAATAATATGAGCGGTAAATTTCGGAAGGCGACGATATTTTGTATATCGGCTCTTGTCATCGGTGTGGCGGCAATGGCAGTTGCCGTAGGGCTGACGATCCGTGCGGATTCTGCGGTAAAGCGAAACTCGGCGCTTATGAGCCGGCTGGCGTTCGAGGACGCACGCGAAAATATGAATAAAGCGACTTCCGCATTAAAAGAGGCGATGGATATCGGGGAGGACTCCGACAAAGATGCGCGTCGCACCGAGCTGCTGGCGGATGCGATATACGGTATTTCCGGGACGCGCGCCGCACTGATGCAGGCAGGGCTTGGCGATCTGTCAAACGATCTTTTCGGATTGCTGAACTTTTGCACGCAGACTATCCGAGCATCTTTGACGGGGAAAGAAGGAGCGGATCTTTCCGGATTGATAAATATGACGGAGGAGCTTTCGTCGGCTCTTTCGGAGGACAGCCCTCTGAATGCACTGCGCCGTATCGCTGAGGATAAACGCGAAATGATCCACGGCGGAAATGCGGAGGAAAGTGAATTTGACCGGGGATTTGCTTCCTTTAATACCGCGCCAGAGCTGACGGCGGACGCACTTAGGGCAAAGGCGGAGTCATACGTGGGTGGCAACGCGGTGCTTAAGCAAGCCGGAGGCAGCAGCTTTCCGCCGACCCTTGTACTATGCGGAGAAAATTTATATGTTTCGGTTTCCTCGGCTCGCGGGGAACTTCTTGAACTGTATTTTGACCGACCGCCGGGAAAGATCAAGCTCGACGAGCGCGAATGTGCCGCTATCGCATTTGATTTTCTTCACCGCGCCGGGATACCGGCGTCTATTCCGCCGGCATCCTCGGCGCGTGCTGACGAGCTGTGCGGCGCATATTTTTTCAGACTGTCCGAGAAGGCGGGGGCGGTCGATATAGGCGTGAGATGGGATACCGGCAGGGTTTGTTATTTTAATTCTTTTGATTACTACAAATGAAGCCTTCGGCATAAATGCTTAAAAAACAGAAAAACTTGAGAAAAACAAAAAAAAATATTGACAAAACGGTCGTCTTGTGATATCATATATAAGCGTTCGGCGATATCGCGCAAAACGGTAGTCGCGAACGGTCGTTTTTATGCTTTATTCATATTTGACTCATTAGCTCAGACGGTAGAGCACTTGACTTTTAATCAAGGTGTCCGGAGTTCGAGTCTCCGATGGGTCACCAAAAAATGGATGCAGTTGCACGTGTGCAGTTGCGTCCTTTTTTGTTGCATTGAATTGCCGGATCATCCGGATTGATCTTTCACGAAAAAAATGCAAAAAAATTTATAAAACCTATTGACAAGCGTGTATAAAGATGATATAATATACCCATCAACTCGGTAGGAATTAATAACGGAGGAAAAACCAATGTCAAACATTTATAAAACCGCCGATCAACTCATCGGCAAAACCCCTCTTCTTGAGCTTACACATATTGAAGAAGAATACGGTCTTGAGGCGCGTATACTTGCAAAGCTCGAATACTTCAATCCGGCAGGCTCTGTCAAAGACAGAATTGCCAAGGCTATGATAGATGACGCTGAGGCGCGCGGTCTTCTTCGCAAAGGATCGGTAATTATCGAGCCTACCTCCGGAAATACCGGTATTGGGCTTGCTTCTGTTGCCGCCGCGCGCGGATACCGCATAATCATTGTCATGCCCGAAACCATGTCGGTCGAGCGTCGTCAGATAATGAAGGCATACGGCGCCGAGTTGGTGCTGACTGAGGGCGCTAAGGGAATGAAGGGCGCCATTGCAAAGGCGAACGAGCTTGCCGCTGAAATTCCTGGTAGCTTTGTTCCGGGGCAGTTTGTAAACCCCGCCAACCCTGCGGCGCACCGTGCAACTACAGGTCCCGAAATATTTGAGGACACTGACGGTGAGGTCGACTATTTTGTTGCCGGTGTTGGAACCGGCGGTACGATCAGTGGTGTAGGTGAATATCTCAAGTCCAAAAAGCCTTCGGTAAAGGTGGTAGCGGTCGAGCCTGAGTCCTCTGCGGTGCTTTCCACGGGTGTGGCAGGACCTCACAAAATTCAGGGAATCGGCGCGGGATTTGTTCCGGACGTGCTCAATACAAAGATCTACGACGAAATAATTCCGGTCAAAAATGAGGATGCTTTTGACACCGGAAAGCTGATAGGCAGAAAAGAAGGCGTGCTGGTGGGCATTTCCTCCGGTGCGGCGACATGGGCTGCAATTGAACTTGCGCGCCGTCCCGAAAACAAGGGCAAGACGATAGTCGTACTGCTGCCGGACACCGGCGACAGATATCTGTCAACTCCTTTGTTTGCGGACTGATAGCTTTATATTCGCCAACATATACATATTCCGGGGTTGCCGCGATTTTCGCGGCAGCCCCGGATGCTTTGTATTTGTAAAATGAATGACGCGCCGAAAGAATTATCATTATAAGTAATAAGGGGACTTATAACTCCGCATCATTTTGCAAGCTCGTTACGCTATGTTTATTGCTTCATTTACGTTTTTTCGCCGTTAATTGAATCAATAAAGGAAAGCTCTTTTGCCGTAAGCTCCACCCATGCCGGTCGGAAGCCGCTCCGCATGGCGTTTTTTGCCGAGGCTATGTTCGACCACGCGCAGCAGTAAAAGGGAACCTTTCCGAGCGCGGCGGTCTCGGCGGCAAGGCGGCTCGTAAGTGCCGAGGCAATTCCGCGGCGACGGTATCCGGGAAGTACGTCAATGCCTATCTGCCACATGCTTTCGCAATCGGCGGAACATCCCGCAAGCCCCACAAGCTTTTTTCCGTCATATGCGCCGCAGGCGAGCATATCAAGCTCCCGTCTTTTTTCACACAGGGCGTTCGACCACTCAGGCAGATACAGCCCGGCAAAATCGGCGGGATTCAGCATACGCAGCTCAAAATCGCAACCCAGCGGATGAAGAATGTCTGCATCCGGCAGCCAGTATTCCGCCATAAAGCATACACCGTATCCGAGGGGACGCAGTGCGCCCGAAAGCACATTTAGACTCGGCGTTTCAAAACAGCGGAAGGAATCAATGCGGTCAATGTATTTCCGCACCGTGTCCTCAACTTCGGGTGATACAGAAGCGACAATGCCCGCGCCGTAGCACACAAGGTTGCAGATAAAGGGCAGGGAAAGGTAGCGCCTTGCAGCAGGCGCGGGGCGCGAGCGGACGACGGTATTTTCCGACCTCAGAAGATCCTCCGGCGTACAGCCGAGCTCCAGCGCTGACTGCCGCAGTGCGGTCTGCATTATTTCACTGTTTGTCATTTTAATCTCCATGCCGCCATGGGCGGCTCAAATAAATTCAAGTTAAAATTGCTCGTATTTGTAAAGCAAATCAAAATGGGTCGGGACCCATTTTGAGAGCAATTTGGGCGTGAAACAGATGCACTTCGATTTTAGACAGGCGTAATTTTCACGCTATTATTCCTTTCGGTTTCACTGCGGCAGAATACGGCAGGCTTTTCAAATCCTTCGCCGTTCCGTGGACGGTGACGCCCATAAGACCCGCTCACTGGATCTGCGTATCTATTTTATCATCTTGGGGGCATGGTGTCAATCTCATAGCGTGAAGAAACGAAACATTCACACAATTTCGGTTGACTTTTCATTTATACCTTGATATAATAAAAAATAAGGTGATTATTGTGATCGCTGCGGCTCTTCCGAACCGCCGGCGGGAAGGATTATTTATGTCTGTTCTGCAAAGAATAATAGAAAGCGGGCTTTACGGTCTGTTCATCAAGCACTATGAGATTACCGGAGTACCGATGCTGCTTTGGATGATCCCGCCTATTCTGCTCTGCCTTGCAGGAGGCTACCTGCTCGGCAGTCTTAATTCAGCAATTATTGTTTCAAAGCTTGTATATTCGGACGATGTGCGCCGCCACGGTTCGGGCAACGCCGGAATGACAAATATGTTCCGCACATGGGGCAAAAAAGCGGGTATTTTGACTCTTATCGGCGATGTACTCAAAACCGTGCTTTCGATAGTACTCGGATATCTTTGGTTCGGATATATGGGTGCGTATCTTGCGGGGCTTTTCTGTATGCTCGGACATATGTTCCCGCTGTATTATAAATTCCGGGGCGGTAAAGGAGTTCTGGCTGCCGCAGTTATGATACTCATGACCGAGCCTCCGGTATTTCTGGTGCTTATCGTCATCTTTGTTATCGTTCTTCTCGGAACACGCATGGTCTCAATGGCGTCCGGAATGGCGGCGTTGCTTTACCCTCTGGTTCTTAACGGCACTTACTCCGTTTTTTACGGAGACGGAGCAGTGGCGGGTATGCGCATTCCGATCGCCGTTTTCATGACGGTGATGATACTGGTAATGCACCGCGAAAACTTCAAGCGCATATACAACGGCAAAGAGCCGAAGATAAGATTTCCGTGGAATCATGACGAAAAACAGCAGATCGTGGAGGAGACTCCGCACTCGTTCAGCAGTGAGGACGAAGATGAGCCGAAGCCAGCGGATAACGCTCCGGGGCGCAGGACTGTAAAGAAAAAATCGACATACGGAAAAAAGAAAAAATGAAGGACAGTGACAATATTTTCGCAGCCGTGCGTGAGAGCAGACGTTTTGCCGCGCTTGTATCCGGCGCGGCGGAAAAAGGACAGCTTAAAAATGCAGCTTTTCAATGCCTCTTGATCGCTCGGTGAAAAAAGCACAGGCTGTCGCGTGTACAATAGGCGGCAGACGGATGCTTCAGCTTGAGCTGTTTCTCGTTGACGGAAAGGCGATACAGCGCAATATAGCGGAGTCGGACGTCGAAGCCCTGGCGGAGTTTGCACGCGGATTTTTGCGGGCAAATCTCATTACCATGTCGGGGAGCTGTGAGTACCGCGCTACCGCAAACGGAAACGCAAAGCTTATCGGAGCCGCTGCGGTCGAAGCATCTTCGCTCAATGCGAGTGAGGTACAGCGGGAACAGCATCGCGGCAACGACCGAGAGAAAAAACGTCTGCTGCGCGGAGACGAGGATTTCCTTATGGCTTTGGGAGTCAGCTCCAGCGACGGCAGAGTGTACGATAAAAAACAGCCGAAATTCCGGCAGATATGCCGCTTTCTCGAGCACGTTCAGGAGATAGAACGCTTCCTTCCGTCCGAGGGGACGCTGCGTATATGCGATCTATGCTGCGGCAAAAGCTACCTTTCCTTTGCAGTATACTACTATTTTTCGGTTCTGCGCGGCAGAAAGGTGAGCATGACCGGAGTTGATCTCAAGCCGGATGTGATCGAATACTGTTCAAAGACCGCCTCCGCCCTTGGCTTTGACGGATTGGAATTTATCTGCGGGGATGTGCGGGAATATGACAGCTCCGAAAAGGGACTGCCTCAACTGGTGGTTTCACTTCACGCATGTGACATTGCCACCGATATAGTTCTCGCTCAGGCATCGCGGTGGAACACAAGAGTTATACTTTCCACTCCATGCTGTCACCACGCGCTTGCCCATGTGATCGACTGCCCTGAGCTTGGCTTTGTGACCGAGCATCCGTTCCTCAGCCGGAAGCTCTGTGATGCGCTTACCGATGCCGCGCGGCTCAAGCTGCTTGAGTCAAAGGGCTACTCGGTCACAGCTCTTGAGCTGACCGACCCTGACGATACACCCAAAAATGTGCTGCTTCGCGCCGTGCTCAACAAAAACGCAAGCCCCTCAAGGCTTGCCGAGAGCCGTCGCCAATATGAAGAGCTGCGGCGTTTTCTGGTGCGCGGGGAGTCTGACGGACTCAGAAACGCGCTGCCCGATGCTGAGGACTGAGCTTCAGGCGGACGAATATTTCAGATACATTTTAACAGTACGCTTATATTAATACATTGAAAGGCACGGTCGTTATCATGACCCCTCTGAATGCAGAAAAATATTTGCGCGGACTGCCCGAAAAGCAGGATCGCGAAGCCGCAGGAAGGCTTGCGGCGCTTTGCGCCGCCATGGGACTGACAGATGCGGAGCGTCGCGTTTGTCTCATCTCATGCGCCGGGCTTTATGCCAGAAATACCGCCGGGATGCTCTGCGAGGTGATGAAGGCGGCAAAAATATCTGCCGTGGGGCTTTTTTTCGGTGAACCGTACACAGGCGGATATGCCAGATCGGTCGTTTTCGGCGGGGAAAAGCTCCCGCAGAACGAGTTTGCGGCGGCGGTTGACGAGCTTCGCAAAGCAGCCCGCGAGTGCGGCTTTGCCGACACTCTGGGCAGATACGAAGCGCTTGAGGTGCTTGCGCTGCGCACCTGCATTGAGCATGGAGCAAAGGTGCTGATAAGCGATTGTTCCGCACTGTCGAGTGCGACTTGCCGGATGCTCCCGCATTCCGATCTTGTGATCCTCGGCGCTGTGTCGGGGGATGCGCGAACTCTGTTGCATTCGTTGATAACAAGAGAGACTGCCGAGACGGTGAGCGCGCCTCAGACTCCGGCGGCACACGGACTTATAACCGACAGATGTGCCGAGACCGGATGTCGCCTTACCGTTGCCGCCCGGGCGGGGCTTCCCGGCGGTCCGGAAACACGTTTGCTTACCTTTGGCGGGATACTGTTTGTTTATCGCGGCATTGAAGCGCGGTACTCATCCGTGTTTGCATCCTCGCTTTGCTGTGTGTCCGCGGTCATAGACGGTGTGCGCGCGCTGAGGCGCAGCGGATATGAGATCAGCGATGAAGCGACGGCGGAGGGACTTCGGCGCGCCGAACCTATGTGCCACGGCTCTGTGGTATCACTAAGACCCGCGCTTATTGCCGAAGCGCTTCCGGACGGAGAATTTGACAGCGCAGTTTATTATTCGTCTCTTGCCGCCGACATCGCGGCTGCTTCTCACCTTGTAGGAAGGACGCTCAGCGTTTTCTTGCTTTTTCGAGAGGATGAAAAAAACGATATCGGAGAGCATCTGCTTGAGGCTTTTTCTTCAAACGGCATAAAGGTGGTTTCGGTCTACCGTGTGGAATCCGACGAAACGCTGGCAGCCGCTGCGCGTCGGGTCGCCAAGGATATGATAATCAAGGATGAGGAGGTCGATTCTCATCTTTTGTCAGCCGAGGACGGCCGTTCTTTCCTTATAATAGGAAAGCGCGCCTCAATTGATGAGGCGCTTCCCTGTCTCCGCCGAGGTATCACGCGGACAATGATATAATGACTGAAATTACTGACTTTATGTGAGCTTATCGGGAGCCTTCCGGCGCGCCTCGGCAGGCAGTGGCTATCGCGCGTGCAAGAAGCGCCAGTATCGGACCTATTATCATTCCCGCCACGCCGAAAAGCCTGAACCCGAGGTACATTGCCGCAAGAGTGAGCAGAGGATGGATGCCGAGTGTGCCTCCGACTATCTTCGGCTCGGCAAACTGCCTTACGATCACAATTACGCCGTAGAGTATCAGCAGCCCAAAGCCGAGCCGCATATTTCTTTCAATAAACGCAATGGTTGCCCAGGGGATGAGCACTGTTCCGACTCCAAGAACCGGCAGTATGTCAATTACGGCAATTACGGCGGCAAGCAGAAAGGCGTAATCCACCCGAAGAACGGAAAAACCGATAAAAAGCTCGCAAAAGGTTATCAGTAGAATTATAAGGTAGGCTTTTATATAGCCCGCCGCGGCGCGTCCGGCACTTCGCCTCAGCTCCGGAAGATGGTGGCGCCATGTCTGGGGAACGAGCGACGAAAAAAATTTTCCGACCCGTTCGCGGTCGAGTGCAAAGTAAAAGCTTGATATCACCGCCACCGCAAAGGATATCAGCAGAGAGGGAAGCGATTTTATCAGCGAGGCGGCAAGAGAGGGAATACCTGCGGTAATGCCGGATATGAGCGAGCCGAAGGCACTGCCGAGTACGCCGTCAAGACCGTCAAAAAAGGCTGAAAGCTCCTCCATTTCCCGCAGGCGGTGTATAAGCGGAACGCGCGAGCCGAGTGAGTCAAAATAAGCGAGAGCGGTGCTTATCATATTCTGAAGGTCGTCGGAATGCTCGTTGCCAAGCTCCGAGATCAGCCGTCCGAGTTCTACTATTATCCTGTTCACGGCAAGCGCCGACAGAATAAATATCAGCGCAAGCAGAAAAAGCACGGTGGCGGCAGCGCATAAACGCTCGGGTATTTTCAGCTTTCGGGATATAGGCACCGAGGCGCGAAGCGCCGAGGCGGATACTACCCAGGCAAACAGAAACGGCATGGCAAAGCCCACCACGTATTTACCTGCAAAATATATTGCCGCACCAGCGCATATAAGGCAAAACAGCTTTGCCGCAAGGTTCTCCCAGCTTATTGTTCCGTTTCTGTCGTCTCCCATGATACCATTTCCTTTCGGATTAGTAATTAAGACCGTTCCCGCGTGTTCCAGATCTTTCATATTTCCGCATTGCTTCCGCCGTAAGTCACGGAGGCTTTTTTATTTTATTGCCGCGTCTTTTGCCACTATTCAGACCAAATGATTTTTTGTCTTATTTTTCCTTTTGATTGACGAAAAGTCGCATCAAAAGAAAATATTTTTATAATTTTTCTTTCAAATCACTTGACAGGGGTTGCTTTTAATGATATAATTGTAAACTGCATTATAATCGCTTAATATGTCAAAAAAACGGCATGAGGTATACTTCGGGTGGGGGATGACCGTCCGGAAAGCCCTCTGAGCCGTGCGCCTCAGCTTCCGGAAAACCGACGGCGGTACGGAGTCCGAAAGCGCAAAACAAAGGACATACATCTGAGCGTGAAATTACGTTGAATGGAGTGATTGATTTAATGGTCAATACCAAGGACCAGCTGCTCGGCAAGAATCTGCGGAAGAGCTTTTCCAAGACGCGTGCGACACTTGAGATCCCGAACCTTATCGAGATCCAGACCAAATCCTACAAGTGGTTTCTTGAGGAAGGACTGAACGAGGTTCTCAGGGATGTGTCGCCTATCGTCGACTATTCCGGCAACCTTTCTATCGAGTTCATTTCCTATTCTCTTGACTCAAAGCCCAAGTATCCGGTGGAGGAGTGCAAGGAAAGGGATGTGAACTATGCCGCTCCGCTGAAGGTGAACGTGCGTCTGACGAACAAGCTGACCGGTGAGGTAAAGCAAACCGATATTTACATGGGCGATTTCCCGCTCATGACGGAAAACGGTACCTTCGTCATAAACGGCGCCGAGCGTGTCATCGTATCCCAGATTATCCGTTCTCCCGGCATCTATTACGAGTCTGACATCGACAAGGCGGGAAAAAAGACCTATGCCGCAACCGTTATACCCTATCGCGGAGCCTGGCTTGAATACGAGATAGACAGCAACAGCGTCATGAACGTCCGCATTGACAAGAACCGCAAGCTCCCCGTAACCATGCTCATACGTGCGCTGGGGCTTTCCCTTGACTCCGCGACCGGCACCCTCAGATCCGACATCGGAAACGATGATGCTATCTATGCCATGTTCGGTGAGGACGCCTGCCTCAAGGCGACGATCGAAAAGGACGAGAGCAATGATCTTGCCTCCCGCAACCGTTCGGACGCCGCGGTGGAATCCCTGCGCGAAATATACAAGAAGCTGCGTCCCGGCGAGCCTGTTCAGATCGACGCGGCTATGAACCTCATAAATAATTATTTCTTCGATCCCAAAAAATATGACATAGCGCCGGTCGGACGCTATAAATTCGATAAGAAGCTGGCGATAAGCTCCCGCATTGCAAACCGCCGCATTGCTTCCGATATAATCAATCCTCTTACCGGCGAGGTGCTGTTTGAGGCAGGACACGTGCTGTCCCCGGAGGATGCCGCGGCAGTTGAGAATGCCGCCGTCAACGAGGTGCTTATCTCGCTTGACAACGGAAATACCGTCAAGGTCTTCTCAAACAATACCTGCTGGCCCGAAAAGCTCATCGGCGACGATCTGCGCGACTGCGGAGTGCGCGAAAAGGTACGTACACCCGTGTTGCTTTCCATCGTTGAGGAGTGCGGCGGCGATATTGACGCCGTAAAGGCAAAGGCAAAGTCAAGAATTGCCGAGCTTTGCCCCAAGCACATCACACGCGACGATATCTTTGCTTCCATAAACTATATGCTCGGTCTGGTTCACGATATCGGAACCACCGATGATATCGACCACCTCGGCAACCGCCGTATCCGTTCCGTGGGCGAACAGCTCCAGAACCAGATGCGCATCGGTTTTTCGAGAATGGATAAGATCATCAAGGAGCGCATGACGACTCAGGACACCGAGAAGCTGACACCGCAGGCTCTTATCAATATACGTCCGGTAGCGACAGCTATCCGTGAATTTTTCGGTTCTTCACAGCTCTCGCAGTTCATGGATCAGGCGAACCCCCTTGCTGAGCTGACTCACAAGCGCCGTCTGTCGGCACTGGGTCCCGGCGGTCTGTCGCGTGACCGCGCCTCCTTCGACGTCCGTGACGTTCACTATACCCATTATGGACGTATGTGCCCCATCGAGACGCCTGAAGGTCCTAACATCGGTCTTATTTCCTATCTTGCCACATATGCCCGCATCAGCGAATACGGCTTTATTGAAGCCCCGTACCGTCGAGTGGACAAGGAACGCCATGTTGTAACGGACGAGATAGTTTATATGACCGCGGATGTGGAGGACAAGTATATTATCGCTCAGGCAAACGAGCCGCTGGATGACGAGGGACATTTCGTCAACCAGAAGGTAACGGCACGTGATAAGAATGAGTTTATCGAGGTAGCGAGCGACCGCATTGATTTCATGGATGTTTCGCCTAAGATGGTGGTTTCCGCTGCAACGGCGATGATCCCGTTCCTTGAAAATGACGATAACTCCCGTGCTCTGATGGGATCGAACATGCAGAAGCAGGCAGTCCCGCTTATGACCACCGACTCTCCTATCGTCGGTACCGGTATGGAATACAAGGTAGCCGTTGACTCCGGCGTTGTGGTGCTTGCCAAAAACGCGGGTCGTGTTCAGCACGTCGAGGCGGACAAGATAGTCATTGCCTGCGACGACGGTCACCGTGATCTTTATGAGCTTATCAAGTTCAAACGCACCAACCAGGGTACCTGCTGCAACCAGCGCCCGATAGTCAAGGAGGGCGAGTATGTTGAAAAGGGTCAGGCTATTGCCGACGGTCCCGCCACCTCAAACGGTGAGGTCGCGCTCGGCAAAAACGCCCTTATCGGCTTTATGACCTGGGAAGGCTACAACTACGAGGACGCCGTTCTGCTTAACGAAAACCTTGTACGGAACGACGTATATACCTCGCTTCACATTGAGGTCTACACCCATGAGGCGAGAGATACCAAGCTCGGTCCGGAGGAGATCACCCGCGAGATCCAGAACGTCGGTGACGATGCGCTGCGTAATCTGGACGTCAACGGTATCGTAAAGAAGGGTACCGAGGTACACGCCGGAGATATTCTGGTAGGTAAGATCACGCCCAAGGGCGAGACAGACCTCACCGCAGAGGAGCGCCTCTTGCGCGCCATCTTCGGTGAAAAGACCAGAGAGACGCGCGACACCTCGCTGCGTCTGCCTCACGGCGAATCCGGCATCGTTGTCGATGTGCGCACCTTCTCGCACGAGCAGGGAGACGAGCTGCCCGCCGGAGTAAACAAGGTGGTTCACGTCTACATCGCACAGAAGCGTAAGATCTCCGTCGGTGACAAAATGGCAGGCCGTCACGGAAACAAGGGCGTTGTTTCCCGCATACTCCCCCCCGAGGATATGCCCTTCCTGCCGGATGGCACACCGCTTGACATTGTTCTTAACCCGCTGGGCGTGCCTTCGCGTATGAACATCGGTCAGGTGCTTGAGGTCCACCTCGGAATTGCTGCCCGTAAGCTGGGATGGAAGATCATGACCCCCGTGTTTGACGGCGCAAACGAAAAGGACATTCTTGAGTGCATGAAGATGGCGGGAATGTGGCGCGACGTCTTCCCGGGTGAGAATGTTGACGGTAAGGAGACCCGCGAGGTCACCAATCCCGAGACCGGAGAGACGAAGCTCCAGGTCATCGACGGCAAGACCGTCCTTTATGACGGACGCACCGGCGAGGCATTCGACAACCCCGTAACCGTCGGTATCATGTACTACCTCAAGCTTCATCATCTGGTTGACGATAAGATCCACGCCCGTTCCAACGGTCCGTACTCTATCGTTACTCAGCAGCCGCTCGGCGGTAAGGCGCAGTTCGGCGGACAGCGTTTCGGAGAAATGGAGGTATGGGCGCTCGAAGCTTACGGTGCGGCATACACTCTCCAGGAGATCCTGACTGTCAAGTCGGACGACGTCAACGGACGTCGCAAGGCATACGAGGCAATAATCCAGGGCGAGAACATCCCGACTCCGGGCGTGCCCGAGTCGTTCAAGGTTCTGGTCAAGGAGCTTCAATCCCTTGCGCTTGACATCCGTGTGCTGAACAAGGATGGCGAGGAGATATCTCTCTCCGCTCTCTGCACCGACGATTCCTCCTCATATCTGAACAAGAATGACGCTGCGGCAGTCGACGACGCCGTGGGTCAGACGATAACCCCCGAAGACTTTGACGATCACTTCGTCTTTGACGATGATGAGGACGATGAGGACATCGGCGACGACGGCGACGCTTCAGACAACGACTTCTACGACGGTATTGATGACAGCGGCGATTATTCGGATAATAATTGACCCTACCGGAGGAAAATGCTTTGGAAAATAATGTATTTGATTCGATCAAAATAGGTCTTGCATCCCCGGATATGATAAGAGAATGGTCACACGGTGAGGTAACAAAGCCCGAGACCATCAACTACAGAACCCTTAAGCCCGAGGTGGGCGGACTGTTCTGCGAGCGCATCTTCGGCCCGACCAAGGACGGAGCCTGCGCCTGCGGAAAGTACAAAAATTCTCACAATACCCGCGAGACGATAATCTGCGATAAGTGCGGAGTTGAGGTCACGACCAAAAAGGTCCGCCGCGAGAGAATGGGTCACATCGAGCTTGCCGCTCCCGTGTCCCACATCTGGTACTTCAAGGCGTCGCCCTCGCGCATGGCGCTTGTGCTTGACATTTCGTCAAAGCAGCTTGAGCAGGTGCTGTATTTTGCCGAGAACATCGTGCTTGATCCCGGTACGACCCCTCTTGAAAAGGGCACGGTACTCAGCGAAAAGCAGTATCAGGAATACCGCGAGATGTACGAAAATGAGTTCCGCGTCGGAATGGGTGCTGAGGCGATCAAGGAACTGCTCAGCGCCATCAACGTCGACGAGCTTGCCGCCTCTCTCAAGGAAGAACTTAAGACTACCACAAGCCAGAAAAAGGCAAGGATAATCAAGCGTCTCGAGGTCATCGAGGCATTCCGCAAGTCCGGAAACAAGCTTGAATGGATGATCCTTGATGTTATCCCGGTGCTTCCTGCCGATATACGTCCTATGGTCCAGCTTGACGGCGGACGCTTTGCGTGCTCCGACCTCAACGAGCTTTACCGCCGCGTTATCAGCCGAAACAACCGTCTTAAGAAGCTCATAGAGATCCATACACCCGAGATAGTTATCAGAAACGAAAAGCGTATGCTTCAGGAAGCTGTTGATGCGCTGATAGACAACGGACGCCGCGGCAAGCCGGTAACAGGCTCCTCCAACCGTCCTCTCAAGTCGCTTTCCGAGATGCTGCGCGGTAAGCAGGGACGCTTCCGTCAGAACCTGCTCGGCAAACGTGTTGACTATTCCGGACGTTCGGTTATAGTTGTCGGTCCTTCGCTTAAGATCTATCAGTGCGGTCTGCCCAAGGAGATGGCTCTTGAGCTGTTTAAGCCGTTTGTGGTCAAGAGACTTGTCGAGATGGGCAAGGCGACCAACGTCAAGGACGCACAGAAAAAGATAGACCGCGCCCAGATAAACAACGACGAGGTCTGGGACGCACTTGAAAACGTTATCAAGGAGCACCCCGTGCTGCTTAACCGTGCGCCTACACTGCACCGTCTGTCGATACAGGCGTTTGAGCCTGTGCTGGTTGACGGCAGAGCAATAAGACTGCACCCGCTGGTATGTACGGCGTTCAACGCCGACTTCGACGGCGACCAGATGCCTGTACACGTTCCGCTTTCTGCGGAGGCGCAGGCTGAGGCGAGATTCCTTATGCTCTCGGCAAACAACCTGCTGAAGCCTGTCGACGGCAGAGCCGTTACCGTTCCTACTCAGGATATGATCCTCGGCTCTTACTACCTTACAATGGAAAAGCCCGGCGAGCCCGGAGAGGGCGGAGCATACCGCGACTACAACGAGGCGATAATGGCTTACGCCAACGGTCAGCTGGGTCTGCACGTCAAGATCAAGGTGAGAAACGAACGCGCGGTCGGCGGAGTAATGATGTCCCGCACCATTACCACCACTCTCGGACGTATGATATTCAACCGCAATATCCCGCAGGATCTTGGCTTTGTTGACAGAAACGATCCGGATAAGCTCTTTGATCTTGAGGTCGATTTCATCGTCACCAAGAAGGAGCTGGGCGCGATAATCAATGCCTGCATCAAAAAGCACGGCTCGGCTATCACGGCAAATATGCTTGATGCCATTAAGGAGATGGGCTACAAGTACTCCACGCGCGCGTCCTTCTCGATCTCTGTTTACGATATGACTATCCCGGAGAAGAAATCCGAGATCATCAAGAATGCCGAAAACACCGTTGCAAAGATCGGCAAATTCTATCAGCGCGGCGAGCTTTCCGAGCAGGAAAGATATGAGCGCGTAATAGATGTCTGGAACCGCACGACTGCCGACGTTACCAACGCGCTTCAGGAATGCTTCTCCACCTACAACCCGATAAAGATAATGTCCGATTCGGGCGCCCGTGGTTCAATGACTCAGATGCGTCAGCTTGCCGGTATGCGCGGACCGATGTTTGCTACCAACGGTAAAACGATGGAGATCCCGATCAAGTCGAACTTCCGTGAAGGTATGAAGATATTCGAATACTTCATGGGCGCGAGAAGCTCGAGAAAATCGCTTTCCGATACCGCTCTGCGTACCGCCGACTCCGGATACCTTACCAGACGTCTGGTCGATGTTTCGCAGGAGGTCATAATCCGCGAGGAAAAGTGCGACACAACGCACGGCGCGTGGATAAGAGCAATATCCGACGGTTCGGCGGCAAAGCCGCTTGAAAGCCTGGAGGACAGACTTGTGGGACGCTTCACAATGGGTCCCGTGGTCGATCCCAACACCGGCGAGATGATCGCCGACGACGATGTTATGCTCACCGAGGCGATGGTCAAGAAGATCATTGCGGCAGGCATCGAGGCGGTTCAGATAAGAACGGTCATTCATTGCCATGCACGTCACGGTATCTGCGCTCACTGCTACGGTGCAGACCTTGCTTCCGGCAGACTTGTCAGCGTGGGCGAGGCAGTCGGTATCATCGCGGCTCAGTCCATCGGTGAACCCGGTACTCAGCTTACGATGCGTACCTTCCACTCCGGAGGTGTTGCAGGCTCGGATATTACACAGGGTCTTCCCCGTGTTGAGGAGCTGTTTGAGGCGAGAACGCCCAAAAAGCCCGCTATCATGTCCGAGATCGACGGCACAGCCGAGATCGTTCCGGATGAGAACCCCAACATTCAGGACGTCATCGTCACGCCGGAGGGCGGCGGTGAGGCTGTCAGATATCAGATCCCGTACGGACGCCGCCTGACTGTAAGGGACGGCGATACCGTAGCCAAGGGCGACGCGCTTACCGAAGGCTCAAAGAGCCCGGCGGATATCATGAATATCCTCGGTCTTGACGCCGTTTACGATTATATCATCAGCGAGACTCAGCGCGTTTACCGTGCTCAGTCGGTCAATATCAACGATAAGCATATCGAAGTCATTGCCCGCCAGATGACCCGCAAGATGCGCGTCAACGATCCGGGAGATACGCCGATGCTGCTCGGTTCGGTAGTTTCCATCAACGAATTTGAGGATGAAAACCTCGATATCGACCGCCGCATTGCCGACGGTGAGGCTGATCTGCGCCATGCCGAAGGCGAGCAGGTGCTGCTTGGTATCTCCAAGGCGGCGCTGCAGACAGATTCCTTCCTTTCCGCCGCCTCCTTCCAGGAGACCACCAAGGTGCTTACCGAGGCAGCTATCAAGGGTAAGGTCGACCATCTGCTCGGCCTTAAGGAGAACGTCATCATCGGTAAGCTGATACCTGCCGGAACAGGTATGCAGTGCTACGCTGATATGGATGTCGTAGAAGCCGATACCGGCGAAGAACCGCTTCAGCCCAAGGCTTCCGGTCAGTAATTCTTCAACATCAGCCTGAAGTTCAATAACGCTTCGGAAAAGCGGATTTTGTGCAAAATTCACCTTTGATCCGCTTTTCCGGAGCGCAAAAATTGTGCAAAAGGCAGAAATATTCCACACTCACATGCCGTCCTTGACAAAGGACGGCAAAAATGATATAATATAATGTAATTGTTTGCGGAAAAAATCCCTTTCCGCCCTCAATTGCGCCCAACCTACGCCATGCGGCGTTGCGGGCTATAAACATATTTCAGAAGAAGGAGGAAATTGAGTCAGAATGCCAACCTTTAACCAGCTTGTCAGACAGGGACGCGGCGTTAAGGTGAATAAGTCGAAGGCTCCTGTGCTTCAGCACGGCTTCAACACCATCGAAAACGCGGCTACCGATCTGCCGTCGCCTCAGAAACGCGGCGTGTGCACCAAGGTAACGACCACCAGCCCTAAAAAGCCTAACTCTGCGCTTCGTAAGATCGCAAGAGTACGTCTTACCAACGGACTTGAAGCCACGACCTATATTCCCGGCGAAGGACACAACCTGCAGGAGCACTCGGTCGTTCTCATCAGAGGCGGACGTGTTCGTGACCTGCCTGGTGTGCGTTATCACATCATCCGCGGTACGCTTGACGCCCAGGGCGTAGCGGCTCGCAGACAGGCGCGTTCCAAATACGGAACAAAAGTTCCCAAGACCGCCGGAAAGAAATAATCCGACGCTTTTGAGGAAGCAAAAAGGTATCAGCATATTTGCATATCCGACAACTGCTGAATTTATGTTTATAAATTGGCAAAGTACGATGTGCGCTAACAGAAGAATGTGCTTTTGAGTACCTGTGATTTCATTCAATTTTAATGAAGGAGGGAAGTACAGTGCCGAGAAGAGGTCGTATATCCAAGAGAGACGTACTGCCGGATCCGCTTTACAAGTCCAAGCTCGTAACAAAGCTTATCAACAATGTAATGCTGGACGGTAAGAAGGGAGTTGCTCAGAAGATCGTCTACGATGCATTTGCAACCGTAGAAGCAAAGACGGGCAAAAATCCCCTTGAAGTATTCACAGCCGCTCTTGAAAACATTATGCCCGTTCTTGAAGTCAAGGCTCGCCGCGTAGGTGGTTCCACCTATCAGGTACCGCTTGAGGTCAGAGCGGACAGACGTCAGACTCTGGGTCTTCGCTGGCTGGTGGGATTTGCCAGAAAGCGCGGTGAACGTACAATGGCAGAGCGCCTTGCAGCCGAGATAATCGATGCAACGAACAATGCCGGTGGAGCGTTCAAGAAAAAAGAAGAGACTCACAGAATGGCAGAAGCGAACAAGGCGTTCGCTCATTACAGATATTGATAATAAATATCTGCGGGATATTTCATGCGCAGCCGTTATTTGTGACTCGGCGGCGTGAAAGCCCGGCTGCATTCAACCTTTAACGTTAAAAGGTTAAAAGATAAAAGACAAAAGAATTAACCACGCAAAAATAAGGAGACTTGAAATTCTATGCCAAGAGAATATCCGCTCGAAAGGGTTCGCAATATCGGAATCATGGCGCATATTGACGCCGGTAAAACGACCACAACAGAGCGTATCTTGTTCTACACGGGTAAAACGCATAAGCTCGGTGAGGTTCATGAGGGCGCTGCCACTATGGACTGGATGGCACAGGAGCAGGAAAGAGGTATTACGATCACTTCTGCTGCAACAACGTGCTACTGGGTGCACTCCGACTTTCACAACGATCCCGCAAAGGTCAAGGCAAACACGCACCGTATCAATATAATTGATACACCCGGTCACGTTGACTTCACGGTCGAGGTCGAGCGTTCACTCCGAGTGCTTGACGGTGCCGTCGCGGTATTCTGCGCAAAGGGAGGTGTTGAGCCTCAGTCCGAAACAGTCTGGCGTCAGGCTACCAAGTACTCGGTCCCCCGCATTGCCTATGTCAATAAAATGGATATCATCGGCGCAAACTTTTTCCGTGTCGTGGATATGATGAAGGACAGGCTTCACGCGAATCCCGTTCCGATTCAGCTACCCATTGGCAAAGAAGATAACTTCCGGGGAATCATCGACCTCATAAACATGGTTGCCGACGTCTATTACGACGATCTGGGCAAGGATATGAGGACCGAGCCTATTCCCGATGATATGCTTGAAATTGCACAGCAGTACCATAACGAGCTTATCGAGAAGGTTTCGGAGGTCGATGAGGGCCTGTTTGAGAAGTATGTCGCCGAGGAGGAGATCACCGTTCCCGAGATCAAAGCCGCACTGCGCAAGGCAACTCTGGAAAACCGTCTGGTACCCGTTATCTGCGGTACATCCTTCAAAAACAAGGGTGTTCAGAAGCTGCTTGACGCGATAGTCGACTACATGCCCTCCCCGCTGGATGTTCCCCCGATCAAGGGCATTGACCCCCGCACCGATGAAGAGATCTTGCGTCATGCCTCTGACGACGAGCCGTTCTCGGCTCTCGCCTTCAAGATCATGACCGACCCGTATGTCGGAAGACTTTGCTTCTTCCGTGTGTATTCGGGCGTTGCTCAGGTGGGAACCACAGTATACAATGCAACCAAGGGAACACGCGAAAGACTTGGACGTATAGTCCAGATGCACGCAAATAACCGTAAGGATATTGACGAGGTCCGCACCGGCGATATCGCCGCAGTTGTGGCTGTCAAGAATACTACTACCGGTGACACCTTTGCTGACGAAAAGAATCCCGTAATTCTTGAGTCGATGGAGTTCCCGGAGCCCGTTATCAGAGTCGCCATCGAGCCCAAGACCCGCGCCGGTCAGGAAAAGATGATGGACGCACTCATGAAGCTGGCTGAGGAAGACCCGACCTTCCGCACCTATACCGACGAGGAGACCGGTCAGGTCATCATCGCAGGTATGGGAGAGCTGCATCTTGAGATCATCGTTGACAGACTTCTCCGTGAATTCAAGGTCGAAGCCAACATCGGTGCTCCGCAGGTCGCTTACAAGGAGACTATCCGCAAGGCGGTCGAGCAGGATACCAAGTTCGCGCGTCAGACCGGCGGTCACGGTCAGTACGGTCATGTTGTTATCAAGGTCGAGCCGAATGAACCCGGCAAGGGCTTCGAGTTTGTCAACGCCATCACAGGCGGTGTCATTCCGAAGGAATATATCCCGGCAGTCGAAGCCGGTATCCGAAGCGCAATGGAGAGCGGCGTTCTCGCCGGCTACAACGTAGTCGACGTCAAGGTCACTCTGGTCTTCGGTTCTTACCACGAGGTCGACTCCTCTGAGATCGCCTTCAAGGTAGCCGCATCAATGGCTTTCAAGGAAGCTATGAGAAAGGCGGACCCGACCCTTACCGAGCCTATCATGAAGGTCTCCGTAATCGTACCGGATACCTACATGGGCGACGTCATGGGCGATATCATCAAGCGCCGCGGTGAGATCATCCGCAACGAGTCCCAGACAGGCGGTATCTGGGAGATCGACGCCAACGTTCCGCTTTCCGAAATGTTCGGCTACGCTACCGCACTCCGCTCCCGCACGCAGGGACGCGGACAGTACACTATGGAGCCCAGCCACTTTGCGGAGGTTCCTAAGTCAATACTTGACACAATCGTGTCGAAGCGTCAAAGCAACTGACACGAGCTTGCGTAAGCTGCAAGTAAAAAATAATTAAAATAAAAAACAAAAACAATTTGCAGGAGGATTCCAAAAATGGGAAAGGCCACATTTGAACGCACCAAACCCCACGTAAACATTGGTACCATCGGTCACGTTGACCATGGTAAGACCACTCTGACCGCTGCCATTACAAAGTATCTTGCTCTCGGCAACGATAAGATCGAATTTATGGCATATGACCAGATCGACAACGCTCCCGAGGAAAGAGCGAGAGGTATTACAATCAACACCCGTCACGTTGAGTATGAGACTGCAAAGCGTCACTATGCTCACGTTGACTGCCCCGGTCACGCCGACTATGTTAAGAACATGATCACCGGTGCTGCCCAGATGGACGGCGCTATCCTGGTCGTTGCCGGCACCGACGGTCCTCTCCAGCAGACCCGCGAGCACGTTCTGCTCGCCCGTCAGGTTGGTGTTCCCGCCATCGTTGTCTTCATGAACAAGACCGACCTCGTTGATGACCCTGAGCTTCTCGACCTCGTTGAGATGGAAGTCCGTGACCTCCTCTCCGAGTACGATTTCCCGGGCGACGATGTACCGATCATCCGCGGCTCTGCCCGTGACGCCCTCGAGTCCACTTCTACCGACCCCAACGATCCCGTTTACGCTCCTATCAAGGAACTGATGGATGCTGTTGACAGCTACATCCCCACTCCTGAGCGCAAGTCCGATCTGCCCTTCCTGATGCCCGTTGAGGACGTCTTCTCCATCTCCGGACGCGGCACCGTCGCTACCGGTCGTGTTGAGCGTGGTACTGTTAAGGTTGGCGATACCGTTGAGATCGTCGGTCTTACCGATGAAAAGCGCTCCGTCGTCGTAACCGGCGTCGAGATGTTCCACAAGCTCCTTCCTCAGGCTGAGGCCGGTGACAACATCGGTACTCTGCTCCGCGGCGTTGCCAAGGACGAGATCGAGCGCGGACAGGTTCTGTGCAAGCCCGGATCTGTTCATCCTCACACCAAGTTCATGGGCCAGGTATACGTTCTGACCGAAAAAGAAGGCGGACGCAAGAAACCCTTCGTTTCCGGTTACAGACCCCAGTTCTATTTCAGAACCACCGACGTTACCGGTGTTATCGAGCTTCCTGATGGTGTTGAGATGTGCCGTCCCGGCGACCACGTCACCTTCACTGTTGAGCTTATCACTCCTATCGCCTGCGAAAAGGGTCTGCGCTTCGCTATCCGCGAAGGCGGCAGAACCGTTGGTTCCGGCGTTGTGAGCGAGATCATCGAGTAATTTCGACTTTTCTGTCGGACGCGCCCCGGCGCGTCCGACAGCTTCATATGTGCCAAGGCACAAATAATTCTTTGGGGATTGGTGAAATTCCATACCGGCGGTAAAGCCCGCGAGCGCCGACAGGCGTCGAACAGGTGAGATTCCTGTGCCGACGGTCAAAGTCCGGATGGGAAAAGATTAACGCGTATTGGCGGGCGGTGCAGTTGCGTTAGTAACAGCTCCGCTTTCTTTTCCGGATTTCTGATATCGGAAAGGAACAAAAATGAAAACATCAAAAGTATTTACAGTAAGAAAAATGACCGTGACCGCGGTCATGTCCGCAGTATCCTTTATTCTGATGCTGCTTGAATTTTCAACTCCGCTTACACCCAGCTTTCTTAAATTCGATTTTTCCGACCTGCCTGCAGTAATAACCTCCTTCGCCCTCGGGCCGGGATGGGGAGTTGCAGTGGAGCTGATAAAAAATCTGCTCCATATGCCGTTTTCGCACACCTCGTGCGTCGGTGAGCTGGCGAATTTCATTGTCGGAGCGGCAATGGTCTTCCCGGCTGGGCTGGTCTATCAGTTCATAAAGACCCGTAAGGGCGCGATCATAGGCTCTCTTGTCGGTGCGGTGGTCGCTTCCCTGATAAGTTTCCAGGTAAATTATTTCATTACATACCCCGTTTACACAAAATTTATGCCGATGGAGACTATTCTTAATTTGTATTCGGCAATAATCCCGGCGGCAAATACTCTGCCTCGTGCGTTGCTGATCGTAAATATGCCCTTCACGTTTATAAAGTGCCTGTGCTGTGCAATAATAACTTTTGTAATATACAAGTATCTTTCTCCGATACTGAAGGGAACAAATAAAAAAGCAAAAAAATGATTGATGCTATAAAAAACTTTTTCACCGAGACCGTCGGACCGTATTGGAGCGTGTTTTTCTGCTCCATGCTTCCGATAATCGAGCTGCGCGGAGCTATCCCGATGGGAGCGGCTCTGGGGCTGCCGTGGTGGCAGAATTATCTTCTGAGCGTGGCGGGGAATATGCTGCCGGTGCCGTTTATTCTGCTGTTCATTGAAAAGATCATTCAGTGGATGGCGGCGTCAAAGGTGAATTTTTTTCAGAAGCTCGCCGGATGGGTAAACCGCAAGGCGGAAAAGAACCGTCCGAGGATCGAGCGGTATTCTTTTTGGGGAGTAGCTCTGTTCGTTGCGATACCGCTGCCGGTAACGGGAGCGTGGACCGGCTCGCTGGTCGCCGCGACGATCGAGATGCGCTTCTGGAAAGCACTTTTGTCTGCATTTATAGGTGTGCTTGTCGCCGGGTGCATTATGACGCTTGCCTCTTACGGCGTGGTAGCCGCTTTTCAGATATTTGCCTGATAATTTCCGGCGCTGCATGGCTTTGCGACATTTTTACGGTTTTTTTCGTATTTATCGTCCGGAGTGTTGACAAGCGCCTGCGTGTATGATAAAATATAGTCAATCGAATATAGATCTTATCAAGAGTGACGTAAGGACAGGCCTGACGATGTCACAGCAACCTACCGTGTGCAAGGTGCTAAATCCTGACAGATGAGAGACAAGCGGCTCGGTCTGTCGAGCCGCTTTTACTTTTCGGTGAGTCACTGACCGGCAGCTTACCGATGCTCCATTCGTCACAAGCAAGGAAAGGTAACAAAATGAAAGAAACAAATAACAATACGGTGGAAAACCGTCGCTTTTTCACCTCCGAGTCGGTAACAGAGGGGCATCCCGATAAGCTTTGCGACAAGATATCCGATGCAGTTCTTGACGAGCTTCTGCGTCAGGATCCCATGTCTCGCGTAGCTTGCGAGGTCACCTGCACCACAGGTCTTATCCTCATCATGGGTGAGATAACCACAAACGGATATGTCGATTTTCAGCAGGTCGCCCGCGAGACGGTCAGAAAGATCGGATACGACCGCGCAAAATACGGCTTTGACTGCGACAGCTGCGCCGTGATAAACTCAATACACGAGCAGTCGCCCGATATAGCAATGGGCGTTGACCGCTCTCTTGAAGCCAAGAACGGCGAGGGCGACGGACTTGACACCGGAGCGGGAGATCAGGGACTTATGTTCGGATATGCCTGCGACGAAACGCCAGAGCTCATGCCGCTGCCCATCTCTCTGGCTCATAAGCTCGCAAAAAAGCTGACCGAGGTCAGAAAAAACGGTACGCTTTCGTATCTGCGTCCCGACGGCAAAACTCAGGTAACCGTTGAATATGACGGCGATCGCCCGGCGCGCGTGGACACCGTCGTTGTGTCGGCTCAGCACAGCGAGAGCGTAAGCCTTGAGCAGATACGCGAGGATATCGAGCGCGAGGTGATAAGAGCTACCGTCCCTGCGGAGCTTATGGACAGCGCGACAAAAATATATGTCAACCCGACCGGAAGATTTGTAATTGGCGGTCCTATGGGTGACAGCGGACTCACCGGACGAAAGATCATCGTTGACACCTACGGCGGCTACGCACGTCACGGCGGCGGAGCGTTTTCGGGAAAAGACCCCACAAAGGTCGACCGTTCGGCGTCCTATGCCGCAAGATACGTCGCCAAGAATATTGTCGCCGCGGGTATTGCGCGCCGGTGCGAGATACAGGTGGCATACGCCATCGGCGTCGCACGTCCGGTCTCAATACTTGTTGACACCTTCGGCACGGGAAAATATCCCGATGAAAAGATAGCCGAGGCAGTGGGGCGCTGCTTTGACTTCCGCCCGGCGGCAATAATCAAAGCCTTTGACCTGCGCCGTCCTATCTATTCTCAGGTCGCAGCATATGGACACATGGGTCGCGAGGAGCTTGATATTCCGTGGGAAAAGCGCGACCTTGCGGATAAACTGCTTGCCGCGCTCGACTGATCGCGCGCCTGACAGCAGGATGTCAATTAACCGCCCCCGAAGCATATAATGTTACTGACTGTATGCTTCGGAGGGACGTAATGAAGATCGTATGTGATGTAATTGTTGCGGTGCTTGCCGTTTTTGGCGGTTACTGCGCGCTGAAACTGCTTTCGGAGCGTGTATTATCGTTCCGTAGCTTTATGCCCTCGGCGGCGGTCAGGCTTGACGGCTCCGAGGATGACGAATATATTGACGCACTGCTCAGCGAGGCGCTTGCCTCATGGCAGCGCAGAAAACGTTTGCTGGTGCTTGTCCCGCCGGGAGACCCCGGGCTTGCCGAAAGAGTGCATCGCCTTTGCCCGTCGGCGGAGATAATTGAGGATAAGCCGCTGACGTAATGTAAAAGGGTGAAAAATCAAGAGACAGGAGGGCGTCATGACCGCTCAGAGTATATTTGAAGAAGCCTTCGGACGCCCCGATCCCGGAAGGAACGATAAAAACGAGGAGGCGTCTCTCACCGGAACGGTGGAGGAGGTCATTTTCTCCCGCGAGGATACCGGATTTCTGATTATTTCGCTTGAGGGCGAGGACGGAGGAATGTATTCCGCCCTTGGTATCATGCCCGACGTAAAAGAGGGCGACCTGCTGAAGCTGCGGGGAAGGTGGGAGCATAATGCACGCTACGGGCGGCAGTTCCGCGTTACGGCTTACGAGCGTGAGCTGCCGTCCGACACCGCGGCTATCGAGAGGTATCTTGCCTCCGGCGCAATAAAGGGAATAAGGATAAAGACCGCGCGCAAGATCGTCGCTCAGTTCGGCGAGGATACCTTTGACGTGATCGAAAATCACCCCGACTGGCTGGCGCAGATCCCCGGGATAACGCCAAAGCGTGCGCGTGAAATGTCAGAGGAATTCAAAAAGCAGTCGGATATGCGCAGTACGGTAATGTTTTTCCGCGAGTATTTCGGTCCGGAGATCACCATGCGCATATACAAGCGCTTCGGTTCGGATTCGGTCGCGGTAGCAAAGGACAACCCCTATTGCCTTTGCGGCGAGGTCGAGGGTATCGGCTTTGACCGTGCCGACGCTATGGCACAGTCGCTGGGCTTTCCTTTGGACTCTCCCGCGCGCGTTGAGGGGGGCGTGCGTCACGTGCTGGTCTCAAACGCCGCACAGAACGGCCATGTGTGTCTGCCGGAGGACAAGCTGACCGAAACCGCGGCACGTCTGCTCGGTGTCACGTCGAACGCCGCGGGCGAGGCGATAAAATCGCTGCTCTCTCGCGGTGAGCTTATCGCGGAGAACGACGGCGGATGCCGCATGATATACGAAAAAAGAGCGTTTGAGGACGAAAAATATATTGCAGAAAAGCTCTTGCAGCTCAACAGAAAATGTATTCCGCTTGACGCTGGGGACATTGAGCGCTTTATCGACAAAGAGGAGGTCGCCTGCGGCATAAAGTACGCGGACGCCCAGCGGCGCGCAATTGCTGACGCACTTATCTACGGGGTCATGATACTTACCGGCGGACCCGGAACGGGAAAGACTACCGTCGTGCGCGCCCTGCTCGATATATTTGACAGTATAGGTCTTGAAGCGGCGCTTGCAGCGCCCACGGGACGCGCCGCCAAACGGCTTTCCGAGGCGACGGTGCATGACGCGCGCACCGTTCACCGCCTGCTTGAGGCGGACTATTCTGGCGACGATAAGAGACAAGCCGATGCCGACCGCAGGATTTCCTTCCGCCGCTGTGAGACCAATCTGCTTGACGAGCACGTCATAATTATCGACGAGGCTTCAATGCTCGATTCTGCTCTGACAGCCGCCTTGCTGAAGGCAATAAAACCGGGGGCGCGGCTTATCATCATAGGCGACTCGGATCAGCTTCCGTCGGTGGGCGCGGGCAATGTGCTGCACGACATCATTGATTCGGGAGCATTCGCCACGGTGTGCCTTACTGAGATCTTCCGTCAGGCACAGCAGTCGCTCATAGTTACGAACGCACACGCGATAAATCGCGGCGAGATGCCGGTGCTTGACGTCAAAAACAAGGACTTTTTCTTTCTTCCGCGTTCAGGTGATGCGGAAATTGCCGCCACGGTGGCGGATCTGTGCGCCAAACGGCTGCCTGCGGCTTACGGCAGTGAGGCGGCAGCGGGGATTCAGGTCATAACTCCCTCCCGACGCGGAGAGGGCGGTACGCTTCACCTCAACACCCTGCTTCAGCGATTGCTGAATCCCCGCGACGCGCAGAAGCGCGAGGTGATCTCACGCGAGACGGTCTTCCGCGTCGGAGACAAGGTCATGCAGATGCATAACAACTACGATATTGAATGGACGCGCGGAAACACCGAGGGTATGGGGATATTCAACGGCGATATCGGCGTTATCGAGGCGATAAATATTTCGGCTCAACAGGTGACGGTCAATTTTGACGACCGTATTGTGGAATACGCCTTTTCCGCGCTTGATGACCTTGAGCTTGCATATGCGATAACGGTTCACAAAAGTCAGGGCAGCGAATACCCGATAGTGATAATTCCGATGTATGGCGCGCCGGAGATGCTGCTGACCCGCAATCTTCTTTACACCGCAGTGACGCGGGCGCAAAGGATGGTCATTCTGGTGGGAAGGCAGGATATCGTACGGACGATGGTGGAGAACAAGCGTCAGATGCTGAGATACACCGGACTCTGCCGCCGCCTGCGCGAGGGCGCCGGGAGGTAAGACATGGCGGAAAGGGCTCAGTCAAAGAGAAGATTCAGGGCAGCGCAGGTGCGTTTTTCGGCGCGGCTGAGGCGTATACTCTGGAGCGAAAGCTGTGTCTCGTGCGGCGAAAGGGACGCCGGTGACGAGATACTTTGTCCCGCATGCGCCGCGGCGTTTCAGCGAAAGCTGGCGCAGATATGCCCGAACTGCGGCTCCCCGAGGCTTGAATGCCTTTGCGTTCCGCCGCGGCTTGCAGATGCCGGGTGTGAGTTTCTTGTAAAGCTCGCGGCATATGATGCTTCACAGCCCGATTGCCCGCTCAACCGCATGATCCATCGGATGAAGCATATCCGCGACCGTGAGTGCGCCGCATTTCTGGCAGGTATGCTTGCCGGGGCGCTTGAAAAGCTGCTTTGCGATCGGGGCGTTGAGCGTTCGGAGCTTATCGTCACATTTATCCCGCGCGACCCTGATAAGATACTGGTCGAGGGACACGATCAGGCGCGTATTCTTGCGCTCGCTCTTGCCGACCGCATGGAGCTTGAATGCATCCCACTATTCCGGCGGCGCAGAGGTGCGGCGGATCAGAAGACTCTGACGGCAGAGGAACGCGATATCAACGTCCGGACTCTTTTTTCGCTGTCCCGAGAGGCAAAAAAGACCGCGCTTGACGGCAAGACCGTCATACTTGTTGACGATCTTGTAACCACCGGGGCGACCTCTGCGGCGTGCGTAAGACTTCTGCGGGATGCAGGATGCCTTAGTGTGTACGCGGCAGCCGTGGCATACACGCCGCTTAAGCCGGGTGCGTTCAGCGACGAAAGAGTATAAATGATCCAAAGCCGGGGACCGCTGTTTAAGGCAAGCGCCCCGGCTCGGATTTATATAAGTGTGCTGAGCCGGGTGCGTGGTCGATGATAAAGTAAATTATATTTAAAGATTAAAATTATCGAAAACGGTTGCATTTTGACCGAAGATATTATATAATTATTGTGTGTAAATGTGTTTGCTCCGTCAGCGGAGCCGACTGGAATATAATGAACGGATTTTTTATAAATGTTTGATTTTACTTTCAGAAAGGATATAGGCATAGACCTCGGTACGGCGACTGTTCTTGTTTATGTAAACGGCAAGGGCATTGTGCTTACCGAGCCGTCGGTCGTTGCGCTGGAAGCCGAGTCGGGCAAGATACTCAAGGTGGGCAGGGAAGCGCAGATGATGCTCGGACGCACACCTGAGAACATTCTTGCAATAAGACCGCTCCGCGACGGAGTGATAAGCCAGTACGATGTGACGCTGAAGATGCTTCAGCATTTTATACACGCCGCCTGCGGCTCGCTTATTGCGCCGCGCCGCGTGGTTATATGTATTCCCTCCGGGATCACCGAGGTGGAGGAGCGTGCGGTGGTGGACGCCGCAAAGCAGGTCGGCGCGCGCTCGGCGTATCTCATCGAAGAGCCTGTTGCCGCGGCAATCGGAGCGGGTATTGACATTTCCGCGCCGAACGGCAATATGGTAGTTGATATCGGCGGCGGAACCACCGA
>ULVD01046581.1_pt1 | contig 38325 bp, 38 predicted proteins | sample 1959101 | NCBI WGS metagenome assembly ULVD01 (sample SAMEA4835777, study PRJEB28245) | human gut metagenome | biome: gut microbiome; material: fecal sample | place: Denmark | collected 2008
ATGTTCCAATGTATAGGCTAAGCAAATGGAAAAGAGGATATAATCAAACAGAACTTATTGCTAGAAAAATTGCCAAAACATTGGGAATAGAGTTTGTAAAAAATAATTTGGTGAAAACTAAAAATACAAAAAAACAGAGTACTTTAACAAAACTTGAAAGAAAAAACAATATTAAAAACGCGTTTAAAATTACTGATTCAAAGGCTATATATAACAAAAATGTAATTTTGTTTGATGATATATACACAACAGGGAGTACAGTAAATGAATGTAGTAGAATAATAAAGATTGCAGGAGCAAAAAGTATTGCAGTTCTTACAATTGCGGTAGATTAAACAAAGGAGGTAAAAATGGAAGACTTAGTTGAGAGTATATTAGATTATGTAAGGTCAGATTATACTGACTACGCAGTTATGATAAATGGAGAATGGGGAAGCCGGAAAAACTTATTTTTGGAACAACAAAATTAAACCCAAAATAGATGGAATGCAGTTTAATGGAAAGAAATATTCAACTATTTATATGTCTTTATATGGTATATCAAATCTTGAAGAAATAAGTAAAAAAATATTTATAGAAACTTCGCAACTTATGGATAGAAATGTAAAAAAACATATGGAAACCACAGGCAAGTATTCAATTCCAGAATATGCAAAAACAGGGCTTAATATGGCAAATTCATTTGGAGCAAATACAAATGAAAAAATAAACTATGAAAAATTTTTCGCAACTGATGATAAAGTATTATGCTTTGATGACCTAGAAAGAGCCAATGTAGATGTTATAGATATATTAGGATATATAAACAACTTTGTTGAACATGACCATATAAAAACTATAATTATATGTAACGAAAAAGAACTTTCAACAAAATTAAAAAACAGCAACCTAGAAATGAAAACTTTTATAGCAACATATATTTTAGATAAACAAGGCGAGCTTGAAAATAAAGAAAAACCAATGGTTGAAAGAATTCAAGATGAAATAGAATATGTATTTGATAAAGCAAATGACTATGAAAGAATAAAAGAAAAATTAATAGGTGAAACATTTGAATACAGACCAGAATTTAACTATATAATAAACCGGAATATTAATGAGATATGAAAACGACAAAGAACTAATCCGATTTTTAAGAGAAAATACACCATATATTATAACCACATTCAATAAAAGTGGAACCAGAAATCTTAGAATTTTAAAGCATTCATTAAATGATTTCAAAAAGATATATGAAATGGTAAATAGATATTATCCAAATACAAATTATAGAGTAATGCAAACAATGCTAATATTTACAATAGCAATTTCATTTGAAATAAAGGCAGGAAAAATAACCAAAGATAAATTTGTATATATACAAAACAATGAAGAATACAAAACCACAGTAATATCATCAAAAGTTTTTTCAGATAATAGGCAATTCTACATCAAGGAATTTGATAATAATTATTACTATAACTTTAAAGCAGAATATAGATTTTTCAAATTCATAGAAACATATGTAAGAACAAGAATATTTGATACAAGAAAATTCAAAGAAGACATGGAAGACATAATAAATACAGTTGATACAGAAAAACTACCAGGATATAAAAGACTATTAACAGAAGAATTCTGGAAAATCCCAGATGACCAGTTTGCAGGGGTAATAGAAAATGTTATTCAAGATGTAAAACAAGGAAAAATCAAACTAATAGATACAACAAAATTATTTATCTACTTCACATATTTTGTAAAAAAAGGTTTGATAAAATATGATATGCCAACAATAAAAACCATATTTTTCAATGGAATGAATTTAGCATCATTAAATTCTGAATATGTTCCACAAGCAGAACAAGAACTAAACAGTGTATCACTAGGAGAAAAAAATTTAGATATAGAGGATATAACATCACATTTTAAAACACTTAATACAACACTAAAAGATAAAATGTACACTGAAAAAGCAAATGATGTATTAAAAGCAATTCCAATGAAAATGGAAACATTTTATGAAAAATTTGATAATGAATGTATGGAAATTCCAATACTAAAATACTATGACCCACATCAATTATTCCAAAGAATATCTTGTGCAAGCAATGAGGATATAATGGGAATAAAAGAAAAATTACTAGAAAGGGCAAGAAAATACACAAAAGAGCTTAAACCAGAATTGAAAAACCTAAAGAAATTAAAAGAAATCATAGAACAATACTTAAAAGGCAAGGAAATAACAATAAAAACAGTAATGCTAGTTGAATTACAAAAAGACCTTGAAACCATCATAGAACTTTTAAGTATAAGCGATTAATGGAAGGGTGAAAACATGAAAGAAATAGAACTAAAATATTACTTTGAACATATGGATGAATTTAGAGATAAGGAAATATTTGAAAACTGCACATATGTGTGGGAACCGCTAGTAAAAGTAAAAGAATATATTAACAAAACAATAGTTGAAAAAGGGGTTAAAATAAATAAAGGAGAAATTGGAGAATTTGTTTCAATAACAGGAAATTATTTTATTGATGAAGGTGCTAAAATTGGAGCAAATGTAACTATTCAAGGACCTGTTATAATTGGAAAAAAAGCTGAAATAGCAGCAGGTGCACTAATTAGACCATATACGATAATTGGAGATGGGGCATCAGTGGGACATGGTTCGGAAGTAAAGCATGCAATACTACAAAACAAAGCGAAAGTTGCAAGTTTAAGTTTTGTTGGAGATAGTATAATGGGAAAATCAGCAAGAATTGGAAGCGGAACAATTATAGCAAATAGAAGATTTGACCAGAAGAATATAGAAATAAAAATTGAAGGAAACAAATACGATACTGAAACAGATTTTTTCGGTTCAATAATAGGAGATAACTCAAGACTTGGAGCAAATTGTACTTCAATTCCAGGAACCTGTATTGGGCCATACACATGGATTTTGCCAACAGTACAAGTACGAGGATTTGTACCAGCAGAAAAACGCGTTTTTCCAAAGGCAGAATACAAAATAACTGAAAATCCAAAGGTTGAATTAAAATAGGAGAATTTATGAAAAAGAAATGGGAATATCTTGAACAAGATGAAGAATTAATAAAACAAATAGCCACAAAGCATAACATATCAGAACTATTGGCTAAAATTTTAGTAAATAGAGGGATTACAGGTGAAGAAGAAATTGAAATTTTCTTAAATCCAAAAAGAAACAATTTTCATAATCCTTTTTTACTAAATGACATGGAAAAAGCTGTAGATAGAATAATTAAAGCAATTGAAACAAAAGAAAAAACAATAATATATGGAGACTACGATGTTGATGGAATAACCAGTATTACAGTATTAAAAAAGTTCTTAAATGAAAGAGGACTGCAAGTAGATTACTATATTCCAAATAGACTAGATGAAGGATATGGATTAAATGATGAGGCAATTAAAAAAATTGCCGAACAAGGATATACTCTTATGATAACAGTAGACTGTGGAATCTCTGGGATAGAAGAAGTAAAAAAGGCAACAAGCTATGGAATTGAAACAATAATTACAGACCACCATGAGCAACTAGAAACATTGCCAGAAGCATATGCAATTGTAAACCCAAAAAGAAAAGATAATACATATCCATTCAGAGGGCTAGCAGGAGTAGGTGTAGTATTTAAAGTAATACAAGCAATATCTCAAAAATTAAATTTAGATGAAAAAGAATATCTTAAATATTTAGATATAGTATGTATAGGCACAATTTCAGACATAGTGCCACTAGTAGATGAAAATAGGGTAATTGCAAAACTTGGCTTAATGCTAGTAAAATGCACAAAAAACATTGGATTAAGAGAACTAATAAAAGAAACAGGATACAAGAATGTTGATTCATTTATGGTTTCATTTGGAATAGCCCCAAGAATAAATGCCTGTGGAAGAATGGGTAAACAAGAAGAGGCACTAGAACTATTTTTAACAGATGATTATGAAAAAGCATGTACAATAACCAAAAACCTAAATCAATACAATTTACAAAGACAGGAAATAGAAAAAAATATTTTTGACCAAGCAATAGAAGAACTCCAAAAAGAAAATATAGATAATCTAAACAGTATAGTTCTAGCAGGGGAAAACTGGCACCATGGTGTAATAGGAATAGTTGCATCAAGAATTACTGAAAAATATTTTAAACCAACAATACTAATTGGAATTGAAAATGAAATAGGTAAAGGGTCAGGAAGAAGTGTTCCAGGGTTTGACTTACATGATGCTTTAGCACAAAGCGCTGAATATTTAGAAAAATATGGCGGGCATGAAATGGCAGTTGGATTATCACTTAACAAAGATAAAATAAAAGACTTTAAAATCCATTTTGAACAAATAGCCAAAGACAAAAATGTAAAAAGCATAGTACCAGTTATAAAAATAGATTGTGAAATAGGAAAAAAAGAGTTAAACAAACAAACAGTTGAGCAAATAAAATTATTAGAGCCATTTGGAGAAAAAAATAAACCACCACTAATTAGCTATAAGAACTTAAAAATTGTATCAATAAGAACTCTATCAGAAGGAAAACACTTAAAATTAATGCTAAAAGATGGAAATGATACAGTAAATGCAATAGGCTTTAATTTAGGTGAACTTATAAATGATTATCTAATAGGAGACAAAGTTGATGTTGTTGGAACTTTGGAAATAAATAACTATAACTGTGAAGAACAAATTCAAATAAATATTAAGGATATGATGAAATCAATTTAGAAAGGGATAGACTTATGGAGAATGCAAATAAAACCATTGATGATATAATAAAAAGAATGAAATTAAATAAAAGAAAAACAAATGTAGCCCTAATACAAAAGGCATATAATTTTGCTGCAGAACACCATAAAGGCCAAAAGAGAATGTCTGGAGAAGACTACATAATGCACCCGTTAAATGTTGCCTACATTTTAGCAGATTTACAAATGGATGATGCCACAATATGTGCAGCTTTGTTGCATGATGTAGTAGAAGATACAGAAGCAACAAATGAAGATATTGTAAAAAACTTTGGCGAAGAAATTGCAGAAATGGTTGCAGGGGTTACAAAATTAAGCAAAATTCAATATGTTACAATAGAAGAGGAACAAGTAGAAAACTACAGAAAAATGTTCCTAGCAATGGGAAAAGATATAAGGGTAATACTTATTAAACTTGCAGATAGACTCCATAATATGAGAACTCTTTCAAGCTTAAAAAGAGAAAGACAAATTGCAAATGCAAAAGAAACAATGGAATTATATGCACCACTTGCAAATAGGCTTGGTATTTATTCTCTAAAATGGGAACTTGAAGACCTTGCATTTAGATATTTATATCCAGAAGAATATAGAGAATTAGTTTTAAGTATAGAGAAAAAAAGAGAAGAAAGAATAGAATTCATAAATAAAATTATGGAAGAAATAAGAGTTGCTCTTAAAAAACAAAAAATTGTAGCAGAAGTTACAGGAAGAGCAAAACATTTATATAGTATTTATAGAAAAATGCAAAGAGATAATATAGCATTAGACCAAGTGTATGACCTATTTGCACTAAGAATAATAGTAAACTCAGTAAAAGACTGTTATGCAGCAATTGGTGTAGTTCATGAGTTATATACTCCAATGCCAGGAAGGTTTAAAGATTATATTGCAGTTCCAAAGCCAAATATGTACCAATCAATACATAATACATTGATAGGCCCAAAAGGAACACCATTTGAAGTTCAAGTTCGTACATGGGACATGCACAGAGTTGCTGAATATGGTATCGCAGCTCATTGGGCATACAAAGAAGCAAATAGATTTAAAAAATCAAATGTTGTAGTAACTGAAGATAAGCTTGCATGGCTAAGAGAAACACTAGAATGGCAAAAAGACATGCAAGACCCAGATGAATTTTTAAAAACACTGAAAACAGAGCTTTTTGAAGATGAAGTATATGTATTCACACCAAAAGGAGAAATAAAAACACTTCCAAGAGATGCAACACCAATAGACTTCGCATACACAATACATGCAGAAGTTGGGCATAGAATGATAGGTTGTAAAATAAACAGCAAAATGATGCCAATTGTAACACCACTAAAAAGTGGCGATATCGTAGAAATTATAACATCAGATACAGCAAAAGGACCAAGTAGAGACTGGCTAAAAATAGTAAAAAGCTCAAGTGCAAAAACAAAAATACAACAATGGTTTAAAAAGACCGAAAGAGAAGACAATATTGAAAAAGGAAAAGACATATTAGATAAAGAAATCAAAAAAATAGGAATGTCACACAGCGATTTATTTAAACCTGAATGGATACAAGTAGTACTAAATAGATACAATTACAATACAGTAGATGATATGTATGCAAGTATTGGATTTGGGGGAATTTCACCAAATAAAATAATTACCAGATTATTAGAAGAGTATAAAAAAGAACATGAAGAAGATACTATAGAAGAAAAAATACAAGAACTAGTAACAGAAAGACTACGAAAACAAAAAATACCAAAATCTGGAGTAGTAGTAAAAGGAATAGATAATTGCCTAGTAAAATTTTCAAAATGCTGCAATCCAGTTCCAGGTGATGATATAATAGGATATATAACAAAAGGTAGAGGAGTTTCAATACACAGAAAAGACTGCACAAATTTAAAAGACTTATTATCAGAGGAGGAAAGAATCATAGAAGTAGAATGGTATAATGAAAACGAAAAAGCTGAGTACAATGTAGATATACAAGTACTAGCAAATGACAGAACAGGGCTACTTTCAGATGTAGTAAAAGAAATTACAGCACAAAAGATAAATATAATGGGAGTAAACACAAGAACAAGCAAAGATAGAATAGCTACAATAGATGCAACACTAGAAGTACAAGGCATAGAACAACTAAACCAAGTAATAAAACAAATAAGAAAAGTTGATAGTGTATATGAGGTGACAAGAAAAAAATGATACTAAAGAGAATAAAATTAGATGTAGGCACCATAACAGGTGAAAATTGCTATATAGTACAAGATGAAACAACAAAAGAAACAATGATAATAGATCCAGGAAGTGTTTCGGAATTATTATTACAAGACTTAGATGCAATGCAAATAAAAATGAAATATATATTCTTAACACATTGCCATGGAGACCATATTGGAGGAGTAAAACAAATAAAAGAAAAATTTGGTGGGCAAATTTTAATTCATAGAAAAGACGCACCAGGGCTTAAAGATGTAAATATTAATTTAAGTACACATATTGGACTAGAACCAGTAATATTGCAAGAAGATGCTCGCTTAGATGATGGAGACTTATTACATTTGGGAAACTTAGAATTTAAAGTAATACACACACCAGGTCATACAGCACGGAAGTGTATCACTATATTGCGAAAAAGAAGGACTATTATTTGCAGGAGACACACTTTTTAGAGGAGCATGGGGAAGAATAGACTTGCCAACTAGTAGTTTTGAGGATATAATATCATCAATTACAAATAAATTAATAACATTACCAGAGGACACAATAGTATATCCAGGACATCGGAAAATCAACAATAATAAAAGAAGAAAAGCCGATTTATTTGGAAATGAAACAAAAAGAATGGGAATAAAAGGAGGATTATATGGAAAAAACAGTTGCAAAAACTTTACCAGGTTTTATGGAATTATTACCACAAGAACAAATATTATTTAATCAAATGAAAGAAAAAATACAAAAAACATATGAGAAATTTGGATTCTTACCAATTGATACACCAATAATTGAAAGCACTGAAGTTTTACTTGCAAAAGCAGGTGGAGAAACAGAAAAACAATTATATTCATTTACAAAGGGAGATAGTAATTTAACATTAAGGTTTGACTTAACTGTTCCACTTGCAAAATATGTTGCAATGCACGCAAATGAACTATCATTTCCTTTCAGAAGATATCAGATAGGAAAAGTTTATAGAGGAGAAAGAGCTCAAAGAGGAAGATTCAGAGAATTCTATCAATGCGATATAGATGTAATAGGAGATGGGGAATTAAATATAATAAATGATGCAGAAATTCCAAGTATTATGTATAATGTTTTTAAAGAATTAGGCTTAGAAAACTTCACAATAAGAATAAATAACAGAAAAATTCTAAATGGACTTTTTGAGGATATAAATGCTAAGGAAGTATCTGTAGATATAATGAGAACAATAGACAAAATAGAAAAAATAGGAACAGAAAAGGTAAAAGCAGAAATAAAAGAACTTGGAATATCAGATGAAAACATTGAAAAAGTAATAAGATTTATAACAATAGAAGGAACAACAGATGAAAAACTACAAGAACTACAAAACATGAAAATAGATAATGAGACATATAAACAAGGAGTTCAAGAACTAATAGAAGTAATAAGATACATACGCTTATTTAATGTACCAGAAGAATGTTTTGCAGTTGATGTAAGTATAGCAAGGGGACTTGACTATTACACAGGAACAGTTTATGAAACTTTCTTAAATGACTATAAATCTATAGGAAGCATTTGCTCAGGTGGAAGATATAACAATTTAAGTGAATACTACACAGATAGAAAAATGCCAGGAGTAGGAATGTCTATAGGCTTAACAAGATTATTTTTTGTACTAAATGATATGAACTTAATAAAAGCAACACAAAAGTCAATATCAAAAATACTAGTAGTATCAATGGTACCAGACCTAAAACCAGCTATAGAAACAGCAAATGCTTTAAGAGCAGCTGGAATTAATAGCGAAATATATTTTGATGATAAAAAAATAAAGGCAAAATTCAAATATGCAGATAAATTACAAATTCCATATGTAATTGTAATAGGAGAAGATGAAGTGAACTCAGGAACAGTTACATTAAAAAATATGGAAACAGGTGAACAACAAAAATATTTACTTGAAGAAGTAATAAAACAAATAAAAGAGGGGAATGAGTAAAAATGGAAAGAAAAAGAGGATTTGAAATAGCAAAGGGATTTGAAAATGAGGGAATTAATTTACCAATAAGAAAAACAAAGTGTTCAGCAGGATATGATATTGAAGCTGCAGAAAACACAATTATACCAAGCTTTAAGAAAGGGATGAAACCAACACTTGTAAAAACAGGAATAAAGGCATATATGGGTGAAGATGAAGTACTAATACTTGCAAACAGAAGCTCAAACCCAGGCAAAAAAGGCTTAATACTAGCAAATAGCATAGGAGTAATAGATAGTGATTATTACGGTAACCCAGATAATGATGGGCATATAATGTTTGCTTTTTACAATATTAAAGATGAAGACATCGAAATAAAAAAAGGAGACGCAATAGGACAAGGCATATTCCAAAAATTCTTAACAACAGATAATGATGTAAGCCAAGGAGAAAGAACAGGAGGCTTTGGCTCAACAAGCAAATAAAAATAAAAAAGGAGGCACACATATGAGAAAACAAAGAGGCGCAATAACCTTAATAACATTAGCAACAATACTATTAATGCTAGCGTTCTTGATTAGTACCTTTACAATAATTATGAACAGAAGACAGGCACAATCAGAAGTAAAAAGAAAAACAAAGGAAATATATGAAAGTGATGTAGGAAATGAAGAAGAACTCTATAATAACTATTTTGCAGATACAAGTGAGGTTATACCAATAACAACAGTAGAACAACTATTAAAAGTTGGTACAGATGAATATATAGAATCAAATGGTATAATTTACAAATGCACAGTAGCAGCATCATATAGACTAGATGCTGAACTCGAACTAATAGATAGCGAATATTTAACTAAATATCCAAATCAGTTTAGTGAGCAAACATGGACGGAAACAGAATACAAAGATGCTTCTGAAGAAGTTAAAATAGGAACATACACAGGAGCTGCAGAAACATTTACAGTAACAAAAGATGGGAAATATCTTTTAGAAGTTTGGGGTGCAAATGGAGGAACTTATAATAATGCTGGAGAACCAGGCACAGGGGGATATTCAAAAGGAACCGTGGAATTATATAAAAATGAAACAATCAGCCTATATGTAGGTGGAAAAGGAAAATATGGAACAGGTACAAATCACACAGAAACATCAGGTGGAGGCTTTAATGGTGGTGGAAATGCTGGATATCGTGGAGGTGCTGGCCGGAGGTGGCACTGATATTAGAATTGGGGGAACAACATTAAACCATAGGCTAATTGTTGCAGGCGGTGGCCGGTCGGAGCATATTGGTATAATACAACATATAAAGCTGCAGGTGGCAATGGTGGAGGAACTAACGGAGAAGATGGAGCATCATATTCAACAACAAGTGCTGAATACAAAGGATGTGGTGGAACACAGACATCAGGGGGAGCAGCAGGAAGTGGAAGCACCACAGCATTTAATGGAACTGCAGGAACAGCAGGGACAGGAGGAAGTATAGGACGATATACTAGTAGATCATATTATTCTAATGGAGCTGGTCGGAGGAGGCTGGTACGGCGGCGGTGGCGCAGGAAACTACGATGGATTTTCACTCATCTATGCAGCGGGAGGTGGCCGGAGGCTCTGGGTTTGTTTGGAGCAATGGAAAAGAAAGACCAACAGGTTACTTAGTAGATGAAAAATATTACTTGGATGATGCAGAAACCTATTCAAAATCAGACTTAGGATTTGTTGCAAATCCAGATACATCAGGTAATGGGTACATTAGAATTACTTTAACAAAAGAAAAAGTAGAAGCACAAAAGACTGCAACAAGGTGGAAGGGAATTGGGGAAATATCATTTGATTACAATGGTAACAAAATAAATGAAACAGATACAGGCAACAACAAAGTTGTCCATTCAAAATAAAAAGATAGCCAGTTTCGAATATTCGAAACTGGCTACCTAATTAATAAAGTAAATAGAAATATTTACTTAAGCATTTGGCTTTCAGCCTTTTGAATCATTTTTTTAACCATGTTACCACCGATTCTTCCAGCATCTTTTGCAGATATATCACCATTATATCCGTTTTTTAAGTTAACACCAACTTCTGTAGCTACTTCATATTTGAATTGATTTAATGAATCTTTAGCTTCAGGTACTAATGTTCTATTTGAATTTGAATTTGCCATCTCTTTTCACCTCCCAGGATAATAACTTATGAAAGCGTTTTATTTGCTTTTCAACATCTATGATGTGCAAAAAAACAAAAAATAAACTAGAAATTTATAGAAAAAATGGATAAAAAAACTTTGACAAAAATATTACAAAAATATTACAAAAATATTACAGTAATATTAAATATTTATTACAATGTAAAAATATATTGTTTTTTTGTGTGTTTTGTTGTAGAATAATTGTAATAAATAAAAAAATAGGGGGAATAATTATGCCATCAAATCCAATGCAAAGAAAAGTTAGAAATTCATTCATAGCAGGAATTTTTGTTATGTTATTAATTGTATTAATAGTAGGAGCAGCAGTGTTTTTTCTTATAGTAAAACCAAAAATGGACAAAGCTAAAGAAGAGGAACAACAAATAGCTTATGTCTATAGACTAAAAAAAGGATGCAGTGTATCTTCAGGAAAAGAAATAACTGCAAGTATGGTTGAAGAGGTTGAAATACCAATTACAACAAACTCAACAGACTTCTTTCAAGCAAAAAAACAAGGTTCAGATGGAAAACTTAAAAGTGTTGCATTCGCAGGAGGATACACAAGTAAAGTAGACCTTATTGAAGGTACAATTTTAACTAAAAGTATATTAAATGAAGCAGATGAAGAAACTTTAGGAGATTCTACAAGATATGTGGAATATAATGTTGTAACAATACCTACAACACTTGAAATAGGGGATTTCATAGATATAAGATTGAGATTACCAAATACTCATGATTTAATCGTGGTTTCTAAGAAAGAAATAATGAACATTTATGATAATACAATAGGACTTAATTTAGCAGAAGAGGACATATTAATTTTAAACAGTGCAATTGTTGAAACATTTGTAATGAATGGATCTGCAGAACTATATTTAGCAAAATATGTAGAACCAGGAATGCAAGAAAAAGCAACATATACATATAGCCCAACAGCTCAAACTGTGGAATTAATACAAAATGACCCTAACATTGTAACAACAGCAAGAGAAGCAATTGCAACAAAATATGCAAATTCAGGAACTGTTAGAAATCCAATAAATAATACACTAAGCCAATATTCAGCTGAAGACATAAAGAACAATATTGAAATTGGAATAAGAAAACAAATTGAAGATGCAAAAAATGCAAGAGAAAGCTATTTGTCTGAATTAGAAGGAAACTAGAAAGAAAAATAGGAGGAAGCTTACTTGAAAAGGATAGGATTTATAGGTGCATACGACAAAACAGATTTAATTATATATATAGCTAAGTTATTGGTAGAAAACGGCTTAAAAGTCTTGATTGTAGATGGAACCATTCTTCAAAAAACAAGATATACAGTGCCTTGCATAGAGCCTAGCTTGTACTACATTACCACATATGAAGATATAGATATTGCAATAGGTTTTGAAAACTTAGAAAATATTAAGAACTATATGGGAGTAACAGAATTTAATTATGATATTGTGTTTTATGATGTAGACAATAGAGAAAAATTTGAATCTTTATCAGTTGAAAATTCTGAACAATTATATTTTGTTACAGCATTTGATAATTATTCAATGAAAAAAGGCCTTGAGATTATAGGTAAATCTGAAAATAAGCTTCCAATGACTAAAATTATATTTTCAAAGGAAATAGCAAAGGAAGATGATGAATATTTGAATTTTATATCATTTTACTATGCAGTGAAATGGAATAAAAATAAGATTTATTTTCCTTTTGAAAATGGTGATCTATCAATAATTATAGATAATCAAAGAAGTGCAAGAATTAGTTATAAGGAACTAAGCACAGAATATAAAAATGGAATAATGGAGCTTATATCCCGGAATAGCACCAGAGGTAAGAATGAATGATGTAAAGAAAATGCTAAGAAATATATAAAGGAGAATTCAAATGTCAGTTATAACATTTTATGGTAATGATAAGATTGAGACAGCACAAACAACATCAATGGCTGCAATTGCAACGTATTTGTCCATTAAAGAAAATTATAAAATGCTGTTGATAAATACAGCTCATAATGATGATTCACTTCAAGAATGCTTTTGGGAGCAAGCTAAAGGCTTTAAACCAAGAAGCGATCTTGAAACAGGAATTGGCGGATTAATCAAGGCAATATCAAGCAATAAGGCAACACCAGAGATAATAACTAATTATACAAGAACAGTATTCAAAGATAGATTAGAGGTGTTGACAGACAGCAATATGCCTCAAGATGTATATATAAAACAAAGAGAGTACATGAAAAGTATAATAAAAATAGCAAAAAAATATTATGATTTAGTTTTTGTCGATTTAAAAGGTAACATTGAAGAAACGTTTGTGCAAGGCGTTTTAGAAGAAAGTAACTTAATTGTTGCCAATACATCACAGAGAAAAAAATATATAGAAGACTTCATTAGGCAAAGAAGAACACATTCAGTTTTAGCAAAAAATAATATAATACTTTTAATAGGTAAGTATGACAAATATTCAAAATACAATATAAGAAATTTACAAAGAAAATTAGGCATGGGAGATATTTATGGAATACCATACAATACTTTGTTTTTTGAAGTTTGCAATGAAGGAAATTTAGCAGATTTTGTAATTAATTACAGAAATGTTAGAGAAACAAGTGTGCAAGCATCAATAATGGAAGCGCTTTCCATTGCAGGAGAGGGAATAATAGAAAAACTAAAACAGCTACAGTTAGAAGTTTAAAGAAAGAGAGGAGTTCTGACTCATATGAATATTGTAAATATCATTCTAATATTAATGGTACTAATTATATTTGGAATTTTGGTATATTATGTGATTAAGAAAAATAAAGATGCACAAGAAGAAATTCAGGAGGTTGATGAGAAATCATTTACACTTGATGAAATGCTGGAGTTCATTAAGCAAAGGCTTGATGAAATAACAAAAGTAAACTTATATGATATAGGTTTATCAGAAGAAGAATTAAAAAGAAGAAAAGCAAAAAAATATGAATTAAGAAAAGCTTTAAAGGGATGCACTTATGGGGATGTTAATGATAAAAAGTATGTAAAAGAATTGATTTATGATTTGCTATATAAGGAATATGGTGTAAATGAAATAAACATATCTAAAGCAATTCCATTTGATGTACCTTCTCTTCTTACAGCACAGGATAAGTTTGATATAATAATACATATGTATAAAAAAGATTTCGGATATGAAGCATTAACTCAAATGATTAAAAAATATAATTTAGCAGTATTAAAATACATTGAGGGTGAATCAAAACCTTGCTATGTTATAACAGAACAAGAAATAAGTGATATATATGAAAAAGAAAATTTTACATTAGATTTTTCAGATAAATTAAACATAGTTACACAAAGAATTTATCAACACTACAAAGGATACAGTAGTATCGATGAAATTAGAGATATGAACATAGATGGTGTATCTGGTGGTGTATCTGGTTTACCAGAAAGCTTTTTAAGCCAAGTAGCACAGACTGATGGAGATTACTTAGAACAAATTACAGAACAAAAGGTACCTCGTGCATGTGACAGTATTTGGATTTTCTTCCAAGGTAAATCAATAAGACTAGGATTCTTATCATTTGGTAAAGAAAGTGAACTAAAAAGGGTATGTCAAAATATTTATAAATACAATAACCCAGGTCAGTTATCAGATACAAATGGTTACAAAATCAATGAAATGAAAGATGGTTCTCGTGTAGTTGTTGTAAGACCAAGCATGTCTGAAACATGGGCATTCTTCGTAAGAAAGTTCGATGTTAAGAGAGCAACACTAGAACAAATAATTACAGTTGATGGTAAAGATGAAGCAATAGACCTTTTAAAATTCCTTGTAAAAGGTGCAAGAATTATAGCACTTACTGGTGAGCAAGGTTGTGGTAAAACAACAATGCTTATGGCTATGATAGAAAACATCTATGAAACAATGAACTTGCGTATTACAGAAACAGCGTTCGAGTTACACTTAAGAAAAATATATCCAACAAGAAACATTTTGTCAATGCGTGAAACAGAAACAATATCTGGACAGCAATGTTTGGATGTTCAGAAAAAAACCGATGGTAGTGTTAACATCATAGGTGAGGTTGCAACTGACCCCGTAGCATCTTGGATGATCCAATCAGCACAGGTTGCATCAAAATTCACATTATTTACACACCATGCTAAAACATTTCCAAACTTAATTACAGCACTTAGAAACTCAATGCTAAGAGCAGGAACATTCACAGATGAAAGAATTGCAGAAGAACAAGTTGTATCAGTATTAAATTTTGATATACACTTAGTAAAAGACTTTAGAGGAAGAAGATACATAGAAAGGGTAACTGAATGTATTCCAATTGAAGATACAGGAGATTACACAAATGATTATAGAAAAGAAAAAACACTTGAAGGAAAAATTGAGAAATTCATGGACAATGCAACAAGGTATTTCCACAAAGTTACAAACAAAGAATTATACAAATATATAAATGTAATGGAATATCATAATGATACTTATGTATTAACAAATAAAATATCAGAGCAGAACATTAAAGAAATGAGAAACAATATGAGTACTGAAGATGCAATTGAATTTGATAAATTTATAGAAAAAAATTGGGGAAGTAAGGCAAAAAAATAGCAAAAAACGAGGTGAAAACTAAAAAATGTCAAACCAAATATTGTTATACTTGATTGGAATTACAGGTGGTCTATTTGCATTAATAATTGTAGGGTATTTAATAATAAGATCAAAAAGTGGCGCAGGAGATATGAAAAAAATTAAGCAACTGCGAGAAGGCACAAAACAGAAAAAATACTCTAAAGAAGTTATATATCAAAATTTATATAATTTTTATACATCTGTTCCAATATTTAAAAGGTATGTATTAAAAATAAGAAGAAAAATGGAAATAATCCATATGCAGGATGAGTACAAAACTAGATTGCAGACGACACAAATTATAACAAAAGCTTTAGCAATTATCATTCCTGTTACAATAGCAGTAATATTGTTTACACGAACAGATCCATTATTATTGGTAATCTTATTATTATTTGAAATTTTCCTTATTGAAACAATTATGTCAGGGATGATTGACAAATATGATACTAAACTATTAAAACAACAAATCGACTTCTTTGCTGAAATAAGACATGCTTATCATGAATTTAACATGGTAGAAGAGGCAATATACGAGGTTTCTCAGAATGATGAATTAGAGGTATCAGTTCAAGGACAAAAAATTTATGAAATATTAATATCTGATGATCCAGAAATGGAATTAGAAAAATATTATGATGTTGCTCCAAACAGCTACCTAAAAGAGTTTGCTGGTATATCATACTTAACAAGAGAATTTGGAGATAGAACAGACAAGGATGGAGCATCTTTATATTTGAAAAACTTAAATAATATTACAGAAGAAATGCAACTAGAAATACTAAAGAGAGACAAGTTAGATTATGTATTCCAAAGCTTATCAGTAATAGCAATTCTACCGGTACTACTAATGGCACCATTAAAAAACTGGTCAATAAGTAATTTTGGATTTACTTCTCAGTTTTATGATGGAAAAGGTGGCCTAATGGTCCAAATTGCTTTAGTAATATTAACATTTATTTGTTATTATTTAACAAGAAGAATTAAAGATACAGGTGGAATTAAAGAGGATTTTAAAGATCAAAACAAGGTATGGCAAATTAAACTATATAATAAACCAATCATAAAGAAAATAATGGATTTATTTATACCAAAGAAAAATACTAAAGAGCGTAGAATAGTTACAAAACTTATGAAAGATGCAGCAACTAGGCAAAAACTTGAAACACTATATGTTAATAAGGTTGTATTATTTTTTGTAGCAGCATTAATTTCAGTTTTACTATTTGCTTTTGGACACACTGTAGCAAAAAATTATGTGTATGAGGAACCCACTTCGGATTATAACCTGCTTGGTTCAATGAATGAAAAAGATAAAGCAGAGGCAATGGAAGTTACAAAAGCTCAAAATGTAGTGTTGGATAAATTTAAGGGCAGAAATGATGTTACAGAGAGTGAAATAAAAGCTTTCCTACCAAAGGTGGAATTATATAAAGATGCAACAGAAGGAGAGCTAGATGTTGCTGTAGGACAAATAATGGACAAATTAAAAGTTGTAAATGGGGAAACTTTTAAATGGTTTGAACTATTATTAGCACTTATATTTGGATATTTAGGATATTGTGCACCAACATGGATGTTAATGATACAGAAAGTTATGAGAGCTCTTGAGATGGAAAACGAGGTTATGGAGTATCAAACAATTATATTAATGTTAATGAAAATTGAAAGAGTTAATGTTGAAATGATACTTGAATGGCTAGAAAGATATTCTAATATATTTAGAGAACCTATCACAAGATGTTTAAACAATTATGAAGCAGGTGCATGGGAAGCTTTAGAACAATTAAAAGATGAAATAACTTTCCCACAACTAGTAAGAATTGTTGAAAGTCTTCAAGCAGCTGTTGAGAAAATACCAATAAGAGAAGCTTTTGATGAATTAGACAATGAGAGAGATTACTACCAAGCTAAACGTGCAGAGTCAAATGAAAGATTAATAAAAAGAAAAGGAATGATTGGTAAAATCGTTGGATTTGCACCAATGGTTGGATTATTCGTTGGATATTTAATCGTTCCATTAGTCGCAATAGGTTTAACATCAATGACATCTTCTTTCTCATCAGTTCAAGGAATGTAACTATTGTTTAGATAAAGGAAGGATAATTTATGGAAAATAGTTCACAGGCATTATTAATTGCAGGAGGAATTTTACTTGGAATATTAACAATATCACTTTTAGTGTATATGTTTACTAATTTATCAACAATAGGAAATGCTGAAAAAAAAGGTGAAGAAGTTGAAAGACTTGCTAGTTGGAATTCAGAATGGGAAGCTTATAACAAAAGGCTTCTATATGGAACTGATGTATTAACTGTTATAAACAAGGCCGAACAAAATAATTATGATAATGATAACAATTCTAAATACACTGTTTCAGTTGTTGTGTATTTTGATGATGGAGTTACAGTGATGCAAAAAAGTACTGTACTCCTAAGAAAAACTTCAATATTTGAGTGTGTAAAAATGGAATATAACAGTGATACAGGTAGAGTAAACTATGTAGAATTTAGATTAAAGGAGTAGCGTATGGAGAATGCAGCAAAAGCTTTGTTAATTGCTGGTGGTGTATTTTTGGCAATGATGGTACTTTCAGTTTGGGCATATCTTTCACGAACTTTTCAGAACACATCAGAACAGTATGTACAACAATTAGATGCAGTTGAGTTACAAAAATATAATAGCAATTTTGAGATATACATGGGAAAAAAGACCTTAACGGCTCAAGATGTAGTTACTGCAGCAAGTGTAGCTAAACAGTTAGATCAAGGAACTCAAATTTTTGTAACAATAGGTTCAATCACACAAGAAGTAACAACACAAAATCAAAAGGATTTTGAAATATGGAAAAGTGAGTTCTTAGGTAAATATATATTAACAGAAATTAATGGTCATCCATACCAAATTAATGTATTTGAATGCCTTGATGAGCAATATAACTCAACTGGAAGAGTTAGCAAATTAACATTTAAAAAAATTAAATAATTAGCTCAAAAAATGTTGCAAAAAGAAAAATTTAATATTATAATTGGTTTAGGAGTAAAAATGAAAAAAACAATTATCTTAATATCAATTCCAATTATTATAATTTTGTGTTCAACAATTGGCTTACTCATTCTAAAAAACACAACATATAGATTGATAAAACAAAAAAATGCCGAGTTTGAATATTATAAAGATCGCACAATTTATGGAATAGAACTCGCAACATTAATAAATAAAGCCGTTAATGAAAATGAACTAAATAGAGTCTCAAAGGATGAAAAACAGCAATACATAGAAAATGGTGAAAATAGTATAAAGATTGATATCAAAATTACTGAAACTAATAAAACATACCCAATGGAATCATTTTACAACAGTGATACAACAAGGTTTGTAGAAAATTTTGGATTGATAAAGTTCAAATGTGTACGGACTTGAGTATCACAAAGAAAACGGAAGAATTAAAAAAATGATTTTTGAAGAAGTGGAGTAGTAAATTTTGTTATTAACTTTTAGAGGGTTAGAACTCTATAAATAAAATATTAATTTATAAAAATGGAGGTGATATTTATGGAGAATGCTTCAAAGGCTTTAATTATAGCTGGTGCTATACTTATTTCAATACTATTAATTTCAGTTGGCGTTTTAGTTATGAATTCAATAAACCCAATGAAAGATAGTGCTCAAAAAAGATCTGAAGTAATGGCAAGTGAATCTTTTAATGCTCAATTTACAAGCTATGAAGGTGAACAAAGCGGAAGCCAAGTTCGTGCTATGTTTTCAGCAGTAAATGCAAGTAATGCAGCAAATCCTGATCATCAAGTTAAAGTTGTTAAAGATGATGGAACAACAGAAATTAAAAATGCTTCAGGATATGCAACAAATAAAAAATACACTATAGAAATTATAACTTATGATGCAGGTTATGCTTCTGTAATTCAAGTAAAACAATAAACCACGATTTTACAAAAGATGGATAAGATTTTTAGAAAGTCTTATCCTAAACATAAGGCATATATATTTTTGATATGTTTTATGTTTGGGATAAACCTTTATAAAAACAAAAATGGGAGGAATAATATGGAGAATGCTTCAGATGCTTTAAAAATGGCTTTTGCTATATTTGTTTTTATTGTGGCTTTGTCAATAATTTTTGCACTAATGACTCAAATTAAAGATACTGCAGATAAAGTTTTGTGGAGTTCAGATAAAACCAATTATTATGAATGGGCAACGGAAACAACAGAAAATGGTAGACTAGTTGGGGAGGAAGCAATTATTTCTTCTTTACATTCTCAAGCAAAAGAACAAATTGTAATTAAAATAATTGATGGTTCAAGTGTAAATGTTTTTACTGGTGCATCTTTAGAATCAGATAAAAAAGCATATATAGAGAACTCATTAAGTAGTGGTACAAAGGAATTTAGAGAACGAGTTGTTGAAATAACAACAGGAGGAGTATATAGAACAGCAGAAGATGGAACTAAAATAACAATTACACCAGGTACAGTGAGAGCATATATAATTTATACTAGAGTTTAAGGGGGAATTTTTATGTCAGATACTTTTATTACGGTTATGGCAATAATGGTAGCAGCAGTAGTATTATTTGCAATACCAATAATGGCAACTGCTAGCCAAAATGATAATATTACACAATCTGCAGTTCAAACATTAGTATCTAATTTTGTAAATACAGCTGCAAGAGAGGGAAAAATTACACAAAGTAATTACAATGATTTTATACAAGAACTATATGCAACAGGTAATTCATACCAAGTAGATTTGGAAGTTCAAACATTAGCAGATAATCCAGGAAAGAAAGGTGCTGCCGGTGAATCTATTCAGGTAATTGGAGAAAGCATTTATTATTCCGAATTTACAAATACTATTGAAAATGAAATTAAAACAAATGGAGTAAAAAAATTAAAACAAGGTGATTATGTTCTTGCAAGAGTTCAGAATACTAATGTTACAATGGGAACTAAAATTAAAAACTTCTTGTACACTATTGTAGGAAAAGACACCATTGCAATAGAAGCAAGTGCTTCTGCACTAGTTTCAACAACAGGTAAATAAACAAATTTATAATAGGGCAACAAGAAGTGTTGCCCTAATTTTAAAATAAGGGGAGAATAAAAATGTCAGATACACTAATGACAATTATAGGAATATTTATAGCAGTAATTTTAATGTTTATTTTGCCTTTGATAATAGTAGCCAATAAACATGACCAAATCTCTCAAACAGTTACTCAAATGGCAGTATCAGACTTTGTTGATACAGTTACAAAACAAGGGGAGATAACAGAATTTGATTACAATAAATTAATACAAAAGTTATATGCAACAGGAAATTCTTATGACATTGAAATAGAGGCACAAATAATTGATGACAACCCTAGAAGAGCAACAACAACTCTTTCAAGTGCATTAACTGGTGAATATAAATATTATTCTGTATATACAAATACTATACTTGATAAAATAAGAGAAGATGGAAAGTATGAATTGAAAAAAGATGATTACATAACTGTAACGGCCAAAAACTCAAATGTAACAGTAGCAACAATATTAAAAAACATGTTTTATAAACTAACAGGAAAAGATACCCATACTATAGGAGCTTCAGCTGCTCAACTAGTTTTGAATAAAAGTGATGCTGAAAACAGTGATATTGCAACAAATCCTATAACAATACATGCTGGTGAAAAAACAGTAACAGTAAAAACAAAAAGATATACTAAAGAAGAACAAACCATTGCAGGAAACCTTGATATAGTGGTTGTTTTAGACTGTCAACATTATACTATGCCTTGGCATAATAATAATAACACTAGCAAAACCTTTATGGAAAATATTATTGATGCGGTGGGAAATAGGGGATCACTTTGTTTTGTCTTGACATGTAATCCTGGTAGAATATATAGGGATTTAAACGATATAACCTGGATTAATGATGCGAGAGATGATGAGACTCCTAGTAATTATGTGACAGCAATGAGCACAGCGCTTGGTGAAATTAATGGGAAAAGTGGAATAAGATGTGTTGTCTTATTGTCTTGGACAGCGGAAGACGAGCGTTTAAGTAGTGCAGCTAGTTATGTAGCTGCAAACTCAGGAAAATATGATTATTTCTATACAACACCTTGTTGTGGTACAGGAAAATCACGGTTATCCACAAGACTTTTGGTCAAAAAGGTTGCCAAATGATAAGTGGCGGAGGTAAGCTGATGGGAAGTAGCATCGGGGAAAAATTCACATCATTAGTAAATAAAAAAGTAGAGGTAGAAACACTTGTACCACTACCAGATTCACAAATGGATAGCACTGATTTAAAGATAAAACTTGTTGATTATAATGCAAATTATAAAGTAACTGTAACTGTAAACAGTCAAGTTTATACGGTTGGTGAGACTATGCCATCATATGTTATATATAATGATGCTGGTACATATGTTTTGGATTTAAAATTGGTTAAGGAAATCTTGAATATGAGTGATGATGACTGGCAAAACGCAACAATTACAGTGGATTATGTACAAGGATAATGATAAAACATAAGAAAGGAAAAAATTTATGAAACTTCAAAATTTAGCAATAATTTTTTTAGTAGTAACACTACCACTAGTAGCGATTTTATCATACTACTTAAATTTGCAACATAAAACATTGAAGATGCAGGCAGACTATGATATGAAACTTGCAGAAGCAACTAAAGAAGGTATTAAGTCTTTTGAAGTAAATACTGTTGATTGGTCAGAATGGGTAAGTCAAAAGGGAACTCAAAAAGCTAGGGAAAATGTTCAAGCCTCAATTAATACTTTCATAAACAGTTTGGCAAACAATTTACATTTATCAGGAACAGCTAAAGAATATATGGCAAACTATATTCCTGCTGTAGCTGCAACAATGTATGATGGATACTATATTTATGCACCTACATATGTACCAATAACGGCTAATAATGATGATGGAGTTCAATTGTTTTATGATAATACCTCAGCAGGAACAAATCAAATTACTCTTTCAGATACAGGAGAAACTCTATATCAAGCCAAAACAAATGGAAAGACTTACTACTTTACATATGAGGATGACCAAGGGAACACACAACAAAAAGTTTATAATGATTTAACAACAAATATAAGTGATGCAAAAACCGAATATAGAAGTATTTTGAATAATAAAATAGCATATGCAGCAAGATATCAAGGAGTTAATACAAGTATTGTAGTGAATTATACTTTAGATAATAGAATATATGTATATGGAAAAGTAGATGGAGAATATGTAGATAAAACAGGGTATTTAATATATACTGATAGCAATTCGCTTCCTCGTGCATATACAAATACAGCTACTCCAAAAAATGATTCATCAATTTTGGTTAGTAAATCGTTTAAAGGAATGAATGCAGATAATACATTGATAGAAACAGAAATTTTAGAAGAACAAGTACTATACTTTGAAAATTCACAATATATATTAGAAACTTTTAAATATATATATGATATTACACATGAAAAATTATATTATGATGGTTTAAAAGATAATTTCTTTACAATAGATCCATCAACTAAACAAAGAAGGTTTATTGATAATTCTGATAGTGTTACCTTGAACTCAAATACTTGCAAATACAAATCAATATCAATATTATGGGGCGATTCGGATGGTACAACTGAATATAAAAAAATATACCAAGTGTTAAATGGGAAAGACAAGGGGAAATGGTGTATTAGCTTAAAACCAGAAAATTCAAAGGAAGTCAATGGAATAGAAGTAATTGATACAATAATCAAAGAACAAAAATTAAAAGACTTAGGATTAGATGATATAAGATTTACAACAATATATAGAGATTTTAGTGCAATAAGTTACTATACTGAGGCATATGCTTTTACAAATTGGGTAAAACAAAAATTAGGAACAAAGACTTTGGAACAAGTACAAAAAAAGGCTGACAATGATTTGATAGATAAAATACCACTTACAAACAATATCTTTAAAATAAGTGCAACAAACGATCCTGAAGATGAAAATTCAGATATAGTAATACATAAAAAAGAAATAATGAGGGATAGTATTATTACAAATTTGAATTTAGCAATATCAAACCATAATGCAATAGGGCAAACAAATGGAATGCCTAAATTAACAGATAGTGATTGGGATAGAGCATTTAGTAATATCTCACTAATTACATTTTTCCAAGGACCTAAAATTGGATTAAAAATATACAATGGATATGCTGTAGCAACTAGTACAACAAATAGAGAATATGTAGAGCCAGGTGAATTGTATTTTAGAGGGGAAGATGTAAATTACCATAGAGTGTATTGTCAAAAATGTGGAAAAATAATATATACTGGGTATAGAAGTGTAGAATATGTGCAAAAAGAATTTACTAAAGCAGGTAATACCATATATTATTATCAGCACGATAATAGTGAAGATACATACTCAGAAACTTCATGTTATTATTGTATAGTAAATAAAGCAAATTATGAACAAACTCATAATCCAGAGATAGCATATCTCCAAAAAAAATCATACAATGAAGCTTTAGCCAGAGAAAGATATTACCAACTAGAGGAATTAACAGCAAAACTTTATGATACAATAAAAATTTCAGTAACAAAGAAAAAGATATCAATAAATAATACAGATTTAATTTTTATACTAGATGATTCAGGCTCAATGAAAAGTAATTATGATAAAGTGAAAAACTCATGTTATGAGATTTTGGATGCAATGATTGGAACAGGCTTAAGTTCAGACTTTTATATAGGTTTTGTACGATTTGGTACCGATAGTGAAATTATTGGAAGCATAAGAAATTCTTATACATATGAGTTAAATAGAATCAAGGATGAAATAGCACAAAAATATGGAAAAGGAGGAGGTACTTATTACAATAAAGCATTTATAACAACACAACAATTAATTAGATCAGACTTAGGAATTGGATTTAACGATAGGTATAGAGTTATAATATTCATGACAGATGGTAATCCTCACGATGCTGGAATTGATGAACTTAGAGAATTGAGAGATGTTTATAATGTTAAAGGTTTATATCTGATAAGATTTGGCAATGAGCCAATAAACATATTGAAAGAAATGAAAGACATGTTTATACCAAATTCGGAGTTGCTATCTGCTGATGCTTCAAATTTAACAGATACATTTAAGGATATTCTTTATAGAATAAATGAATCAAAACCAGAAGAGGTTGAGACTGTTGATGGTAGGTTGGATATTTCTGATATTGAAGTATCAGCACAAAAACCAATGACAGTAACTGTAAGGAATGCTGGTGGAGCTTTGATTAAACAAATTGTAATTACAACTAGACCAACTGCAAGTAGTGGAATTATAATAATCGATGGAACTAATATGTATTTAAGCTTAGATGGCTTAAAAGATGCTTGCGGAATAACAGATTTCAATGGTATAAAAGTAAGCATAGAATATTTTACTAGCTAAATTATATTTTTCAAAAATATGGTTATCCTAAATTTTAGGGTGACCATATTTGAATTTTATAAAAAAATCTTTATTAATTATAATGCTACTTCTAGTATTAATCTATACAACCAACATCACATCAATTCCAACTAACATAGTCCTTTTCGAAAACGAGGAACTTAATGTTGGCGAAATTTTCGGTGTGTGCTTACAGGAGAGGAAAGCCAATACTGTTATGGCTTCAAGCAGTAGTAATAATGTTGAGGAAAAAACTGTTGCTGTTAAACTGTTTAATGTAATTAAAATTAAAGATATCCATGTAAGTACCATTAAAAACTCCAAAGTTGTACCACTTGGCAATTCAATAGGGATAAAACTGTACTCAAATGGAGTTTTAGTAATTGGTATGACTGAGATTGAGGGTAAAAAACCTTATGAAAACACAGGTATCAAGGAAGGCGATTTAATTACACAAGTTGATAACATTAATGTTACCACAACAGCAGAACTTATTGAAAATGTAAATAAATCCAATGGAAAAAATGTTGAGATTAAATATCTTCGAGATGGAGATGAATATATAGCAAATATTGAACCTGTAAAGGCAAAAGACAACAAATATAAAATTGGCCTATGGGTAAGAGATGGAGCATGTGGTATAGGAACAGCAACATATTATGAGCCTGAAACAGGGAAAATTGCAACACTTGGGCATGGAATAGTAGATAAAGATACGGCAAAACTAATAACAATAGAAAGTGGAGAATTTGTAACAAGTTCAATAACAAAAATAAAAAAAGGAGAAAAAGGAACTCCAGGGGAAATTAGAGGAATAATAGATGATGAACATATAATAGGAAAAATTTCTCAAAACACAAAATTTGGAATATATGGTACTTTAAATAAAACAAACAGTATTAACATAAATACAGAAAACAGCTTGGAAGTAGCACTAAAAGATGAAATAAAACTTGGCAAAGCAACAATTTTATTATGCCTAGATGATGGAATAAGAAAAGAATATGAAATTTCAATAAAAAAAATATACAAAAATAATAGCGATAATAATAAAAGCATGCTAATAGAAATAATAGACCCAAAACTCATAGAAAAAACTGGTGGAATAATACAAGGAATGAGTGGGGCTCCAATAATTCAAAATGGCAAGTTCATAGGAGCAATAACACATGTACTAGTAAACAACCCACTACAAGGGTATGCTGTATTTGGAGAAATAATGGTAAAACAAATGGGGCAATAAAGCCCCTATTTTGCTACATTAATTTTTCCATTATTTGTATTGCATTACTTGCAGCCCCTTTTCTTGCATTATCAGAAACAACCCAAATATTTACTCCAAATGGAACACTATCATCTCTTCTAATTCTACCTATATACACTTCATCACTACCAGTTGCACGAGTGGCTAGAGGATATATATTTTCAGCAGGATTATCCATTAAAATAATTCCAGGGCTATTTTTCAAAACTTCTTTTAATTCTTCCAAATCAAAATCATTTTCAAATTCAACATTAATAGACTCACTATGTGAATTCATAACAGGAACCCTTACACAAGTTGCAGTAACTCTCAAATCTGGTTTATGCAAAATTTTTCTAGTTTCATTAATCATTTTTAATTCTTCCTTTGTGTAACCAGAATCTGTGAAAACATCTATATGTGGCAAACAATTATTAGCAATAGGGTGAGGAAATTTTTTAGGTTCCAAACCATTTAAAGTATCCTGTAAATCCTGAACTCCTTTTTGACCAGCACCAGAAACAGCTTGGTATGTTGAATACACAATTCTCTTAATACCATATTTTACATCCAAAGGTTTTAAAGCAACAACTGCTTGAATAGTAGAGCAATTAGGGTTAGCTATAATTCCAGAATTACTTTTTAAATCCTCAGAATTAACCTCAGGCACAACTAGTGGCACATTTTTATCCATTCTAAAAGTACTACTATTATCAATTACAATACATCCCTTTGAAGCAGCAATAGGTGCAAATTTCCTAGAAACATCACCACCAGCTGAGAAAATTGCAAAATCAAAACCTTCATCAAAAGAATGTTCATTTAATTCTCTTACAACATAATCTTGCCCTAGCAACTCCATAATACTTCCAGCAGAACGCTTTGAAGCAAAAAAAACATACTCTGAAATTGGTAAATTTTTTTCTTCCAACACCTTAATTGCAGTTCTTCCAATCAAACCAGTCGCACCAACTAAAGCCAATTTATATTTTTTCATAATCATCTATCCCTTCTTCATTAGTATTATATTACAAAAATATGGAAAAATAAAGGCTTTTTCAAAAATTTTACTTTTCTTAAAAAGTATAGTATAATATACACATCTTAAATTTTCTAGGAGGTTATTTATATGACAGAAAAAAGAAAAGAATTTTTAGAGCAATTACGAAATGATGATGCTGACAAAATATTTGCAGCGATGAACACATCAGCAAGAACAAGAGAATCTTATGCTGAAGCAGAAAGAAACAGCAAAGAAACAAAGGAATTTATTAAGAATTTAAGAGTAACAGATGATATGGATCAATCTCAAGCAGTATATGCAGCAATGTATTTATCAAGTAGTGCAAGAGATAAGCTAGCAAAAGCACAAAAACTGGTTGATGATTCTAAGGAATCTTCAAGATAATAAAAGGTAGCTTTTTATTTAGCTACCTTTAGGTTTTATTTACGATTATTATTTTCTGTTCTCTCGTTTGAACAATTATTACTCTCTGTATTTCTGTTATTATTTTTGTTTTTCTTTTTATTCTTTTGGTTATCAGACATATTAGCACCTCCTAAAAAAATATAATAATATTATTAACTTAAAACATAGAAAATATACAAAAAAAGTATGTATCAAGAAAACAAATTATGTAAATACAAGAAGGTATAATGTCTTTTTTGTCGAATATTATATAGTAGGAAAGGTGCTAAAAATGGTGCGTTATAGTGAAGCTCTTATTGATGAAATAAAATCGAATAATGATATAGTAGACATCATATCACAATATGTAATATTAAAAAGAAGCGGTAGAAATTTCTTTGGATTGTGTCCTTTTCATAAAGAAAAAACGTCTTCTTTTTCTGTTTCTCCAGACAGGCAAATTTTTCATTGCTTTGGTTGTGGAGTTGGTGGTGATGCTATTACTTTCATATGCAAAATTGAAAATGTAAATTATAGAGAAGCTATAGAAATATTAGCTGAAAGAGCAGGAATTGCACTACCAAAATTAGAGACCGAACGAGAAACAAAAGCAGACATTTTAAGAAAAAAAGTGTTTGAGATAAATGAAATAGTGGCAGAATATTACCATGAAAATTTATACAAACCAACAGCTAAGCCAGCTCAAGACTATGTAAAAACTCGCAGATTAGATAATAACACATTAAAAAAATTCAAAATCGGATATTCAAATCCTAATAATGAATTATATAATCTTTTAAAAAACAAAGGATTTAATGAAGAAGAAATTTTGGCATCAAATCTAGTTAAAAAAGGAAGCTATGGATATTTTGATGTATATAAGGGAAGATTAATGTTCCCAATTCAAGATGTAAAAAATAGATTCATAGCATTTGGCGGAAGAACCTTAATTCCTAACGAGAAACCAAAATATATAAACTCACCTGAAGGAATTGCCTATAGTAAGGGAAAAAACTTATTTGCACTAAATATTGCAAAAAGTGTAAATATGAATAACATAATAATGTGTGAAGGCTATATGGATGCAGTATCACTTCACCAAAGGGGAATACCAAATGCAGTTGCATCACTTGGAACAGCACTTACAGAAGGGCAAGCAAGACTTCTTAGAAAATACACAGAAAAAGTAACTATTTCATACGATTCAGATGCAGCAGGACAAGCAGCCACAATGAGAGGACTAGAAATACTAAAAAATGTTGGATGTGATGTTCGAATACTGCAAATGGAGGGAGCAAAAGACCCAGATGAGTATGTTATTAAATATGGTAACGGAAGATTCAATTTACTTGTAGAAAATGCAATATCACTAGTTGAATTTAAAACAAAAGTGCTAAAAAACAGCCTAGACCTAAACAACTTAAGTGATAAAATAAAATTTTTGAAAGAAACTGCTAAGATACTTAAAACTGTTGATAGTAAAATAGAACAAGAGTTATATATAGATAAAATAGCAGATGTATATAAAATATCAAAAGAAGCATTATATGCAGAAATAAATAAAATACAAAACAACAAAGTTAGCCAAAAAGTTTTAGAAAAAAGACCACAGGTTGCCATTAAAAAGGACAATACAGATAAAAAATTAATAGAAAGAGAAAAAGCAATAATAGCCTTATTACTGCAAGAACAACAACAAGCATATGAACAAATGAAAAATGAAATAAAACCAGAAGATTTCAAATCCGAAATAAATAAAAAAATATTAATCAAACTGTATGAAGAATTTGAAAAAGGAAATAGTAATATAAACAGCATTATAAATGAATTTGCAAATGATGATGAAACAATGAGCAGATTAACAGAAGTAATGGCAGAAGATTATACAATAAAAAATGATGAAAAAGCAATAAAAAATGCTATAAACACATATAAAATAGAAAAACTAGATAATAAAAAGGCAGAATTACTTGAAAAACAGCAAACACCAGGACTAAGCAAAGAAGAAGAAATAAAAATAATTGAAGAAATAAGCAAAATAATTATCGAAAAGAAAATGATAAAATAATTTTTTTCCAGATAAAAGGGGGAGAACATGGAAGAAGATAAAAAAATAGAACAAACAGATAATATCGAAGAAAATAAAGAACAATTAATGGAACAAAAACCAGAGGAAAGCCCAGAAAAAAAAGTAACAGAAATAATAAAAAAGGCAAAAGAAAAAGGAAAGATAACATATGGAGAACTAGCAACAGAACTAGGAGAAGCAAACCCAGACCAAATAGATAAAGTATTTGATGTAATGGAAGAAATGGGAGTAGATGTACTAAAAGATGACATAGAAGAGCCAGATATAGATGACTTAACAGAAGTTGAAGATCTACAACTAGATGATATAGATTCAATCTCATTTGAAGGAATAAATACAGATGATCCAGTAAGAATGTATTTGCGTGAAATTGGAAAAATTCAGTTATTATCATATGATGAAGAGCTTGAACTTGCAAAAAGAATACTGAAAGGAGATGAGGAAGCTAAACAAAAATTAGCAGAATCAAACCTAAGGCTAGTTGTAAGTATTGCAAAAAAATATGTAGGAAGAGGTTTATTGTTCCTTGATTTAATTCAAGAAGGAAACATGGGATTAATAAAAGCAGTAGAAAAGTTCGACTACACAAAAGGATATAAATTCAGCACATATGCAACATGGTGGATAAGACAAGCTATAACAAGAGCAATTGCAGACCAAGCAAGAACAATAAGAATACCAGTTCATATGGTGGAAACAATAAATAGATTAATTCGTACATCAAGACTATTACTTCAAAGATTAGGTCGTGAACCTTCTCCAGAAGAAATTGCAAAAGAAATGGACATGCCAGTAGACAAAGTAATGGAAATACAAAAAATAGCCCAAGACCCAGTATCACTAGAAACCCCTATTGGAGAAGAAGATGATAGCCATTTAGGAGATTTCATACAAGATGAAGATAGTCCAGCCCCACAAGATTCAGCTTCATTCACACTTATGAAAGAACAACTAGATGAAGTAATGAACACATTAACCCCAAGAGAAGCAAAAGTGCTAAAATTAAGATTCGGCTTAGAAGACCGGAAGAGCAAGAACACTAGAAGAAGTAGGAAAAGAGTTTGATGTAACAAGGGAAAGAATAAGACAAATAGAAGCAAAAGCATTAAGAAAACTAAGACATCCAAGTAGAAGTAAAAAACTAAGAGATTATATGAACTAAAAATAAAACGGCCATATGTGCCGTTTTGAACTATAAAGGAGAGATGTAAAAATGTGCCATCACAAATTAGAAGGAAAATATGAACCAAATGAATTTGAAAAAGATATATATGAAAATTGGGAAAAACATGATTATTTTAAACCAAGCGGAGATAAAACAAAACAAAGTTATTGTATAATGATGCCACCACCAAATGTAACAGGAAAATTACATATGGGGCATGCACTAGATGGAACACTTCAAGATATATTAATAAGATATAAAAGAATGCAAAGATATAACACTTTATGGGTACCAGGAACAGACCATGCTGCAATTTCTACAGAAGTAAAAATTGTTGAAAAACTAAAAAAAGAAGGAATAGATAAACATGATATAGGTAGAGAAAAATTCCTAGAAGAAGCATGGAAATGGACAGAAGAATATGGTGGAACAATAGTTAGGCAACAAAAAAGATTAGGCTGTTCAGCAGACTGGTCTCGCTCAAGATTTACAATGGATGAAGGATTATCAAAAGCTGTACTTACAGTATTTAAAAAATTATATGATAAAGGACTAATCTATAAAGGTAAAAGAATGATAAACTGGTGTCCATGTTGCCATACATCAATTTCAGATGCAGAAGTTGTGTATGAAGAAGCACCAACACACCTATGGCATATAAGATACAAAGTAGTAGGAGAAGATAGATTCTTAACAGTTGCAACAACAAGACCAGAAACAATGCTTGGAGATACAGCAGTTGCAGTACATCCAGAAGATGAAAGATACAAAGACCTAGTTGGTAAAAAGTGTATTTTACCAATAATGAACAAAGAAATTCCAATAATTGCAGATGAATTTGTAGAAAAAGAATTCGGAACAGGCTGTGTAAAAATAACACCAGCACATGACCCAAATGACTATCAAGCAGGACTATCACATAACCTTGAAATAATAGAAGTATTTGATGATAATTTAAAAATGAATAACCTAGTTCCTGAATATGAAGGAATGAACGCTTATGAAGCAAGAGACCTTATAGTAGAAAAATTAAAAGAACTAGGAGCACTAGTAAAAATAGAAGATTACACACATAATGTAGCAAAACACGATAGATGTAATTCAATTGTAGAACCAAAAGTATCAGACCAATGGTTTGTAGCAATGAAAGATTTAGCAAAACCAGCTATAGAAGCGGTAAAATCTGGGGAAACTAGATTTGTACCTAAAAAATTTGAAAAAACATATTTCAATTGGCTGGAAAATATACAAGACTGGTGCATATCTCGCCAGCTTTGGTGGGGACACCAAATTCCAGCATATTACTGCCAAGATTGTGGAGAAATAAATGTTGAAATAACTAAACCAGAAAAATGTTCAAAATGTGGTGGACATAACCTAGTTCAAGACCAAGACACACTAGACACATGGTTTAGCTCAGCACTATGGCCATTCTCAACTCTAGGTTGGCCAGAAGAAACAGAAGACTTAAAAACATTCTTCCCAACAAATACACTAGTTACTGGATATGATATAATATTCTTCTGGGTAGTAAGAATGATGTTTTCTTCATTAGAACAAATGGGAGAAGTTCCTTTCAAAGATGTATTCATACATGGAATAGTAAGAGATAGCCAAGGCAGAAAAATGTCTAAAAGCCTTGGAAATGGAATAGACCCACTAGATATTATAGAAAAATATGGAACAGATAGTTTAAGATATTCCCTAATTTCAGGAACAACAGCAGGCAATGATATGAGATTCATGCCAGAAAAATTAGAGGCAGCAGGAAACTTCGGAAACAAAATTTGGAACGCAGCAAAATTTGTTTTAATGAACTTAGAAGATGCAAACGAAGATTTTCTAAAAGATGATATTTCTAACATAAAATTAGAAATTGAAGACAAATGGATAATTTCAAAATTAAATACTCTAACAAAAGAAGTTGCAGTAAATATAGATAATTACGACTTAGGAGTTGCACTAGACAAAATTTATACATTCTTATGGAATGAATTCTGCGATTGGTATATTGAAATAGTAAAAACAAGATTATATGATAAAGAAAATGAAACAAGAAAATCAGCACAATATGTTCTAAACAAAGTGCTTGGAGACACTTTAAAACTATTACATCCATTCATGCCTTTTGTAACAGAAAAAATATATATGGAGTTATATAATAATGATGAAAGTATAATGATAGCAAAATACCCAGAATACAATGAAAAACTAGACTTTAAAGTTGAAGAAGAGCAAATAGAACAAATTAAAGAGATTATAACAGGAATAAGAAATATAAGAACAAAAATGAATGTTCACCCATCAAAAAAATCAAAATTGATTTTCATTGTAAAACCTGAAGATATAGAATTCATCCAAAAATCAGAAGGATTTATAAAGAAACTTGGATTTAGCGAAGAAATAGAAATAAAAACAGAAAAACAAGATATCCCACAAAATGCAGTAAATGTAGTAACTCCTAGAATAGAAGTATTTATTCCTTTTGAAGATTTAGTAAACATTGAAGAAGAAAAACAAAGACTAGAAAAGGAAAAATCAAAGATATTAATAGAAAAAGAAAAAACAGACAAGATGCTAGGAAATCCAGGATTTTTAGCAAAAGCACCAGAAGCAAAGGTGCAAGAAGAAAAAGCAAAACTTGAAAAGTTTAATGAAATGATAGCAAATATAGAATCAAGAATAAAAAACTTAAAATAAGCCCAAAACCGCGATAAATTCGCGGTTTTTATATGTTTTTTAAGCAAAACCGTTGAAATTTATGTAAAAAAATGTTACAATAAAAATACATGAAAATTCGACAAAAAATTTAATTTTTAGGGGGAAATCATGAAAGATATTAAAATATTCGCTTGTAATTCAGCAGAAGAGTTTACACAAGAAATTTGTGACACATTAGGTGTTCCAATGGGAAAAAAAGAATCATTTAAATTTGCAAATGATAACAATTTTGTTCAGTTCTTAGAAACAGTTAGAGATCAAGACATTTTTATAGTTCAAACAACAATGCCACCAGTAAACGAAAGAATAATGGAGTTACTTATAACAATTGAAGCAGCAAAAAGAGCCTCAGCAAAAAGAATAACAGTTGTTCTACCATATTTTATGTACTCAAGGTCTGATAAGAAAGACCAACCAAGAATCCCAGTTACTGCAAAACTAATAGCAACACTTTTAGAAGCTGCAGGAGCAGACAGGGTAATAACATGTGACTTACATAACCCAGCAATACAAGCTTATTTTAATATAGGTTGTGATAGATTAACCGCAAAACATTTATTAGAGAAATACTTTAAAGCAAAAAACTTAGAGAATGTAGTAGTAGTAGCAACAGATGCAGGAAGTTCAAAAAAAGCATATAAATATTCACACTTTTTTGACTGTCCACTAGCTCTAATAGATAAAAGAAGAGAAGACAATAACGATAAAGCAGTTGCAACAAGCATAATAGGAGATATAGAAGGAAAAACAGCATTAATATTTGATGATGAAGTTAGCACAGCAGGAACACTAGTAGAAGCAGCAAACATTTTAAAAGAACATGGTGCAAAAGAAATCTATGCAGGTGCTGCACATGGTGTACTAGTAGGCCCAGCAATAGAAAGAATACAAAACTCACCAATAAAAGAATTAGTAGTAACAAATACAATTCCAATCGAACCAGAAAAAAGAATAGACAAAATAAAAGTTGTTTCAATAGCACCTCTATTTGCAGAAGCAATAAAAAGGATAAACGAAGGCAAACCTTTAGGTGATTTATTTGAATATGATAAATAGATTGTTGTTGAAATTCTAGGCAAAATGTGCTAAAATTTAAGTATAAAACTTTTATGAAAAGGATTTAAACCAAAACAATCATGAGCAAACAAACCAAATTTTGGCTGGCAATGACAATTCTTCTAATTATAGTTGCCACAGAGGTAGTTGGATTTTATTATCTGGCACAGGCATTGGATTCTCTCAATTTTTCAATTAGGGAAGCATATGTAAATTACTCAAAAAATAGGCAACAGACTGAAACAGAGACAGAAGAAGAAACTAAGTCTACCAAAGAACTTCTTGATGAAGAAAATGAAAGACTTAAGGAGATTTTAGGTGAGCACAATAATTAATTGAATCCTTAAAGGCAATGTACAAAAGTACATTGCCTTTTCCTTTAATTTAGCATATTATTTTTTAAATTCCATAGCTCATAAGATAAATCTACATAGTATTTATGTGGATTATCCAAACGTTTTATTTCATCCCATAAAGTACTTAATTCCTTTTTGCATTTTTTTGAAATATCAGTAAGTGAAGGAGAAGAGTATATTAAGTTTCCTCCTTTAAAGATCTGCTCTTGTAATGTCTTGTAGTAATAATTAACAAGAGTTTTCTTTCTCCATGGATTTGATGGATCAAAGATTGTGTAGTTGTTTTCTGGAATAGATTCATTTGCAAGTGTTATTACATCAGCTAAAGCTTTATCACTTGCTTTTGAATAAAACCTATATGTTTTTTTAAAACTTGGGTTAGTAATTTTTGTTACATTTTCAGAAACTTTTATTTTAGGTATTATTTCTCCATTTTTCTCTATTGCACATAACTTATATACACAACCCAAAACGGGGTCGCTTTTAGCTGTTATTAAATTTTCGCCAACGCCAAAAGAATCTATTTGAGCTCCTTGAGATAGAAGTGAAGATATTAAGGTTTCATCTAAGGAATTACTAACGCAAATTTTACAATCCTGAAATCCAGCATCATCTAAAATTTTACGAATTTTCTTTGATAAGTAAGCTAAATCTCCGCTATCTAAACGAACCCATTTTGGTCTATACCCTTTTGGAAGAAGTACATCGTTAAACACTTTAATTGCGTTTACGATACCTGAATTAATAGAATCATATGTATCTATAAGCAAAGTACAGTCATCTGGATAAATTTCGGCATATGCTTTAAAAGCCTCATATTCAGAATCAAAACTCTGTACAAAACTATGAGCCATTGTACCACTTGCAATAGTTCCAAATTTCTGAGCAGTATAAGTACAAGATGTGCCAACACAACCGCCTATTACAGCAGCTCTAGCTCCAAGAACAGCAGCATCTACAGAATGAGCTCTTCTTGCACCAAATTCCATAACAGGTCTGCCTTGAGCAGAAGCAACAATTCTACTAGATTTTGTTGCAATCAAACACTGGTGATTAATAATCATTAAAACCATGGTTTCTAAAAGCTGTGCTTCAATGATAGGTGCACGAACAGTAATTAAAGGTTCCTGTGGAAAAACAACAGTACCTTCAGGAATTGCCCATACATCACCAGTAAATTTGAAAGATTTTAAGTAATCTAAGAATTCATTTGAAAACTTATTTAAACTCTTTAGATAAGAAATATCATCTTCATCAAATCTTAAATTTTTGATGTAATCTATAATTTGCTCCAAACCAGCACAAATTACATAACCGCCATTATCAGGAATTTTCCTGAAAAACACATCAAAATATGCAATGGTATCTTTCATGTTTTTTTCGAAATAACCATTAGACATTGTTAATTCATAAAAATCAGTAACTAAACTTAACTTATTCACATTCATATTGAAAAATCCTTTCATATTTATATTGAAAACATTATATCACTATTGTCAAGATAATAAATATAGTGAATAAAACTTAGTATAAAAGAGTAAATTTGAGGAAAAATAAAAGAAATAACCAAATCGGCCTACATACAAAATTGATAACACGAATAGAATATGATAATATATGTGTAACAAAATCAAGTAATCAATATTTCCCTGCATAGTGCGAGCGAAGGAAATTTTAGAACCAACAGTTAAGGAAAGGGAGTCCGATGCTCTGGGTATGGCGTGCATGCTTACACTTCTTTTAGTAGTAAGAAGCCCAGGAGTACCAAGGCAGACACCCACCTGTGTAAGAGCAGGTCCTTAAAATTTCTATCAAAAACGGCTAAGGCGGGGAACTTTTGTATTATTTCAGGTAGAATTTATAAATTTAACAAAAAAATAACAAATATTTTTTAAAACTATTGCAAATAATAGTTGTATATGATATAAAGTATATATAAGTTTTGAAAGGAGAAATAATATGGATTTAGAAAATAATAACCCAGAGATGGATGAAGAATTAGATAACATCATTTTGTTAAATGATGAAGAAGGTAACCAAGTTAAGTTTGAATTCTTAGACTTAATTGAATATGGAGGAGAAGAATATGTAGTACTTTTACCAGCAGAAGAGGGAGATGATGCTGATGAGGTTGTTATTCTAAAAGTTGAAGACACTGATTCAGAAGATGAAGAATCTTATATTGGTGTAGATGACCAAGAAGTACTAAATGCAGTATTTGCAATATTCAAAGATAAATTCAAAGATGAATTTAATTTTGTAGATGAATAAAATGAAAGAGGAGATATAGCTCCTCTTTATTTTTAACTAAAACACAAGCAAAGGAACGAAGAAACCTCGGAAACAACATTCCGAGGTTTTGTATTTGCAAAAGTTTATCTCTTTGAAAATTGTGGTGCTTTTCTTGCTTTTTTCATACCATATTTCTTTCTTTCTTTCATTCTAGCATCTCTTGTTAAGAATCCGCTTGATTTTAAAATTGGTCTGAATTCAGAATTTACTTGTAATAAAGCTCTTGCTATACCATGACGAATAGCTCCTGCTTGACCACTAATTCCGCCACCTTTTACTGTACAAATAACATCAAATTTATCTAATGTGTTTGTAGCAACTAATGGTTGTCTAACTATAACTTTAAGTGTTTCAACACCAAAATATTCATCTAATTCTTTATTATTTATCTTAATAGAACCATTTCCATTAACTAATCTAACTCTAGCAATAGAGTTTTTTCTTCTACCTGTTCCAATAAATGAAGTTTTTTCTGCCATCTTATTTTACCTCCCAAACTATAGGTTTTTGTGCTTGATTTTCATGTTCGCTACCACTATAAATTCTTACTTTATTAATCATTTGTCTTCCTAATCTATTGTGTGGAAGCATACCCTTAATAGCAAGCATCATAGCTTTTTCAGGATTGTTATTCATCATAACTCTAGCTGATGTTTCCTTCATATTTCCAATATAACCAGTATGATGTCTGTAAACTTTTTGATCTAATTTTTTACCAGTTAAAACAGCATCCTTAGCATTTAATATAATAACATGATCACCTGTATCTATATTAGGTGTAAATGTAGGTTTATGTTTTCCTCTTAATAATTT
>ULVD01027117.1_pt1 | contig 37875 bp, 42 predicted proteins | sample 1959101 | NCBI WGS metagenome assembly ULVD01 (sample SAMEA4835777, study PRJEB28245) | human gut metagenome | biome: gut microbiome; material: fecal sample | place: Denmark | collected 2008
TTCTCCCGAGTACTGGGTCGCCGTGGTAAAGCCCGGACGTGTCATGTTTGAAATGAGCGGCGTCAGCGAGGATGACGCAAAGGAAGCTATGCGTCTTGCGTCGCACAAGCTGCCTATCAAGTGCAAATTCGTTAAAAAGGCGGACGAGGAGGTATCACAGTGAAAGTCAGCGAGATCAGAGAGATGACTTCCGAACAGCTCAACAATAAGCTGAAGGAACTGAAGGAAGAACTGTTCAACCTCCGCTTCCAGCTTGCGATCAACCAGCTGGAAAACACCAACCGCATAGGTGAAGTGAAAAAGGATATCGCCCGCGTGATGACCGTTCTTAATGATAAGAACGAGAAGAACGCATAAGCGTATGGGAGGCAGAATCATGGAAGAAAGAAACCTCAGAAAAACCCGCGTCGGCATCGTTGTCAGCGACAAGATGGACAAGACCGTTACGGTTGCCATCGAGGACAACGTAAAGCACCCGATATACGGCAAGATCATCAAGCGTACGCTCAAGGTTCATGCTCACGACGAGAACAATGAGTGCGGCATAGGTGATAAGGTCAGCATCATGGAGACCCGTCCTCTTTCCAAAACAAAGAGATGGCGCGTTGTATCCGTGGTGGAAAAAGCCAAATAATCAGCACACATTGTATGCGAAACAGTAGATACGTCGAAAATCGTATTGAATCAGGAGGAAACGCAAAGTGATACAGCAAGAATCAAGGATGAAGGTTGCCGATAATACCGGCGCCAAAGAGCTCCTTTGCATCCGCGTTCTTGGCGGAACAGGCCGCAGATACGCCGGTGTGGGCGATGTGGTCGTTGCTACCGTCAAAAAGGCGGCTCCCGCCGGCATGGTCAAGAAGGGCGATGTCGTCAAGGCCGTCATCGTAAGAACCACCCACGGTATTCAGCGTGCGGACGGCTCTTACATCAGATTTGATGAAAACGCGGCTGTTATTATCAAAGAAGATAAGACACCCACCGGAACCCGTATTTTCGGGCCGGTTGCCAGAGAGCTCCGCGAGAAGCAGTATCTGAAGATACTCTCCCTCGCTCCCGAAGTACTGTAAGGAGGAAGAAATAATGAATATCAAAACAGGCGATACCGTTGTTCTTCTCACCGGTAAGTATGAGGAAAAGAAGGATGCCAACGGTAAGGTGCTGACCCACAAGGTCATCGCCGTCTCCCCCAAGGAAGACAAGGTTATCGTTGAGGGCGTCAACAGAATCCACAAGCACGTAAAGCCCCGCAGACAGGGCGACACCGGCGGTATTATTGATGCCGAGGGTGCGATCTATGCGTGCAAGGTTGCTCTTTATTGCTCTGACTGCGGTAAGGGCGTAAGAGTAAAATCCGCCGTCAAGGACGGCAAGAAGATCCGCGTTTGCGCAAAATGCGGAAAGGAAATCTGAGGAGGGGTAGGCAATGGCTGAATATACGGTTAGACTTAAAGACCTTTATAAGAGCGACGTTGTTCCCGCTCTCCAGAAGAAGTTCCAGTACAAGAGCTCAATGCAGATCCCGAAGCTCGACAAGGTCGTGCTTAACGTCGGCTGCGGAGAGGCAAGAGAAAATTCCAAGGCTATCGACAGCGTTATCGCCGATCTGACTCTCATTACCGGTCAGAAGGCAGTTCCGACCTACGCCCGTAAGTCGGTTGCTAACTTCAAGGTCCGTGAGGGCATGAAGATAGGCGCAAAGGTCACCCTTCGCGGCGACAGAATGTACGAGTTCGTTGATAAGCTCTTCAACTTCGCGCTCCCCCGCGTCCGCGACTTCAAGGGCATCAACCCCAACGCTTTCGACGGCAGAGGAAACTACTCCCTCGGTCTGAAGGAGCAGCTCATATTCCCCGAGATCGAGTACGACAAGGTCGACAAGATCCGCGGAATGGACATCTGCTTCGTAACCACCGCTCAGAGCGACGAAGAGGCTCGCGAGCTGCTTAAGGCTCTCGGCGCACCCTTCGCAGAAAATTAAAGGAGGTAAGGTAAAATGGCGAAGAAATCAATGATTATCAAGCAGCAGAGAGAACCGAAGTTCTCCACACGCCGTTACAACCGCTGCAAAATCTGCGGTCGTCCCCACGCTTATCTCCGTAAATACGGGATCTGCCGTATCTGCTTCCGCAATCTTGCCTACAAGGGCGAGATCCCGGGCGTCAGAAAGGCATCCTGGTAATACGCTTCGCGGTAAGACGAACGTAACCCGTTAAACCCCACACTATCGGAAGGAAATCAAGCCACGCGCCCGATTTAACCGCCGATACGCCGCCGTGGACGCACGGCAGCAAGATATTTAACTTGCATATGGAGGAAAAAAGCAATGCAAATGTCAGACGTAATTGCCGATATGCTCACAAGAATCAGAAACGCGAATGATGCAAAGCACGCGACTGTGGACATTCCGGCATCCAACATGAAAAAGGCTATCGCCGAAATCCTGGTCAACGAAGGCTACGTAAAGAGCTTTGAGACCATCGAGGACGGCAAGCAGGGCGTTATCCGTATCACGCTCAAATACCAGGGCAACAAGCAGAAGGTGCTTCGCGGTATCCGCAGAGTGTCCAAGCCCGGTCTTCGCATCTACGCAAGCTGCGAAGATATGCCCCGCGTTATGAACGGACTCGGCATCGCCATCGTATCCACCTCAAAAGGCATCATGACCGACAAACAGGCTCGCAAAGAGAATGTGGGCGGCGAAGTGCTTGCCTTTGTATGGTGAGTAAGGAGGCACAGACATGTCAAGAATAGGAAGAATGCCCGTCGTAATTCCCGCCGGTGTAACCGTTACCATCGGTGAGGACAATCTCGTAACGGTAAAGGGTCCCCGCGGAACTCTCAGCGAGAAGTTCAGCCCCAGAATGAAGCTCGAAGTCGAAAACGGTCATCTTACGGTGAGCCGTCCCACTGATGAAAAGGAAGACAGAAGTCTTCACGGTCTTACCCGCGCCCTTATTCACAATATGGTCGTCGGTGTGACTGAAGGCTTCTCAAAGACCCTTGAGATCAACGGAACCGGTTACAGAGCAACCATACAGGGCAAGAATCTGCTGCTCTACCTCGGTCACTCGCTTGTCAACGGTATGCCTCAGCAGGCTCTTACCGTCGCTCAGCCCGAAGGCATCACCTTTGAGGTGAATGAAAAAGCCGCCCCCATTACCATCGTGGTAAAGGGTAACGACAAGCAGCTTGTCGGTCAGACTGCGGCAGTTATCCGCGGCAAGAGACCTCCCGAGCCTTATCACGGCAAGGGTATCCGCTATGCCGGTGAAAATGTTCGCCGCAAAGCCGGTAAGACCGGTAAATAATGAAAGGAGTGAGCACAGATGGTTTCAAAAAAGGATAAAAACGCTGCCCGTCTTAAAAGACATATTCGGGTCAGAGCCAAGATATCGGGCACTTCAGAGCGTCCGCGTCTGGCTGTGTATCGCTCAAACGCAAACATTTCCGCTCAGATCATTGACGACGTCAAGGGCGTGACTTTAGCGTCGGCGTCCTCTTACGAGAAGGGCTTTGAGGGCGGAAGCAACAAGGAAGCTGCAAAAAAGGTCGGCAAGACCATTGCCGAAAGAGCAGCTGAGAAGGGTATCACCGAAGTCGTATTCGACCGCGGCGGCTATCTTTATCACGGACGTGTATCGGAACTGGCTGCAGGTGCCCGTGAGGGCGGCCTGAAGTTCTGAGCCTTAGGGCTGCTTCCGGTTTGTACACTGTTCAATAATTGAACATTCAAGGAGAAAACTATGGCATTCAGAAACAACAATTACGAGGAAAAAGAATATATCGAAAACCTCGTTGCCCTGAACCGTGTTTCCAAGACCGTTAAAGGTGGTCGTGTAGCCCGCTTTGCCGCACTTATGGTTGTCGGCGACGGAAACGGTCACGTTGGAGTAGGACTCGGAAAGGCTGCCGAGGTTCCCGAAGCGATAAGCAAGGGAATTGCGGACGCAAAGAAAAACATGATCACAGTTTCCCTTAAGGGAACTACCATCCCCCACGAGGTGCTTGGTGTTTACGGCGCCGGTAAGGTCCTTATCAAGCCCGCCGCCCCCGGTACCGGTATCATTGCCGGTTCTAAGGTAAGAATGGTGCTTGAGGCTGCCGGAATCAGAAACATCCGCGCAAAGTGCCTGCGTTCAAACAACCCCATCAACGTCGTAAAGGCAACGATGGAAGGTCTTAAGTCGCTTCGCACGGTTGATGAGGTGGCAAAGTGCCGCGACATCACACCCGACGATGTAAAGGGAGGCGCAGCGAAATGAAAAAGGTAACACTTGTCAGATCCCTTATCGCCCGTAAGCCCCATCAGAAGGCAACTGCCGCGTCGCTGGGTCTTCACCGCGTCGGCGACAGTGTCATCCATGAGGAAGGCGCTGTTCTTGACGGCAAGGTCAGAATTCTTTCGCACCTGGTCAAGGTCGAAGACGTAAAGGAGGACAAATAATGAAGCTTCATGAACTCTCTCCCGCACCCGGCTCGGTAAAGGACTGCTTCCGCAAGGGCAGAGGTACCGGCTCAGGCAACGGCAAGACCGCAGGTAAGGGACATAAGGGTCAGAACGCCCGTTCCGGCGGCGGTGTACGCCCCGGCTTTGAGGGCGGTCAGTTCCCGATCTACCGGCAGCTTCCCAAGAGAGGCTTTACCAACAAGAGATTTGCAACCGTGTATTCCAACGTCAATGTTGAGGATCTCAACGTTTTCGAGGACGGAGCGGTCGTCGATCTTGAGGCTCTTATCGAAAAGAGAATCGTCCGCAAGGAAAACGACGGACTTAAGGTTCTCGGTGGCGGCGAGCTTACCAAAAAGCTCACTGTAAAGGCGGCGAAATTCTCTGCTGCCGCCAAGGAAAAGATTGAAGCGGCAGGCGGAAGCGCAGAGGAGGTATAAGGATGTTTGCGACCTTTAAGAACGCCTGGAAGATAGCTGACCTGAGAAGAAAAATGCTTTTCACCGTCATGGTCATCCTGCTTTACCGTCTCGGCGCGCAAATCCCCGTACCCTATGTTACCGCATCACTTCTCACCAGCGGTGAGGCCTTTGCAGGCTCAATCTTCGAGTATCTGAACTGGTTCTCCGGCGACGCATTCGGAAAAGCCACTCTGTTCGCTCTTTCTGTATCGCCCTACATCACCGCGCAGATCATTATTCAGCTTCTTACCGTAGCCATTCCCGCTCTCGAGCGTCTGGCTAAGGAAGGTGAAGAAGGTCAGAGAAAGATTACTTCAATTACCCGTTATGTTACCGTAGCTCTTTCGCTTATCACAGCATACGGTTATATGACACTGCTCGATGCAAACGGCTGGCTTGTCAGCGACGCTAACTGGTTTGCCAAAATGGTTATAGTTGCCTGCTATTGCGGCGGTGCATCTCTTATCATGTGGCTTGCCGAGAAGATCAACCAGCACGGTATCGGCAACGGCATCTCCATGATACTCTTTGCCAACATTGTGTCCGGCGTACCTACGCTGATCTCTCAGCTTTGGTCTATGACCTTCAAAGCCGGTGGCTTCAGCGGCTTCAGCTGGGTCGGACTGATACTTGCACTTCTTACCATCGCCATCACATTTGCAATTATCGTATTCATAATCTGGTTCACCGAATCGGAAAGAAGAATACCCATCCAGTACGCAAAGCGTGTTGTGGGACGCAAGATGTACGGCGGTCAGTCCTCAAGCCTTCCCCTCAAGATGAACATGGCAGGCGTTATGCCCGTTATCTTTGCCAGCTCCATCGCCTCTATTCCGGCGACGCTCGCGGGCTTCTTCCCCAACAGCAAGGTGCTGACCAAGATATCCGAGGTGTTCAGCTATGACACCTGGATCTACCTGCTTATTTATCTTGTACTCATCGTTGCTTTCTCCTTCTTCTACATCATGATATCCTTCAATGTAGTTGAGGTTGCAAACAACATTCAGCAGAACGGCGGTTCTATCCCCGGCATTCGCTCGGGCAGACCTACCGTCAACTATATCTCAAAGATACTCAACAGAGTAACCATTATCGGTGCTCTCTTCCTCTGCGTGGTTGCCGGACTGCCGATGATCGTCACGATAATCAACAGCCTGCTTACCGATGCCGGACTTTCGGGCTTCCCGATCTCCAACCTTGCATTCGGCGGTAACTCACTGCTTATCGTTGTAGGCGTTGCTATTGAGACAGTACACGACCTCGAGGCTCAGGTTGCGCTTCGCAACTACGGCGGTTCGAAGTCGAGAGGAATCTTTGGCTGATAGCCTTACCGGCATACGGAGGAACGTTATGAATTTAATTATAATGGGCGCCCCCGGAGCGGGCAAGGGAACACAGGCGGAGCTTATCTCAAAAAGAGAAGAAATACCTGCCATTTCGACAGGTCAGATACTTCGCGGAGCAATCAAGGCGGGAACAGAGCTTGGCATCAAGGCAAAGTCCTTTATGGATGCCGGCGCTCTGGTGCCCGACGAGGTCGTGAACGGGATCGTAAGGGACTATCTTGTCTCGGATGATTGCCGCCGCGGCTTCATCCTTGACGGCTTTCCGCGCACCATCGCTCAGGCAGAAGCGCTTGAGAATATGGGAGTGCGTATTGACGCAGTTCTCTCAATTGAGGTAAGCGACGAAAGAATAATCCGGCGGATGAGCGGACGCCGCGTTTGCGACTGCGGAATGTCCTATCATACCGAGTATCTTCCTCCCAAGGAAGAAGGCAAATGCGATAAATGCGGCAGGGAGCTCGTCGTTCGTGCTGACGATTCCGCCGAGACAGTCGCAAAGCGCCTTGAAACCTATCACAGGCAAACCGAGCCGCTGCTCGATTTCTACCGCCGTCGCGGTCTTCTGATCTGCGTCGAGGGACAGGAGAAGGTGGAGGATACCACCGCTCTGGTCGAGAAAGCATTGGCTTCGGTGGGCAAGTAATATGATTCCAATCAAAAACACACAGCAGATAGCCGAGATGAGCGACGCGTGCCGTATCACCGCCGAGGCAATGGCGGAGGCGATAAAGATGATACGCGAGGGCGTCAGCACATGGGATATCGACCGGGTCATCCGCCAATATATCGAGAAGCGCGGTGCAAAGCCGACCTTCCTCGGATACGGCGGATTTCCCGGAAGCGCATGTATCAGTGTCAACGACGAGGTCATACACGGCATACCCTCAAAAAAGAAAATTCTTTTTGAAGGGGACATCGTGAAGATAGACGTCGGAGCCTTCTATCACGGATATACCGGAGACATGGCTCGCACGATCCCGGTCGGTCGGGTCAGTGAGGATGTAAAAAAGCTTATTGAAACAACCGAGAGCAGCTTCTTCTGCGGGGTAGAGAAATTCCGCGAGGGGAACCGCATTGGGGATATCGGTCATGCGATCCAGAGCCGTGTTGAGGCGGAGGGCTTCTCAGTCGTCCGCAGATACATCGGTCACGGTGTGGGGCATGAGCTTCACGAAGATCCGGAGGTTCCGAATTTCGGGACAGCCGGACGCGGAGTAAGGCTTTGCACAGGCATGACACTGGCAATTGAACCTATGGTGAATATGGGGCGTCCCGAGGTGCGGGACATGAGTGACGGCTGGACGGTAAAGACCGCAGACGGAACACTGTCGGCGCACTACGAAAACACGGTTGCACTGACCGCGGACGGTCCCGTTATCATGACGGCGGTCTGATTAATGAATTAGGAGGAAATAGAACTTGCCTAAAGATGATGTAATCGAGTTTGAGGGTACCGTTATTGACGCACTGCCGAATACGGTATTCAAGGTGCAGCTCCCGAACGGTCATATAGTGACCGCACACATATCGGGAAAGTTGAGAATGAACTATATCAGGATCCTGCCCGGCGACCGCGTGACCGTTGAGGTTTCGGTTTACGACCTTACCAAGGGACGCATCACCTGGCGTGCGAAATGATAGAGTTCGCTGCAAAAATTCAGAAAGGTATGGTCAAATAAATGAAAGTAAAGCCATCCGTTAAGAAGATCTGCGAAAAATGCAAGATCATCAAAAGACATGGCCGGATAATGGTCATATGCGAAAACCCCAAGCACAAACAGCGTCAGGGTTGAGCAAACACACAGTAGAAGAAAGGATCAAACAGAATGGCTCGTATAGCTGGTGTTGATATTCCTAATCAGAAGCGCGTTGAGATCGCCCTTACCTACATTTACGGTATTGGACGCAAGAGCGCCAACGATATCCTTGTGAAGACTGGCATCGATCCCGATACCCGTTCCAAGGATCTGACCGAAGAGCAGATTGCCAAGCTGCGTGATGAGATCGAGAACAACTACGTGGTCGAGGGTGACCTCCGCCGTGACGTGGCTCTCAATATCAAGCGTCTTGTTGAAATCAACTGCTACCGCGGTATCAGACACAGAAAAGGTCTCCCGGTCAGAGGTCAGAGAACCAAGACCAATGCAAGAACCCGCAAAGGTCCGGCGAAGACCATCGCGAACAAGAAGAAGTAAAGGAGCATAAGAAATGGCTAATGTTTCTGCCGCTAAGAAGGTCATCAAAAAGCGCCGCGAACGTAAAAATATACAGTTCGGTCAGGTACACATCCGCGCGACCTTCAACAATACCATCGTCACCATAACCGATATGGAAGGCAACGCTATTTCGTGGGCATCTGCCGGAGAGCTTGGCTTCAAGGGCTCAAGAAAGTCCACTCCGTTTGCCGCACAGTCTGCCTCCGAAACTGCCGCAAAGGCTGCCATCGAGCATGGACTTAAGTCGGTTGAGGTGTATGTCAGAGGTCCCGGCTCGGGACGTGAGTCTGCGATCCGTGCGCTTGAGACCGTCGGTCTTCAGATCACCATGATCAAGGACGTCACTCCTGTTCCGCACAACGGATGCCGTCCGCCCAAACGCCGCCGCGTTTGATGAAAAACACATTATAGGAGGAACCAGAGAATGGCAAGATATATTGGCTCTGCCTGCAAGATCTGCCGCAGAGAAGGCGCCAAGCTCTACCTTAAGGGCGATCGCTGCCTGAGCGATAAATGCGCATTTGAGCGCAGACCTGTTGCTCCCGGTCAGCATGGTGCCGCCAGAAAGAAACAGAGAGAATATGGCGTTCAGCTTCGTGAGAAGCAGAAAGTCAAGAGATACTACGGTCTTCTCGAGAAGCAGTTCAACAACTACTTCCAGGAAGCTGACCGTCTTGAGGGCATGACCGGTGAAAACCTGCTTATCCTTCTTGAACGTAGACTTGACAACGCCGTATACAGAATGGGCATCGGCGACAGCCGCAAGGAGACCCGTCAGATAGTTCTTCACGCCCACATCCTTGTCAACGGCAAGAAAGTCAATATTCCCTCATACCGTCTCAGAGTCGGTGATGTTATCAGTGTTGCTGAGAGCAGCCGCAAGAGCGAGAGAATAAAGCAGCTTATCGAGTCGATGGAGAGCAAGAACGCTCCCAAGTGGCTTGAGGTCAACAAGACCGACTGCACCGCCAAGGTCGTAGCGCTCCCTGCCAGAGACGACATCGAGCAGAGCTTCAACGAGCAGCTTATCGTCGAGCTCTATTCCAAGTAATACCGGCTGCCGAAGAATTTCTCCGGTATGCCGGAACCGACACCGGCGGCGGAGACTATTCGGTATCAACCATTACGCAAGCATTAAAAACGCAAGCTGAAATTTATAGTTGGAGGGTATATTTGGAATGATTGAAATAGAAAAGCCCAATATTGCAACAGTAGACCTTAACGAGGACGGAAGATCTGGTAAATTCGTGATCGAGCCTTTGGAGCGCGGTTATGGCATCACTCTGGGCAACTCGCTCAGACGTGTACTGCTCAGCTCGCTTCCCGGAGTTGCCGTTACATCGATCAAGGTTGACGGCGTGCTTCACGAATTCTCAACTGTTCCCGGCATGACCGAGGACATGACTGAATTGGTCCTCAATGTCAAGGGTATTGTTGCAAAGCTTCACACTTCGGCTCCCAAGACCGTCATTCTTGACGTAACGGGACCCTGCGAAGTAGTTGCGGGCGACATAAAACAGGATTCGGATATTGAAATTCTTAATGCAGATCATCACCTTGCAACACTGTCCGAGGGTGGACATCTGTTTGCCGAGCTTACCTTTGAGTGCGGACGCGGCTATGTGTCGCAGGAACGCAACAAGCTGCTCCATGCCGATGCCTACGGACCCAATGTAACGGCGCCGCTTGGTCTTATCTATACCGATTCTATATACACACCTGTTTACAATGTCAGCTATACAGTGGAAAACACCCGTGTAGGAAGCAACATCGCCGACTACGATAAGCTGACGCTTGAAGTCCTTACAAATGGGACGATAACGGCAAAAGAAGCGATTTCACTCGGCGCCAAGATTCTCAACGAGCATCTCAACTTGTTTGTGGATTTGTCGGATGAAGCAAAGAACGCTGAGATAATGGTTATTAGCGGCGAAAGCCCCAAAGAGAAGGTTCTTGAGATGACCATTGAGGATCTTGACCTGTCCGTGCGCAGCTTCAACTGTCTGAAGCGCGCGGGAATTGACACGGTTTCTGATCTTGTCAGCCGCTCCGAGGAGGAAATGATAAAGGTTCGCAACCTCGGTAAGAAATCGCTTGAAGAAGTCACCCAAAAGCTCCAGTCGCTCGGCCTCGGTTTGCGCAAGGACGAGGAATAAGACCGAGCAACGGGTAACAGCGAAACGAAAAGAAACATTTAAGGAGGGAGCATAAGATGCCCGGAACCAGAAAGCTCGGCAGACCCACAGCTCACAGAAACGCGATGCTTCGCGGGCTTGTGACTTATCTGCTCGAGAACGGTAAGGTCGAGACAACTCTCACCCGCGCGAAGGAAGTTCGCGCGATGGCTGAGAAGATGATTACTCTCGGCAAAGAAAATACACTTGCAAGCCGTCGTGCCGCTCTTGCTTATATAACCAAGGAAGAGGTAGTTACCAAGCTGTTCACACAGATCGCTCCTCTTTTTGCCGACGTAAACGGCGGTTACACCGCTATTTACAAGCTCGGTCCCCGTCGCGGTGACGCCGCAGAGATGGCTCTCATCACTCTGACCAAGAGTGTTGAAGCACCCGATGAGAAGAGCAAGAAGAAAGCCGCCAAGGCTGCTGAAAAGGCTGAGGAAAAGGTCGAAGAAAAGACCGAAGAAGCCAAGGCTGAGTAAGTCTGCACTGACTGAAGTTAAATAAGGGAATAATATCCCGCCGGGGCTGTTGCGTAAGGCAACAGCCCCCAATTTTTTTGCATAGATCACGATTGAATAGGGATCAAAGCATATCAAAAAGCTGCCGTTTGCGGCAGCTTTTTGGCATATCGAATATTTTTTGATTTTATAAAATAATATGAAATATCGGTAACATATTTTTACGCAGGCTTGACATTGGCGCGGTTTAATGCTACAATACGATAGTTCAAAAAAGAACAGTTCCAAAACGCACTATTGGAGAAGAACATGAACAGGATATTTGAAAATATGTATGCAAGCCGAGAGCTTCAGTCAATGCTTTTCAGCTCGGTATGCGAAAAATATAATATTACGCATGCGGAAATGCTTGTTCTGCTTTTTCTTTACAGGAATAAGAGCAGTGATACAGCAACGGATATAGTTGAAAGGCTGAAGATCGCCAAGTCACATGTTTCGGCTTCGGTAAGAGACCTTGAGGAGCGCGGATATATCACGGGAAGCTATGCGGGGCACGACAGAAGGACCATACATCTTGAGCTTTGCGAAAAAAGCAATGAAATAATCCGTGCAGGCGAACGCGCTCAGGATGAATTCGTATCAGTCATCTGCCGTGGTTTTTCCGATGACGAGTTGAATACATTGAAAAACAATATTCAGAGAATGACAGGGAACATCAACGAATACCTTGACGATCACAATTATAAAAAAGGAGGAAACCATGATCAATAATCAGGAACTTGCCCAGCTTTCAAACGAACTAACATATCACAGATATATGTTCACGCAGGGACAGGCGGCAGGCTTGTTCAGGGATATATCAGTGCCGGAATATGTTGCTCTGCACTGTATTTTCAATTCTGTATCACAAAAGAGCGACGGCGCTCAAAGGACGTACCTTAAGGATATTGCAGAGGAGCTGCATCTGTCAATTCCAAAAACCTCAGCGATGATAGGTGCGCTTCGCGATAAGGGATTGATATCATGGGGGCATGACGGCAACGGGAGCGACGGAACCTATGTCAGCGTTACCGCTTCCGGAGCCGGACTTGTGGAGCGTCAGGAGGCGGTGCTTAAAAATTACTACAGCAGAGTCATTGAAAAATTCGGTGAGAAAAAGCTGGTCGCCCTGTTCAGCCTGATGGAGGAGCTTGAGAGTGTTATGGACAAGGAATTAAATGAAAAAGGGGAAAATGACTGATGTCTTTGAAGCTTGGTGATTACGCGGCGGACATGGAGCAGGTGTGCCGCAAAAATGACAGCATTGCGCCGCGGCTTTACGAGGAGTACGGTGTTAAAAAGGGATTGCGCGACGAAAACGGGAACGGTGTTCTTGCCGGTCTTACCAATATATCAAAAATCGTATCGTCGGAATTCAGAGACGGCAGGAAGGTTTCATGCGACGGTCAGCTGTGGTATCGCGGCTATCGCGTGGAAAATCTGTTGGACAGCCTCGGGGAGAGCGCGCTGGGATATGAGAAGGTAGCGTATCTGCTTCTGATGGGGGAAATGCCGGACGAAAAAACGGCGGGGGAATTCCGGCGGCTTATAGGAAAATGCAGAACGCTTCCGACGAATTTCACAAGAGATGTGATAATGAAGGCTCCAAGCGGAGATATTATGAATTCTATGACGCGAAGCATTCTTACGCTTGCATCTTACGACGAGAATGCTAATGACACAAGTGTAAGCAACTCGCTGCGGCAGTGCATTCAGATGATAAGCGAGTTTCCACTGCTTGCGGTTTATGCCTATCATGCTTATAATTATTACGATAACATGGGCAGCATGATAATTCACCGTCCGGACCCGAAGCTGTCAACTGCGGAAAATTTCCTCATGATGCTTCGCCCGGATCAGAAATACACCGCAACCGACGCAAAGGTGCTTGATACGGCGCTTATTCTGCATATGGAGCACGGCGGCGGGAATAACTCTACTTTCACAACACGTGTAATCACCTCATCGTGGTCGGACACATATTCTACCGTGGCGGCGGCAATGTCGTCGCTCAAAGGTCCAAAACACGGCGGAGCAAATATCAAGGTCATGGAAATGATGGAGGATATCCGTGGTCATGTTTCCGATTATTCGGATAAGGACGAGCTTGCGGCTTATCTGACCAAAATAATCAATAAGGAAGCCTTTGACCGCAAGGGACTTATATACGGTATGGGACACGCAGTTTATTCGCTGTCAGACCCGCGCGAGCGGGTCTTCAAAGGATATGTTAATAAGCTCGCCGCCGAGAAGGGCAGGGAGAGGGATCTGGAGCTGTATAAAAACGTGGAGGAGCTTGCACCCGAGCTTATCGCAAAGAACCGCCATATTTACAAGGGGGTCAGCCCGAATGTGGACTTTTACAGCGGCTTTGTTTATGATATGCTGGGCATACCGAAGGAGCTTTATACTGTGATGTTCGCCATTGCGAGAATAGTCGGTTGGAGCGCGCACCGCATTGAGGAGCTGATATGCATGGATAAAATAATCCGTCCGGCATATATGAGCGTCATGGAGGAAAGGTCGGAGGGATAAGTTTTGTTTTTTATCCTCATTTGAGCGGCGAGGGGTGATAGGCATTGACTTTTATATTGTAATATTGTATAATATTAAAGCAAAATGTATTGCAAAGAAAGGCTTTAATATAAAATGCAGCTCATAAAGACTCCTACTAAGGGAATGAACGATTATCTTCCGCGCGAGACGAGACTGCGCGAATATGTAAAGAGCGTGATAATCCGCGCGTATGAAAAAAGTGGCTTTTCAATGATAGAGACCCCGGCGGTCGAACACATTGAAAACCTGACCGGAAAAAACGGCGGAGAGAACGAAAAACTTATCTTCAAGATCATGAAACGCGGCGAAAAGCTCAGCGAGGCGGCAGACGCGGGCGACGGCGAGCTTTGCGATAGCGGTCTGCGTTACGACCTTACCGTGCCGCTTTCAAGATATTACGCAAACAATCAGGCAAAACTGACCACGCCCTTTATGGCGATGCAGATAGGCAATGTCTGGCGCGCCGACCGCCCTCAGAAGGGCAGGTTCCGCCAGTTCACACAGTGCGATATAGATATTCTGGGCGATGCGTCGCAGATGGCGGAGATAACCCTTATATCGGCTACCACCGGAGTTCTCCGTGAGCTGGGCTTTGATAATTTTACAGTCCGCATAAACGACCGCCGGCTACTCAAGGTATGCGCCGACTTCTGCGGATTTGCCGCCGAGGACTGCGACAGGGTCTTTATCACGCTTGACAAGATGGACAAGATAGGTCTTGACGGCGTCAAAAACGAGCTGCTTGGAGAGGGCTTTGACCCCGAGTCGGTTGATAAGTACATCTCGCTGTACGAAAATTGCGGCGATGTGTCGGTGGCGGAATTTGCTTCCCAAAGACTGTGCGGCAACGGTGCGGATATTGCCGCCTCGCTTGAGAGCATCATGCGCTGTGCAACTGCGGCTACCTCCGGCGGATGCAGTCTGAAGTTTGACCCCACGCTGGTGCGCGGAATGTCGTATTACACCGGGACTATTTTTGAGATAAGCATGGACGGCTACGGCTATTCCGTTGGCGGAGGAGGCAGGTACGACGAGATGCTTGCCAAATTCTCAGGGCAGAAAACGCCCGCCTGTGGTTTTTCTCTCGGATTTGAGCGCATAGTCGCGGCGCTTGCCGACCGCGGCTTTGAGCCGCCTGCCGCCGAGCGCAGTGTCGCGTTTCTGGCGTCCAAAGGGATAGAGGAGGAGAAAATGCTTTCGATGCTCTCCGACGCGGCGCAGCTTCGCGCCGAGGGCGCGAGAGTTCTCGTCACACCCCGCATGAAAAATGTCTATTTCCAGAAAAATAAACTCTCCGAGGACGGATATACCGAGTTTGTGGAGTACTGATAGCGCAAGCGGAAAGTTTAATTCCTTTTGATTCCGCCTGACGCATTATTATACGTAATAAAGACCGCTGACTGCATTGCCGGCGGTCTTTCCGTTCGTTCATCCGATTATAATGTTCAGTGATTGACAATATTGAAGATTTATTGTATAATATAAAATTAAAGAGTTATCGGGGGGCGGACAAGTCCGCAGGTGAAAAACATGACCGGAGTGTATGAAGAATTTGGGGAGACAGTGAGCGCTAAGAACGGCTTTCGCGGAGTATGCGGAAGGATAGGGCTTACTATGCTGTTTCACACTTTGCTTATATACCTGCTGTTCTGGTTGAAATATCTTCTTGACGCTCCTTTGCGCGCATTTGCGGATGCCCATGCCGGAATATTCGGCGCGTATGCCGCTGATATTGCGTCGGGATGTTCGGAGGCTGTGGCATATCTTTTGTCATTTATGCTTCCGGTGGCGTTCTTCCGGCTTATCTCGGTGCGCCGTAATATACAGCCGATGCGGCTTGGCGTGCGTTTTTCTTCAAATACGGCGGCGTGGATAATTTTCGCCGTTGCCGCAACAGTTGCCGCTTCATATGTCAACTATTGGATAGTGCGGTTTGCAGGCGTTCCTTCATATGAGGGAGAGGAGCTTCCCAATGACGCGGTGGGTATTATAATTTCATTTATGTGCACTGCGCTTGTTCCGGCTATCTGCGAGGAATTTCTTTTCCGTAGCTGTATACTTTCAAATCTGCTTCCATACGGCAAGTCTGCCGCCATCATAGGCTCGGCGGTGCTGTTTGCGCTGATGCACAACAATGTGCGGCAATTTTTTTATACCGCCGTTGCGGGTCTGATACTTGGCTGGGTCTATGTTGAGACACGCTCTGTCTGGACCTGCACGTTTATACATCTGTTCAATAATGCGGTATCTGTTTTCATGCCGGCGTTCTGTGATCGCTTTCACCCTGCAGCGTCAGTGCTGATATCCTGCCTTTTTGACGCAGTGCTGCTGGCTGCCGGAGTTGCCGCAGGGGCGTTTCTTATCAACTCACGCGCCGCTGAACGGAAATCACTGTCAACTGATGCGGATTGCAATGTCTGCGAGCGTGGAAATCTGCGCGGATTTTTCACTCCGGCGATGATAGTATATTTTGCCGTGGCGCTGATACTTGCCGTGTTGAACATCTGACATGTGTTTACTGCTGAAAGCTGATGAAAAAGATAGTTACTGAAAACGATAACATCGCCGCAGAGCGCGATATACAGTTCATGCGCGAGGCGCTCTCCCTTGCCGGTGAAGCGGCTCTGGCTGGTGAGATCCCGGTCGGAGCCGTGGTCGTAAGACACGGCGAGATAATAGGCAGGGGCAGAAACCGGCGGGAAGGCGGCGGAGGAGCTGTCGCGCACGCGGAAATTGAAGCCATCAGCGACGCCTGCCGCAGACTTGGCGGCTGGCGGCTTTCAGGCTGTGAGCTTTACGTTACGCTTGAGCCGTGCCCGATGTGTGCCGGAGCTGTAATCAACGCGCGGCTTGACAGGGTGGTATTTGGCGCTCATGACGCAAAATGCGGGGCTTTTGGCGGGCTTTTTGACCTGACCGCATATCCGCTCGGCTGTCGTCCTCTGGTAGAGGGCGGTGTGCTTGAAGCGGAATGTGCGGAGCTGCTCCGTTCCTTTTTTGCCGCGCGACGAAGTGCCGAAGGCAAGCCGCGTCGGCTGCTGCGCGAGTTTTATCTGAAGCATGCCGACGAGCTGGCACCCGCACTGCTTGGCAAATGGCTCTGTCGCCGAAATAAGGAAACCGGAGAGGTAAAGCGCGCCCGCATTACGGAGACAGAGTGCTATCTTGGCGAAGATGATACCGCCTGTCACGCTCATCGCGGAAAGACCGACCGCACCAAGATCCTTTGGGAGCGCGGCGGTACTGTATATGTGTACCTGTGCTACGGGATGCACAGCCTGCTTAACATAGTAAGCGGTCAGCGCGGAGATCCGGAGGCGGTGCTGATACGCGGTGTCGAGGGAGCGGACGGTCCCGGACGGGTGACAAAATATCTCGGCATCGACCGTGGGCTTAACGGACACGACGCGGTCTTTTCGGATGAGCTTTGGATCGAGGATGACGGTGTGCCGTCTCCCGACTACACCGCATTGCCGCGAGTAGGCATAGATTATGCCGAGCCCGACGACCGCGACAGACCGTGGCGGTTCACCGCTATATCGCGGGAATGAGCGTATAACAGATTATCTGATAAAATATATATTCCGTAGAGAAAACAAAAAGCCGTAAAGGGGGTATCGCAATAATGAAACGGTCAGAAGCCGCGCTTTGCCGCGCAGTTGCGGTACTCATGTCCTTTCTGCTCCTTGCGGGAGCTGTCCTTCCTGTCGCGGCGTCAGATACCGCCGGGGCGACGGACGAAAAAAGCGCTGCGCTCGGTGTGCTTACGGTTTGTTCTTACGACCCGGAAAACGGGGTCATCCGCATTGCCGGAACGGTAAATCACAATGTAATGACAAAGGCAAAAAACTGCCGCATTGCGCTTTTCCGTGTGCCGTCATGGCGTACTGCCTCAGGCGTGATCTCTGTCACAGAGCCGCTGGCGGACACGGCAATGTCCATACGCTTTGAATTTACTATTGAGTACAGCGGGGCAGAGGATCTTTTGTCTCTTTACGCGGCGGCGATTGTTTATCCCGACGGCAGCCGCGCGCTTATCGACGAGCCGAAATATCCGGCTCAGACGATTCAGAATACCCCGTATGCCGGGTTCAAGGGAGTATCCTCAACTTCCGCCGCGGAAATAGCCGAGGCTGGCGCCGGATGTGTTATGATAGACGTTTACCTTGACCGCCTTGAGGACGGCAGGCACAGCGGATATCTTCAGACGATGGGCGGAATGTCATTTTACTACAACCGCGATTATGTGGACGATCTTGACCGACGCATAAGAAGCGCTTCGGTTGCAGGAGCGTCGGTCTATCTTCGCCTTCTGGTTTCGCCGTCCGACGAACCCGACGGGCTTTGCTATGCCGCGTCGGCGTCATACGGAGCGGCGTACCGGGGTGTGGTGATCTCCGACGAGGTTTCGGCTATCACCGTTTACGCATATCTTTTCTTTCTGTGCGCAAGATATAACGGGGGAACGCGCGGCGATATCGACGGGCTTGTGCTGGGCTTTTGCACCGACCAGCCCGAAAAATTCAATTTTTGCGCCAGCACCGGACCTATGTATTACGAAATTTACGCCCGGACGCTGTCTGTTATGGGAATCGCCGCGGCGGCTGCCGGAAACGGAGTGCGGCTTATCGTGCCTGTAAGCGACGAGTGTGCAGGCGGCGAGCTTTTATTTACTGATTTTGCGCGCGGGGTCGGCGAGTACATCTCAAGGCACACCGATCTTGAGTTTACGCTGATGATAGACGGCACACACAATGCCTATCATCTTTCCGACAGCTTTTTTGAAACGCCCGTCGACAGCGCAGAAACCGAAGACCCGGACGGTCGCAGAAACTCTCCATCGCCTGTGCAGACGACGGATGTGCAGACGCGCGTACCCGACAGTGCTGCGGATCCTGCAAGCTCCGGGGCTGACACGACATCCGTTTGGTCGGGTGAATCTTATGCTTCCGATGAGGAAACAGATGAGCCTGCGCCGGAAGAACCGCAGGTGCTTGAAAAAACAACTGCGGATGACCCTTATATCTGTCCCGACAATCTGGGAAGCCTTCCGGCAGTGCTTGATTCACTGCACGGCGAATACAGCGCGATAAGCCGTGAGTATCTTTGGTCCTGGACTCCGGGGGAGGATACATCGGGGAGTGCGCTGAGTGTGCTTTATTCCTATCACTATATGGCGCTCGCCTCGGCGGGTGCGTCGGTATTTATTCTGCGCACTGACAGCGAACGGTTTTCAAGCGTTTCTTACCTCGTCAAATACATTGACACCGACAAATATGCAGACATGACGGCATATGCTCTTGAGGTGCTGGGCGCTGACTCGTGGGACGGGCTGATACCCGGTTTCAATGTCGAGCTTGCCGGAGGCAGGCGGATAATTGAAACCGAGCCAATGCCGGTTGCGCCCGAATATACCGGCAGCTTTATGCTTTGGGATTTCTGTACTGCCGCAGGAGCGCTTGGCTGGTCAGCAGGTCCGGGCTGCTTGACGCTCAGAAGCGTTTACGACGCAGAGGGCGGCTGCCTCAAGGCGGTGCTTGATGACGAGGGCGGCGGCGTATATTCCGATATATGCTGTATATGTGAGTCGCCAGAACCGATAAAGTTTACGCCGTGGGTGGGGTTTGAGCTTTCCTGCTCCGACGGCGCGGGTGAGTCTCTCTATGAGGTAAAGCTGGTTATTTACAGCGGCGGCGTGACCCTTGAGGGAAAAACCGTCATAAAGGACGGCGAGAGAGCGTCGCTCTATCTTGATGTCTCAGCGCTTACCGATGGCGGTGGCATCGACGCTGTAAGAATTGCCGCGCGCCGTGTTTCCGGAGAGGGCGAGTTTATTCTCCGTACATACTCGGTAAGTCTTTTGAGTGACGAGCATTCAGACCGTGAGCTTGCCGCGCTTATTGAACAGGCGCGCATGGAGGCGGCAGATCGCGATATAGCTGATGACACGGACAAGGGAAGTACCAGAAGACTTGTGACCGCAGTGCTTTTGCTTGGCGCGATTGCCGCATTTGGCGTGTATGCGGCGGCACTGATTTCACGGTATGACAGGCAAAAAACGTCCACGCATGACGATAAATAAAACTGAATATATTATTTTCAATTTATAAATTCGAAGGATCAAAAAAATGAAAAACATCGACAGAAACCTTACAATGCTTTGTGATTTTTACGAGCTGACCATGGCAAACGGCTATGAAAAATGCGGCTTGGGCGACACATACGTCTATTTTGACGTATTTTACCGCGACAACCCCGACAACGCCGGATATGCCATAGCCGCCGGACTTGAACAGATCGTAAATTATATCAACGACTTGCATTTCGATGCCGAGGACATTGAATATCTCCGCTCCAAGGGAATATTCGACGAAAAATTCCTTGAGTATCTCAAGAACTTCCGCTTTGAGGGTGATGTGTGGGCTGTTCCCGAGGGAACTGTCATATTCCCCGGCGAGCCGCTTATCACCGTGCGCGCCAAAGCGCCGCAGGCTCAGTTTATCGAAACATATGTGCTTATGCAGTTCAACCATCAGTCCTGCATAGCGACCAAGGCGTCGCGTATCGTACGCGCCGCTGACGGCAGAGCGGTCAGCGAGTTCGGTTCTCGCCGAGCACAGGGCTCTGACGCCGCTATTCTCGGCGCGCGCGCCGCATATATCGGCGGCTGCGCCTCTACCGCCTGCACCATTACCGACGAGGCATACGGTGTCCCGGCAACCGGAACGATGGCGCACTCATGGGTCCAGATGTTCCCGGACGAATATACCGCTTTCAAAACGTACTGCGAGATATATCCAAATGCTGCCACTCTCCTTGTTGACACCTACAATGTGCTTGAATCCGGAGTTCCCAACGCGATACGTGCCTTCCGCGAGGTGCTTCTGCCCCGCGGCATCAAAAACTGCGCCATACGCATTGACTCGGGCGACATCACATATCTTACCAAAAAGGTACGCCGTATGCTTGACAACGCAGGTTTCCCGCAGTGCAAGATCGTAATTTCCAATTCTCTTGACGAGTATATCATACGCGACATTATACGTCAGGGCGCATGTGTTGACGCTTTCGGCGTGGGCGAGCGGCTTATAACCTCAAAAAGCTCACCTGTATTCGGCGGTGTGTACAAGCTCTCGGCGGTTGAAGATCCGGCGACCGGAGAAATTATTCCGAAGATCAAGCTGAGCGAGAACGCGCAGAAGATAACCACGCCTCATTTCAAAAAGGTATACAGGCTTTATGACCGCGACAACGGCAAGGCAGAGGCGGATCTTATCTGCGTGTATGACGAAAAGGTGGACGACACAAAGCCGATAGAAATATTTGACCCGCAGTATACCTGGAAGCGCAAAACTCTTGACAACGTCCGCGCAGAGGAATTGCTTGTTCCGATATATGTGAACGGCAAGCAGGTATACACTCTCCCGACTCTCAAGGAGATAAAAGATCGCTGCGCAAGTCAGCTTGCGACCATGTGGGAGGAGGTTCTGAGATTCGAAAACCCGCATAACTATTACGTTGACCTCTCACAGAAGCTGTGGGATATCAAGCATGAAATGATCAACAGCAAAAGATGATAAATTTCCGGGATGTTGCGTCTTTGTACGCAACATCCCGGACGAATTTTTGATCATGCATCAATTAACGTGCTGCGGGTCGTTGCAGAGTACCCGGAAATAATGCAGAATATTTTTTTATTGAATGCTAAATCGAGACAACTGTGAGGGATCATCGATCCTGATGTAAATATGGCTATGAGCCTGATCGACAACCTTACAAAAAAATTATAATACAACGTAAACGGAGACGATATTTTCTGAATAAGTCTGCTCCGCCGGCAGTGAATATGATTTTTGTATTACTTAATAAAAAGGCTGCTGCCTTTTGACGGCAGCCGAAATTTTCTTTTAACGGATATTGAAACCGGGGCTTAAAAAGTGTATAATATGTTCGAAACGGCTCACGGAGGGGAAAGGAGAAGAACTATTATGAAGCTGATGATCGCATCGGATATTCACGGCTCAGCGTATTACTGCAAGCAGATGCTCGGAGCTTTTTTGGCAGAACAGGCGGACAGGCTTTTGCTTCTGGGTGACATTTTATATCACGGTCCGCGCAATGACCTTCCCAAGGACTATGCGCCCAAGGAAGTTATTGAAATGCTGAACGCAGTGAAAAACAAGCTCTTTTGCGTCAGGGGGAACTGTGACACTGAGGTCGACCAGATGGTTCTCGGATTTCCGATAATGGCGGACTATGCCCTTCTGCCGGTCGGGGAACGTCTTATTTACGCTACGCACGGGCATCACTTCAATATGGGTTCGCTCCCGCCTCTCCAGCCCGGAGATATTCTGCTTCATGGGCACACGCATATTCCGGCATGGGATAGCTTCGGGGAGGGGAATTTATATCTGAATCCCGGCTCGGTGTCGATCCCGAAAGCGGGGAGCCAAAACAGTTATATGATATTGCAGGATAACTGTGCCGTCTGGAAAAGCCTCGACGGAACGGTATACCATACCGAAACGCTTTGATACCATCAGGTAGATCCCGGAGCAGCGGCAGGCTTTTGTCCTTTGCGGCTTGCACAAAACATTGCAAACATTTTTGAAAAAAATAATACGGAGAAATATCATGCCTATTCAATTTGACTCAGAACGCCAAATATTCAAGCTCGATTCCCAAAATACAAGCTATGTGTTGCAGATAGGTCAGTACGGGTATCTGCTCCACCTTTACTACGGTGCGTTGATACCCGACACCGATCTTTCCTACCTCTCATATACCTGCACTCACGCTTCCCAGCTTCCGCGGGTCGAAATGGATCAGCCTGTGTATTTCAGCAAGGATATACACCGCATGGAATATTCCTGCAACGGCTGTGGAGATTTCCGCGGCAGCGCGCTCTCGATCTTGCGTTCCACCGGGACTCCCGACACTGATATTCAATACGTTTCACACAAAATATATGCCGGTAAGCCGAAGCTCCCGGGACAGCCTGCCACATACGCTGCCGAGGACGAAGCGGATACGCTGGAAATACTCTGCAAAGACCATGTAAGCGGCGCGGAGGTCACGCTTTTCTACACGGTGTTTTCCGTGTGCGGAGCTATGACGCGCCATGTTGTAGTGCGCAACGGTTCGGAGCAGGTGATGGAGCTTCAGCGGGTGATGAGCGCCTGCGTTGACTTTCACGATGCAAACGATATGGATTTTATCCACCTTTACGGAAACTGGGGGAAGGAACGCAGCTTCGAGCGCTCGCCGCTGCTGCACGGAACGCAGTCTGTCGCCAGCAAGCGTGGGTGTTCTTCTCACGCGCATAACCCCTTTATCGCGCTTTGCTCGCACGACGCTACCGAGGAAAGCGGAGACGCTTACGGATTTAATCTGGTATATACCGGAAACTTCCTTGCGTCTGCGGAGATGGATGCTGACGGTGGCGCGCGCGTCCTGATAGGGATCAATCCGGAGGGCTTTTCGTGGCGTCTTGAACCCGGCGAGAGCTTTTGCTCCCCCGAGGCGGTCATGGTGTATTCGAACGAGGGGCTCGGAGGCATGAGCCGGATCTTCCACCGCCTCTACCGCAGCAATCTCTGCCGCGGACCGTGGAAAAACAAGGAGCGTCCCATCCTTATAAACAACTGGGAGGCTACATACTTCAAGTTTGACGAAGAAAAACTGTATGATATTGCAAAGACAGCGTCGGAGCTTGGCATTGAAATGCTTGTCATGGACGACGGATGGTTCGGGAGCCGTGATTCGGCGCGTTCGGGACTTGGCGACTGGTTTGTAAACGAGAACAAAATAAAAGGCGGACTTGGCAATCTGACAGAGCGCGTCAATGCGCTTGGAATGAAGTTCGGCATCTGGTTTGAGCCGGAAATGGTGTCAAGGGACAGCGAGCTGTTCCGCAAGCATCCCGAGTGGGCTTTGCAGACGCCCGATCGGCACATGAGCATTGCACGCTATCAGTATGTGCTTGATATGAGCCGTCCGGATGTGCGCGATTATCTTTTTGATTGCATAAAAAAGGTAATGGACAACGCAAATATTGCCTACATCAAGTGGGATTTCAATCGCAGTCTGACCGAGGCGGGCAGCGCTTTGCTGGAAGCTGACCGTCAGCAGGAGGTGTTTCACAGGTATGTGCTGGGGCTTTACGAGCTGCTTGAGCGTATCCTGACTGCGTATCCTGACCTGCTGCTTGAGGGCTGTGCCAGCGGCGGAGGGCGCTTTGACCCGGCATGGCTCTACTATTCTCCGCAGTTCTGGACGAGTGACGACACTGACGCCATTGAGCGGCTTTATATTCAGTACGGCACATCGCTTTGCTATCCCGCCTCCACGATGGGCGCTCATGTTTCGGCTTGTCCCAACCATCAGGTAAGACGCAATACTCCGCTTGAAACACGCGGAAATGTGGCAATGGCGGGAACCTTCGGATACGAATTGGATCTGACAAAGCTGACTGATGCGGAAAAGGAGATAGTGCGCCGTCAGTGCGCCGACTATCACAAATACTATGATCTGATCCACAACGGCGATCTTTACCGTCTGATATCTCCGTGGAAGGATCATTCCCGCTGTGCGTGGAGCTATGTTGCCGCCGACAAGAGCGAGGCGCTGGTGACTTATGTGGTGATCCGCGGCGGCGTTCACGAGAGATATTACGTGCGTCTTGCGGGGCTGGATGAAAATCGCCGCTACCGCAACGAGACAACGGGTCAGGTCCTTGCCGGAAGCACGTGGATGAATGCGGGTATCTGCATTCCCGAGGTGCTTCATGATTACGACTCCCGCGTATATCACCTTGTGGCGGTTGATTGAATATCGAATGCCCCCTCCCGGACTGCTTCCAGTCGTCCGGGAGGGGGCGTAATAACTTTTTTTAACTGTTTGAACGCGCGGGATCAAAGCCCCGGCATTCCGTTTACCTGCTGTTTGTTGAAATCGGGCGAGATCTGCGATATGGCGTACGGAGTCGCCTGATAAACAAAGTAATTGAGCCAGTTGGAGAACAAAAGATTAGCTCCGGAGCGCCATTTGCACATAGGTGTCTGTGTTTCATCGTCGTCGGGATAATAATTTGCCGGGATATGTATCGGCAATCCCGCCGCCTTGTCTCTTTTGTACTCGTCGTTCAGCGTCATAGTATCGTATTCGGCATGACCTGTGACAAAGACCTGCCGACCGCCGTTTGTTGAAACAACATATACCCCGGCTTCGTCGCTCTCCGCTAATATTTTCAGTGAGCCGACAGCGGCAATATGCTCGCGGCTTACGGTGGTATGGCGGGAATGCGGCGCCCAGAAAACATCGTCAAAGCCGCGGCATAAAATTGAATTCCTGTGTGTCACCCTGTGCTTATATACGCCGAATATTTTCTGCGGAAGGGGCAGCTTCGGTATACCGTAATGGTAATAAAGCCCTGCCTGAGCGCCCCAGCAGATGTGCAGTGTGCTTTGCACGTGCGATTTGCTCCACTCCATCATCCGGCACAGCTCCTGCCAGTAATCGACCTGCTCAAAGGGCATCTGCTCCACCGGAGCGCCGGTTATGATAAATCCGTCGTAATATTCATCCTTTATGTCATCAAAGGTTTTGTAAAAGGCTATCATGTGCTCCCTGGCGGTATGCTTGGGCACTCTGCCGCTGACGGCGATAAGCTCCATGTCGACCTGCAGAGGGGTATTGCCCAGCAGACGTGCAAGCTGCGTTTCGGTAGCAATTTTGGTGGGCATCAGATTCAGAACAAGAATGCGCAGCGGACGGATATCCTGTCTTGCCGCGCGCTCGTTGTCCATAACAAAAATATTTTCATCTGTCAGAACCCTGACAGCCGGCAGATCGCCGGGGATCCTTATTGGCATCTTTACACCTGCTTTTATTAATCAGAAATCACGGGAAAGGGCTTCGGCTCAGAAAATTCTGAACCGAAGCCAAGGAAAAATCTTATTTATTTAACTGCGGCAAAGCCTTTTTCAAGGTCTGCGATGATATCGTCTATATGCTCCGTGCCGATGGAGAGGCGAATGGTATTCGGCTTGATACCCTGATCGAGCAGTTCCTCCGGGGTGAGCTGGGCGTGCGTTGTGGTTGCCGGGTGTATGACGAGGGATTTTACGTCGGCAACATTTGCAAGCAGCGAGAAGATCTCAAGGTTGTCAATAAATTTGTGTGCTTCCTCCTGTCCGCCTTTAATGTCGAAGGTGAAGATCGAGCCGCCGCCGTTCGGGAAATATTTGCGGTAAAGGTTGTTCTGGGGATGATCGGGGAGAGAGGGGTGATTGACCTTCTCGACCAGCGGGTGCGATGCAAGAAATTCGACAACTTTTTTGGTATTCTCCGCGTGGCGATCTAAACGAAGTGAAAGCGTTTCGACTCCCTGAAGCAGCAGGAAAGCGTTGAAGGGAGAGATCGTCGCGCCTGTATCGCGCAGCAGTATCGCCCGTATATATGTGACGAAAGCCGCCGGACCTGCCGCGTCCACAAAGGACACACCGTGGTAACTGGGGTTGGCGTCGGCGATCGGTGCATATTTTCCACTTGCTTTCCAGTTGAATTTGCCGGAGTCCACGATTATGCCGCCAAGCGTTGTGCCGTGACCGCCGATGAATTTGGTGGCGGAATGAACCACGATGTCAGCCCCGTGCTCGATGGGTCTTATCAGATACGGAGTGCCGAATGTGTTGTCAATCACGACGGGGATGCCGTGCCTGTGCGCGATCTCGGCAACGGCGTCGATATCCGGAATGTCGCTGTTGGGGTTGCCGAGTGTTTCAATGAATATCGCCTTGGTGTTCGGCTTGATCGCCGCCTCTGTTTCCTTAAGGTCGTGTATGTTTACAAAGGTGGTTGTGACTCCATAGTTGGAAAGGGTATGGGCAAGCAGGTTGTAGCTGCCGCCGTATATCGTTTTCTGTGCTACTATGTGATCTCCCTGCTGGGCAAGTGCTTCTATTGTGTATGTGATTGCAGCGGCGCCTGACGCCACGGCAAGCGCGGCGACTCCGCCCTCAAGGGCTGCAATTCTTTTTTCAAAAACGTCCTGAGTGGAGTTTGTCAGCCTTCCGTAGATGTTTCCGGAATCTGAAAGGTTAAAGCGCGCCGCGGCGTGGGCGGAGTTGCGGAAAACATAGGAGGTGGTCTGATATATCGGAACTGCTCTTGCGTCTGTTGCGGGATCCGGCTGTTCCTGTCCTACGTGAAGCTGTAAGGTTTCAAATTTATAGTTGCTCATGTTTTTGCCTCTTTCTTTTTCTGATAATTTATATATGTTTTTGGCTTGCGGGGATGTGTACACGGGATTGCAGTCACATTCGCCCGAGGCGGAAATTTTCGCGGATCAGCTTTTCAAGGTAATTTATCATTGTTTTCTCCATATTATTAAATTCAGCCGGGATACTTCATAAGTCTCCCGGCTGATTGCGGTGGTAAAGCACTTCAGTGAGCGTGCCTGTTACCTGCCGGGAGGATAGGTGCTGCGCACGGTTTGGAGCACAGTGCGGCAAGGCGCATACACATCTGCATGCACACAGACATATTCATGCTTTGACAATTGTGCTGTGCCATGTCGGCTGCCTCCTTACCTTTGATGTATTGATTATACACCCGGACGGAGTATTTGTCAAATACCGTATGTTAATACTCAGTAATAGGTTCAGCCTATATCAGGAATCTGCGGATACGACATTCTGATTCAGGTATTTGTCAATTTCCTTTATATAAAGCTCTCCCATTTTACTGAGGATCATGTTTTTCTTCACAATATATCCTATCTCCATCCGGCTTCCGACGGTATTGGCGTCTGTTTCAAACGGAACTGCAATGTAATCCGAACCGTTCAGCTCCTCGCATATGATGCCCGAGCACAGGGTGTATCCGTTCAGCCCCACCATTAAATTCAGCATTGTGGCGCGGTCGGTTGCTTTGATCGTGCGCGGATATTCATTGGTGCAGAGTATTTCTTCGGCAAAGTAAAACGACCCTCCGGCGCCCTGCTCGAAGGACAGGCAGGGGTAATCGGCAAGCTCCTCAAAGCGGATCGACTTGTGCCCCGCAAGCGGATGACCTTTCCAAAGATATACATATGCGTCGCACTCTATCAGCTTGTGAAATTCAAGATTGTTTGTGCGCAGCAGCTTTTCGATCGCCATGCGGTTGAAATCGCTGAGATACAAAATGCCTATCTCACTTTTTGAGGTGAATACATCGTTAATAACATCCTTGGTTTTGGTCTCCCGGACGGCGAACTCGTATTCCTCGGTGTTGAACTGCTTCACCATCTCGACGAAGCTCTTGACTGCAAATGAATAGTGCTGGCAGGAAGGCGTGCAAAATTAGCGGAGAAATCATCTAAAACACGGTAGGGGCGAACTGTGTTCGCCCGCGGGAGACCGCAGGTCTCCCCTACGGATAAGCAAATTTGATACGCCAAAAACAAAGAGTAACCCCGACAGATTAAAGTCTGTCGGGGCGTTTTTTGTTATTCGTTATCTGCAGCCAAACTGCTTTTGTGTATTTCGAAAATGTTTTTTCCTTCTGTTGATTCAATACAAAATGGTTGATCTGTATTAACGATAACCGACTCCGTTTTTTCTTCTACAATAATACACCCTATATAAGAATCTTTTGGAAAAATATTATCAAATTTTTCGCATGATACAACAGGCCATTTTTCGATAATTCTATGTTTAATGCCATAGATATCATTAAACTCACACAATACAATTTCCGGATATGAACTGTTATCTATTAAATCTATTGCTGTGGCTTTAATATAAAACATCGTTAATACCTCACTTGTTTTATCGCAAGTTTCGCCTTTGTATTACAAAGGCATCGGGCAAAGCCCGTACCCCTTGTAGGGCGGGGGTTTACTCCCGCCGTTGCCTAAAGCAAAACCTTTCGTTGCGGCGGGAGCAAGACCCCGCCCTACGATGCAACCCCATTATAACACAAATCGGCAGAGAAAACAAGTTCTCTGCCGATTTGTGTTGCTAATTCTCCGCTAAGAATGCATAGCCGAGACGCCGAACTTCTTTTTTCGTTTGCCCGATCTGCCATATTTATCCACCAGTATCTCGTACTGATGATAAACCTGTCTTGCGTAGGTAATGAATTCAAGACCGTCGTTTGTAAGCGATACTCCGCGTCCGCTCCTATGAAATATAGTAATGCCGAGTTCTTTTTCCAGTTCCTGCATGGAACCGGTAAGTGAGGGCTGTGCCACATACAGAACCTCCGCCGCTTTGTTGAGCGATCCAGTTTCCGATATGGTGATTGCGTAGTGAAGCTGTTGCAGGGTCATGGTTTTTCTCCGTTTCCTTGATAAAATAGGACTGCTTGTTTCGCGCAAGGGCGCTGCGCTGTTAATGCCGCTCAGGCTTGACGCGTTGACGTTTGGCAAGGCTCAGTCTGACAAAAGGAACTGCCCAACTATAACATAAACCGTTCCGATTGTCAAGCCGATGAGATCAAAAACAATTAAATTATTGTGAACATTTCGCTGTTGCCTCTTGAAAATCTACTAAATATATGGTATTATAGGGTTATGAAAAAACACACATGAGAGGTAATTGATTTTGTTTATTTCAACCAAAGGACGGTATGCGCTGCGTATGCTGATCGATTTATCCGAGCATCAGGATGACGGTTATGTGGCGCTGAAGGATATAGCGGAACGCCAGAACATTTCAAAAAAATATCTTGAGCAGATCGTTCCTCTGTTCAACAAGACCGATATTCTGAGAACCAACCGCGGGTTTAACGGGGGATACCGACTTGCTCAGTCTCCGGATAAGTATAAGGTGGGTGAGATCCTCCGTATCACGGAGGGTAGTCTGGCTCCGGTTACATGTCTGGAGCATGATCCGATAGAGTGCGAGCGCTGTGAGGAGTGTCCCACGCTGCCTGTATGGCAGGGGCTTTACCGAGTTATCAATGAGTATCTTGACGGAATAACGCTTCAGGATATAATTGATCAGCAAAAAGAGCGGGGAATAAACGACTATTCTATATAAAAGCCGTATGCAAAGGAGGCGTGCCTGTTAGGTCTGCACTTTGTATTGGAAATATTCTGTTTCCGCTTGCGGAATGCGGCTGTCTAAGCCGCAAAGAATATTTTGGAACGGCGTAAATTGGATTTTAATTTACCGCTATCAGTGCACGCCGTTTGGCAATGCCTCTTTTGCTTTTAAGAAAGAATTGCACATTGCAGGGCGGTGCATAACAACTCTTTACGTGGTATGCGCGGGTGGCTTACCATGAGGACTTCCAGTTTGAAAAAATCACCCGTGACGATTCCAGAAAATCATACGGTATCAGAATGATGTCGTCTGTAACGGTCTTATTCGAAGCTGGTATCGGATACGGAATGCAGCCACCGCTTTCACCGCCGATCTGATCGGCAGTGAAGCGGTTTCCGCAGTTCTGGCATACAAGAGCTTTACCCTCCTGCTTGTAATACCCGCGTCCTGAGTCGTAACATATCCGGCAGGTGTTGAAGGCGGTGCGTATTTTGCCGTTGCTATCCCTGACGGCAATTACCTCCATCTGGGTGCCGTTTACGGTGACGGGATAAAATTTTGCCGTTTCGGTAATTTCGCTTATCGGAATTATCAGATTTTCTCCGGTTTCTACCGACTGCATTTCCTGAGTTCCGTCCGTTTTTCCGGATGAATTTTCTTCCGAGCATGCGCATAGCGAAAGTAGCAGCACCGATGCTAAAAGCATTGCCGACAAACAACGGCTGAGTGTCTTTTGACACAAGACCTTCTTTGACATTTTGTTGTTATCCTTTATCGCGGTAGTTTACCGTTGCGCTTTTTACTCCCCTCAGCGTATTCAGTTTCTTTTCGATCCGGTTCTGACACCCTATGCATGTCATATCCGATATGTATATCCGGATCGTTTGCACCTTGAGACTCATGATATAGTATCCTTATCCTCTGCATATTTCATATTGCGCCTATGCGTTTGATATGTTTATTATACAAGAGATAAAGCACTTTTTCAATAGCCGGAGAAAAAATTCAAAAAATATTCAGAAAGAAGCCGAGGGGAAATTGCTTGTCCGTACAATTTTATTATTTCCGGTGACGAGGCTTGCGTGAGATACGGATCAAGGCTCGTTTTACTGCGACGGACGCTAAAAGTGCTCATATTTTATTTTGTCTATTGACAAAGCCTATACAGTCGGTTATAATACTAATCAAACACATGGGCTGAATATAAATGGGATTATTATGCAGCTATTGGAATATCGCGCCGTGTGTTTTATTTATTTAACGGAAATTAACGGTGCGCGCAAAACGGACTGACATAACATTTAGAATGATGTTTGTGTGGGCGCGGCTGCGGATGCTTGTCCTTTGCTCTCGGCAAAGACGGCGTGGAGTCGTAAAGCCGGAAACATATCCGACATTATCAGGAGATAATTAATGAATAAAAAAGCAATAATCGCCATGAGCGGCGGCGTTGATTCAAGTGTGGCGGCACTGCTTATGAAGGAACAGGGATATGACTGCATCGGCGCGACCATGAAGCTGTTCCGTAACGAAGATATCGGAGTCCCGCGTGAGCATTCCTGCTGCTCGCTTGACGATGTAGAGGACGCGCGGAGCGTAGCATATAAATTGGGCATACCCTACTATGTTTTCAATTTTTCCGACCGCTTCAGGGAGGAGGTCATAGACCGTTTTGTGTGTGCATATGAAAACGGAAGGACGCCCAATCCATGCATTGACTGCAATCGGTATCTTAAATTTGACAAGCTGTATCAGCGGGCAAGTGAGCTTGGCTGCGACTGTGTGGCGACCGGGCATTATGCGCGCATAGAACGGGACGAAACATCCGGCAGGTATCTGCTTAAAAAGGCAGTTGATGCCGATAAGGATCAGAGCTATGTGCTTTACTCGATGTCACAGGAACAGCTTGCGCACACCCGGTTCCCCCTTGGCGGGATGACGAAGCCGGAGGTGCGGCGCATCGCCGAGGCACAGGGATTTGTCAATGCGCGCAAGCATGACAGCCAGGATATCTGCTTTGTGCAGGACGGCAATTACAGCGGATTTATCGAGCAGCACACCGGAAAAAAATACCCCGAGGGGAATTTCATTGACACCTCGGGCAATATCCTCGGCAGACACCGCGGAATTATTCATTATACTGTCGGTCAGCGCAAGGGGCTGGGACTTGCCTTTGCCGCTCCAATGTACGTCTGTGCGGTAAATGCGGAGGATAATACCGTAACGCTTGGCAGAAATGACGAGCTGTTCAGCAAAAAGCTGATTGCAAAGGATATAAATCTTATCTCCCGTGCCTCAATCTACGAGCCTTTGCGGGTAAAGGCAAAGATACGTTACCGTCAGGCGGAGCAGTGGGCGACAGCCGTTCAGCTTGACGGGGATACGCTTGAGGTCGAATTTGACGAGCCTCAGCGTGCAATAACCAGGGGACAGGCAGTTGTTCTTTACGACGGAGACACGGTGGTCGGCGGAGGCACGATCCAGTAAGGCTTTGTCCCGCAAGACCGGGTATAAGACCCGCAGAATGAGCGTTTGCCCCGCCACATAAATCTATTGCTTCATAACTCAGCCGGAGTGATTTTTTACAATCCGGTGGGTCATGAGGCATATTTTTTATTTTGGTGCTGATTTAATGGGAAAACATTATTTTTTGCTGTAATTATGCGATATGATTTTACATTGATAGAAATATAAATACAATTATGCCGCAGACAAAAGAATCTACCTCAGTAATTTACAATTAAAAAATATTTTTCATTAAAAGCTCATATATACTTGACAAAAAAGGATTGTAAGATATAATAGTAATAAGCAATACTAATAAGATTAATATGATGAAAAGTACATGATATGATCTAAAAAATAGTTTATAATAACATTAAATCAAGCAAATATTAAATGTTTGCTGAAATAATCATTGAAAGTGGTGAGTATTATGTACAAGTGAAATATTTTTTGCACAATTGTTGCAGCACATAACTTTTTTACCAACAAAACACACGCAACTAATCGCGCTACAAACTCGATCAAGTTGCAGGGTTGTCATAATTACAGCCCTGCGTGTAAAATCTGACAGAAATAATGGCATCAACATGAAAAAAACTGCAATTGAAATCGCTTTGCTTTTCGTTATTGTTGGCATATTGGTGCTTGCCGGATGTATGGACGACGGTAATATTGATATCGGCGGGGACGTATATTCCACAAAGGTCGAAAGAGAAGGTGTCGCCGTATACGGAAAGTACATATATCTTGACAAGATGAGTATGTGTCGATACGATATGAAGAAAAATATTATGTCACCTGCGTGTACAGACCCGGAATGCAGCGGCGACTGTCCGCTTGATTGTGTAATGACATATATAATCGGTGTTTATGACGGCAGATTGTATTTTTCAGCCTTTCAGGCGTACACGCATTATCTGTTTTATGCTTATCAGGAGCTTGCCACAGGGAAGGTAATAGTTGTTGATACTCTTGATTTTGCCGAGAGCGACGGAGGGGCGCAGGGCAACTATTATAACGGGTATCTTTATTACCCCAAGATGATACTGCGTGATGGCGGCGACGCCTCAAAGCCTGAGGATTATGACAAGTGTATCGTTGAGACGGAGGTAAACGGCGGCGAAGGCAGAACCGTTTATACCTGCGGCGCCGGCGAGGGGCTTATGAGTGTTTGCGGAGGATATATGATCTTTACCTGCGGCGACGGTATGTTCAGTATCGACCTGAAGACCAACGAAAAAAAGACGCTTTGTGATCTTTTACCGTCGAGTGTTATTGTATATCTTGACGGAAAAATATATTTTATGTCGTATTCCGGCGATTGTGCTACGTCCGAGTACAGCAGAATGCAGTATGGCGCTTACAGGCTGAAGTGTATAGACCTTGCCACAGGAGTGGTAAGAGAGCCCGTGAGTGTCCCCATCGTTTCATTCAGCCTTACCGATGACGCGATATATTATGCTCCGTTTGAGCTCAGGCACACATATATTCCGGATGACTACAAGGAGCATCCTGAGGATGTACGGGTCATGACGGCTTCACCGACGCTTCATCGCTGCGCGCTTGACGGCTCTGGCGATGAGGAGATCTACACAAATGAAAACTGGATGTACTCGGATACGTTTATTGTGGTAAACAACAAGCTGTACGGCTGGATGTCAGATCTGAACCACGGTCAGCAGAAAAATGAAATCAAATTAAGCTGGGGATATATTGATATGAAAACAGGCGGTGACCCTATATTGACGCAGATGGACGAGCGGCTGCTGGAGCGTATCAACAAAATGAGATAAATACCCGGCGGTGCTGTGACTGAACACACTTTGCATGATAACATGAGGTGGAAATATATGAAGCGATATTTTGCTTTGGCAGTTATTATGTGTCTGCTTTGTTTAGGTGTCTGCCTTGCAGGCTGCTCCGCAAAGACGGAAAGCACGGATCATACCGTTACCTTTGACTGGAAGTATAACGGAATAATTGATAAGGTGCCTGCCGATAACGGTGAAAAAGTTACGCCTCCTGCGAATGTGTATCGTCCGAATTATGACTTTGATGGATGGTATTTTGAGGACGAGTACGGCGACGGGATAACGTGGGATTTTGAAAATCATATTGTTTCCGGCGATATGACGCTTACCGCACGCTGGTCTCCAGCTGCCTTTTTCGTGTATTTTGATCCGAACGGAGGCGTTGGCAACACAGAAGACTCCACCGCGTACTGGGGTGAGTATTTTACATTCCCGACTGTAGTTAGAGAAGGATATTATTTTGCAGGATGGTTTTTTCTGGGGTACAAATATTCAGACGGCGTATGGGAGATAAATCGCTCGCCGCAAACAGACCCCCGAGGAGACGGTAACTGCGAGGTAAGATTTACAGCTTATTGGGTGACATATACTCCGGAAATGGCTTTGACATTTGGCAGATATGAGCAGGATAATGTTGCCGCTGACGGCGCAGAACCGCTTGAATGGTTTGTTATAGACTATGACCGCGAGAGCGACCGGTATCTGCTGTTTTCAAAGAAGATAATTGATTTCAGAATGTATAATAACGAGCTTGAGCGCGGCGTTACATGGAAGGAATCGGATATCCGTGAGTGGCTGAACGGCGAGCTGCTTGGAGAGATGTTTTCTGATGAGGAGCTGAAATATGTATGCGATTCTTATCTTGAGGATACCGGGACACACGACAGGCTTTTTCTGATAAATAAAGCGGAATTAAAAGAAAAAGCAGGGTTTGACAAAAGGTTTACCTCAACGCGTAGCATCGCAACGCCGTATGCGCTGACAAAGGAGCATGAAATGCACAATGATTCATGGTACAGCTACTGGCTCCGCACTTCGTACTGCTCGGCGATGATCGCCGGAGATAATATGGCAATTATGGGCGGAGAAACTCCATCCGGAGGCGGTTATTGCTGTTATGAGGGCGTGCGTCCTTGCTTTTGGCTTGACGGCGCGGCATTGAAGGAAAATGTGGCTGTCAGATGCGACGGATGAGTATGAAAGCGCAACCGCATTATCAGTGAGGGGGCAACAAAATGTTAAGGACTGAGCTCAGGAAGATACTTGGCTCAAACGTGGTAATATGGCTTTTTGTGTGTCTTCTGGCGCTTGACTTCGGGCTGGTATGCTGGACTTCCGGGAAAGGTTCTGCCGGTAAAGCCGCGGTGCGTAAGGCGTATGACGCTTACCTTATCGACCCCGACGGGACTGATGAGTACTATAAAGGTCTTGAAAGAATGTTTATTGCCGGCTTCCGCGATGATGACCTGAAGCTGCCCGTTACATATGATGCCTCGGGAAACGTGGATGATCTTGCGGTGCTTGACCAAATGTATCAGCGGCGAGATTATCTTGATGGCTGGGTAAATCGGGTGCGGCAGATAGAATCAATGGCAAGCTCAAATGCAAACGATCTTATAGAATACGGATATTCTGACGGATCGCCGCGTGTGCGCGCCCAAAGTGCGGTGGCGCAGAAGTATGCAGGACTTTACCGCAATGTTCACATAGACGCAAAAAGCGGGTATGCCTATGGCTATGACACATATTTTGAAGAACCAAATGTGATGGCATTTGCGCTGATATTTTCCGCAGTGGTGTCGTCTTTCGTCTTTCTTACTGACGAAAGCGGTAGCGGAGCGGGAAGCTGTGAGCTTATACGTTCCGCAAAACGTGGACGGCTTGCTACTGCGGCTCTCAAGCTGCTGGCGGCGATCCTTGTGAGCGCGGCGGCGACGGTGTTTTTCTCGGCGGCGGCATTTCTTGCCGTCGGTATCAGAGAGGGATTTTCTTCTCCTGCATCGCCGGTTCAGTTGCTTCCAGATTTTTACTCCGTGCCGTATCCTGTCACAATGGCGGGATATCTTGCGCTTAATATGGCGTTAAAGCTTGTAGGAGTAATATTCTTTTCTGTGTCCGTTGCGGCAGCTGCAACCCTGACGCGGGGATATATCGCCTCCTTTGCTGTCGTGGGAGCGCTGATCTATGGGAATTATGCTCTTTTCGGTCACAATTTTCAGGGTACGGCGTCATCATTGAAATACCTCAATCCCGCCGCGTTGATCGACGCGAACAAGCTGCTTTCTTTTTTTCGCGTCGCGCATATACCGGGTATCGGAGCAGTAGTTTCGATCGTCCCCCTTGCCTGCCTGCTTGTACTGCTTTTGGCGGCTGCCATCATGCTTGTCCCGACAATACTTTGGTGCAGGCGCGGGCTTTCATCCGGCAGGGGCAGTATCCGTGCACTTGCGGTTAGAGTGCTGTCTCTGGTCAGCGTGAAGCTGAGCAGATCCCGCCGCAAGGGAAAGCATCGGCACTGTCAGGTCATGTTACCCGTGTGGATTTACGAGCTTAAAAAGAGCAGGTTCATTATGGTTCTGCCTGTAATTATCCTGCTGCTTGTTTTCCGCGTGCAGAGCGTGCGCGGAAGTATCGGGAATATGGAAAACTACGGCGAGGCGCTGTATTATGAATATATCACAGGTCTTCAGGGGCTTTCCGACGATGAGGTAAGGGCGGCAGTTGACGCGGAGCGCTCGCGTCTTGACGAAATTATCGGGAAGTACAGGCAGATGGAGGCGGCGTATGCGTCGAAAAAGATTTCCGCGCTTACATATATGACTTATCTTGACCAGTACCACGAGGCAAAGTCGCGCTCCGATGTATTCTCTCGGGTGGAAAGCTATGTTTTGTATATAGAAGTACGTCACGCCGCAGGAGTACCGGCGCAGCTTATCTATACCACCGGATATTCAAGGCTTTTCGGGCTTCCTGCGGATATTCTGCTGTACGCCGCAGTGCTTATGCTCACACTTCAGGCGTTTACGGTTGAATATTACGGCAACAACGGCGGTTTTTCGTGCATTATGCGTACCACAAAAAACGGGCGCGACAAAGCCGCGCGCACAAAATTTGTTATTTACATGATTGCCGGAGGAATATGCGGCGGTGCGTTCGGCGCGGCGGCGTTATATGCGGTGAAGCAAGCATATATTTTGCCTGACCCCGGATCACTCCTTGCTTCGGTTATGGGATTTGATAGTGTTTCTTCGGGAATCACAATAAGGGGATTCATTGCTTTGTCGCTTCTGATGTGTTTGGCGGGCGGGATGCTTATGGCAATTGCGTCGGTAGCTCTTTCGGGGCTTTGCCGCAGGGTACTTCCCGCTGTTGCAGCGTCAGTGATCCTGACTTTACTGCCCGAGGTGCTCTTCCGCACCGGAGTAGATGCGCTGCGCGACTCAACTGCGCTGACCTTCACGGCGCTGGGCAGTATGATAAGCGGTGCTTCCGATCCGATGATTTATGCCTCGGTGATCTGCGTGCTTCATATTCTGCTCTGCGTATGTCTTGCCCTCGGCGCGCGAAAGCGTTTCTGTGGGTAAAGTAAGCACCGTGGAGATTTTAAGTCTTGACAGCGGCAACTTTCATGTATGTTTATCATGTCATGAGAGTTGCCGCGTATTTTTGAATTTGAAATACCCATGAAGTGCATTATTTGTCCTTATCAATTATCTTTTCGGTCTCCTCTCTTACGTCACGACGAAGAAGGAACAGGGCGGCGATATTGATGAGCGTCATTATTCCGATTGAAAAATCGGCAAGCGTCCACACCCCGCCGGG
>ULVD01045714.1_pt1 | contig 37594 bp, 31 predicted proteins | sample 1959101 | NCBI WGS metagenome assembly ULVD01 (sample SAMEA4835777, study PRJEB28245) | human gut metagenome | biome: gut microbiome; material: fecal sample | place: Denmark | collected 2008
TGCCGGAAACGGCGGATGCGATGCCCATTCTGCCGTAGTGATAAGAAAGATATGTAAGGAGAATGGTGTTCACTCCCCACATGGCAGCGACGGATATTGCTATGCAGGCGACGGCGGATATGATGCTGAGATGTCCTATCAGCGCAAGAGTCAGCAGAGATACAAAGGACACGCCGTAAAGTGCGGCGGCGGTAAGGCATTCATTGTGGATAAACTTTCTGTCTATAAACACCGCTATGTATGGACCGGCGATACCGGGCAGCGGGATCAAGGCGGCGATAAGAGCGGCAAGCGAATCGGACGTACCATAGTCCTCGGCAAGGTACTGAGGGAACCACTGCATTATCGCTTCTTTGAGTGCGCCGTTGAATATTGCCGAAATGGCGGCAAGCATAAGACCTGTACCGAACCAGATAGCAAGAGTGAGGCGCGGCTTCTGCTGTTCTCCTCCTGATGCCGCACGTGCGGCGGAAGCCTCGGCGCTCATTTTATCGGTATAATCTGAAATCGATGACAGCCCTATCAGCCATACAACACCGCACAGTATGACAAGCCCGCCCGATATATAAAACACTGCGCGCCAGCTGCCGAAGGACAGTGCTATCGAGGGAACTATATAGCTTGCCATCGTTCCGAGCGGAATGGTAAGCGAGATGTTTGCTCCCGCGCGTTCCCGTGATGGAGCATCAAGCCATTCGCTGAAAGCCCTGATTATTGGCGCCCATAGCATTGAATTGAAATAGCCGTTTATTCCCCAGATTATTGTAAGTCCCGCGCTCCACGGGCAGATCCCCATCAGAATATTTGCAGCTCCGACTCCGAAAAGTCCGCAGGCTATCATGTATTTGGGCGAAATACGCACACCGAGCGCGCCGTTTATCAGCTGTCCCGCTCCGTAACAGATGAAATAGGCGGAGGCGACAGTGCTTGCCGCAGAAAGTGTAAGTATACCGTCGGTTATCATTGCATTCTGGCAGGCGGAATAGTCATATCTTCCCAAATAGGAGAACATATACGCAAGGAAGCAAAGGAAAAACAGCTTTGCCGCGGGAGTTATGCGGGCGTGCTTTTTGAGTGAATTCATAATAGATATCAGATTACCCTGTTTTATTTTTGCCGAAGATCCGTGTTATGCCCACACTATTAAGATGTATGGAAGCACTGAGCGGAAGAAAAGATCCGGAGCAACGGGTTCAATGATACCACTTTTTGCGCAAAAATGCAATAGGACGTCGAAAAATAAATTATTATTTGAAAAACTTGCTGCCGGTCGGTGGTAAATTATGTTGACAATTATTTTCCGGTACATTATAATTATCAGTAGCGATCAGATTTTTCATTCCGGCTGTTGATCATACCCACGCCGGAGAAACGGAGGTTAATGACATGACGACAGGGAAATTCACGAAAAACACGTACAAGAGAGTTTTTATTGCGCTGTTTGCGCTTTTGCTTTTGCTCCCGTTTGGCGTTTCCTGCGCCGGAGAAAAGAGCGGAGTGGGAGACGGTACTTCCACCCCAGATGAGTCCACGGCTGCTCCGGAAGCCGGAATTGCCTGTGCAGACCTTGCGGGATATAAATTCATAAGGCCGGAAAAAGCCGGAAGTGAGCTGGTTTCCGTCTTCCGCGAGCTTTACAGCCGCTTCAACGACGCGGTCGGAGCTGAGACCGAGCAGAGCGACGACTTTTACCGTGAGGGAGTACCCGGACTTGAGATCGCCGAGCTTGAAATCATTATAGGAGATACAAACCGTCCGGAATCACGTCAGTTTCTCAAGGGTCTGCGCGCGGACGACTACGGCTATGCTCTTATCGGCAAAAAGCTGGTAATTGCAGGTCACACGGATGAATATACTATAAAAGCCGTAAACGAGTTTACGGGCAATATTCTCAGCCGCTTTGAAAACGATAAAAGCCGTGAGATGTTCATCACGGCGTCGGAGAACTATACATACAATGCAAAATACACAGTAGACGCTGTTACGCTCGGCGGTGTTGACATACGCGAGTGGAGGATCGTTTATCCTTCAAAGCGCACTATGGGTGAGAACATAGCCGCCGAGAAGCTGCGCGATAAAATTTCGGCGCTGTGCGGATATGTTCTTGACGTGGTAAAAGACAGCGACGCGGAAGCCGCTCAGTATGAGATATCGGTGGGCGAAACCTCGCACTCCGACGCCACGCTTGTTGCCGGTCTGCAAAAAGCGGGCAGCTCCTCATATATTGGCTGTGCGGGAACATCCGTTCTTCTTGGAGGCGGCAATTCGACCGCACTGCTTGACGCTGTTTCGCGCTTCGGTGATGAAATAACCGCTGCAATAAACCGTGACGGCAGAACCGTAGCTGTTACACTTGAGGCAGAAAAGCTGTATGAGTCAAGCGGAAATCTGCTTACCGCCATGAGCTTCAACAATCTTGTAAGCTCAAAGACCGATGCGCGCACCGAGCGTGTCATTGAGATGGTCATGAAATATTTGCCGGACACGGTAGGATTTCAGGAGACAAACTCCGCGTGGCTCAACAGTCTGGTGTCGGGACTGGGAAGCTTTTATGCATATGTCGGAGAGGGACGTGACGGCGGAAGCAATGGAGAGTACAACCCCATATTCTACAACAAGACAAAATTCAAGGTTGTGAAGAGCGGCACGCGATGGCTCTCCGACACACCGGAGAAGGCTTCAAAATATGAGGAATCCTCCCTCAACCGTATATATACCTACGCACTGCTTGAACGCATAAGCGACGGCGAGCAGATCATGGTGATAAACACCCACCTTGAGCACACAAGCGACGCGGCTCGTGTCAAGCAGATAAAGGTAGTGCTTGCATTCATCCAGGAATACTGCAAGGATTACCCGATCGTGCTCACCGGTGATTTTAACTGCACCTCATCCTCCTCGGTATACAGCACGATAACAAAAACCTCACTGTCGGATTCCGCAGATGTGGCAATGCAGGCAAAGCGTGCATCCACTTTCACAAATTACGGAAAGAGCGATAAGGTGATAGACTTCATTTTTGTCACTGCCGACAAGATAGGGGTAAGCAGCTACAAGGTCTGCAATGAAAAGATAAACGGAGATTATCCCTCCGACCATCACCCCGTGCTGATAGAGTACTGCATCGTCGACTGATATATATTATTGCTGCGCGCCGCGCGTCAGAAAATGCTTTCGAAGGAAATGTGTTCAAGACGCGCGGCGTGTTCCAGCGCTGTGGTAAGCTGCTCACGCTGAAGCTCAAATTCCACCGGGTCGTCAGCCAGCGCCGCAGCTTTGAGCAGACGTATCTTTTCGGTTATGCGCTCGACGTCGTCATACGAAACACTGAAGGACACGGCGGATTTTTTTTCGCTCCAGTATTCGTCAAGCGCGCACACGGCGTCATAGCAGCCCTCGGAGCCTGCCGGGGGCATTTTTTTACGCTCAGTAAAGCGCTTTCGTAAAAATCGTTGATAAATCGGTTGTTGAAGGTGATTCCCGTCAAAAGGATCACAAGCAGCACTGAGGCGATAATTATTTCTCTCATTTTTCGGTCTTACCTCCGTCAGCGTCCGCGTGGGCGCTCTTTTTTTGTGAGCGGAAAAAGCGCAGGTTGCCGCCGTCGTCGGCAAGCATAAGGAAAACATCCTCAAGCTGAGTGTTCTGCGTAATAAGGAACTGTTCGATCCAGCGTTCGTTTTTGCCTACGGAGTCAAGACCGTGACGGTTTATCTTGCCGTTTTCAATCAGAATATGATATATCCCGGATTCGGCAGGCTTTTTTCCGACGTCTGCCGCTGTTGCAGGGCGCTCGGGAGTGGTGGGAACCACCGAAATTGTGCCGTCCTGCTCAAGCGTTGCATATGCGACGCTTGAGATGTCCGTACTTCCGGATTTTCTCAGCGCCACCATAAGCTCATCTGCGGAGATGCGGGTGCGCTTCAGTGCCGCTTCCTGCGGCTTTCCCATTTTCACCAACACAGTAGGTCGGGTGGAAAGCAGGTTTTTAAGACCCGGATAGCGCGAGAGAAGGGCGGCTGAGAATATTTCCGCCGCAAGCACCAGCACGATCGGAATTATTGCATATACCAGCGGAATGCTGTGATTTTCAATTGGAAGCGCGGCAATTTCCGAGAGCAAAAGAGTGCTTACAAGGTCTGAGACCTCAAGCTGACCGAGTTGCCTTTTTCCCATGATACGCATAGCTCCCACCAGTACAATATAAATGATTACCGTTCTTATCAGAATGATTGCCATGTCGGAACTGTTCCTTCTACCGGCTGTGCCGGCGTTTTTTTAGTATCATGCGTCGTTTGCAGCGCTTTTATACTCTGTTCCGGTGCGCGTAATTTACCCGCTGCGGTCATGTCGGTATATATTTATCGGGTGTCAGCAAAAACCAAACGGCTTTTGCCGACATCCGGTTTACATCTTACACGCGGGTAGCCATATGTCATAAAATGACACAAATATAAAAACAAAGAATCCGAAGCATGAATAAGGAGCTTGCCCGGCGAAAGCGGGCGGCAAATGACGTTTCTTGCGCCGGAAAATCAAAAAAAATTTCATTCTTTTGAATTTACCTATTGCATTTTGGGGTGGAGTTATAGTATAATAACAGCGCAGTGGAGCAAAAAGGTGCAAAATGGTGGACTATACCACGGGTCATAGATACATAAATAGCTTAATGAAGCAATTTGACCATATATTAAAGATCAGTTGTGTTGCCGCCGCAAGTTGCGCAGATCAGAGCTCGGATACTCTTCTTGCCGGGTTGCTCCGAATGAAACAAGCCTGAAAAGACAGGAATAAAGTCCTCTTATTTCATTTAACGGAATCAGTTTCATTTAGTAACAAAACTTACACCGTGTCATTGCGCGCTCCTGCGGAATACGTCGGCACAGCCGCCGTAAAATAACAATTGTAGAAGCGCGGGACGCCTGACTGAACCATTATAAATCAGAAGAAAGGAGAATTGCCATGGACGCGACCGATACCGTAATTCAGGGTGCAGAAGGATTTACTCTGCCGCTGATGGGAGTCTTTCACCACAACGTGGACGGAAAGAACCGGTTGTTTATCCCGGCAAAGCACCGTGATATACTCGGTCAGAGCTTTATCGTCTGCCCGAGCATCCGCGACAAGTCGCTGAAGGCATACTCTCTTTCAGAATGGAACAAATATATAGCTCCTATTGAAAAACTCGACCGGAAGTATCAGGAGGCTCTGAAACGCTTTTACAACAGCAGTGCCGCCGTACTTACTCCCGACTCGCAGGGAAGGATCGTGCTGACTCCGGAGCTTGTTGAGCACGCGGGACTTGAGTCGCGCGCGGCGGTAATTGTCGGCTGCGGGAATTACTCCGAGATATGGTCGGAAGAAAATTACTCACTCCAGCAGTCAAACACCGATCTTGCCGAGCTGCTTTCGGTTATCGAAAGCCAGGGACTGTGAGGCGGACATGGACACTGATGGCATAATTTCATTTTCTCATGAGCCTGTACTGCTTAAGGAGGTAATTGACGCTTTGGCGATAAAGCCGGACGGCATCTACCTTGACGGCACTGCGGGAGGGGGAGGGCATTCCTCCGCCATTGCCGCAAGACTTACTGGCGGAAGGCTTATCGCGCTTGACCGCGACCCGGAGGCGGTTGCCGCCGCAGGCGCAAGACTGTCTCAGTACGGAGACAGGGCAAGGGTGATACGTTCCAATTTTTCGGAAATTGATTCGGTGTGCGCCTCTCTCGGAATAACAGCCCTTGACGGCGTACTGCTTGACCTTGGGGTCTCCTCACATCAGCTTGACACTCCGGAGCGCGGATTTTCCTACATTTCCGACGCGCCTCTTGATATGAGAATGGATACTTCCGCCGCCTTGTGTGCCGCGGATGTGGTAAACGGGTATCCGCGCGAAAGGCTTGAAAAAATTATTTACGAGTACGGAGAGGAAAAATTCGCCTCCCGCATCGCCTCAAAAATATGCGAAAAACGTGAGACAGTGCCGATAAAGACCACAGGCGAGCTTGTGAATATTATAAAATCGGCGATTCCTGCCGCAGCGCTGCGCGGAGCAGAGCATCATCCCGCCATGAGAACATTTCAGGCGATAAGGATCGAAGTAAACGGCGAGCTTGATGTCATCGAACCGACAATACGCAAGGCGGTATCCATGCTGGCTTCCGGCGGGAGGATCGCGGTGATAACCTTTCACTCGCTGGAGGACCGCAGAGTCAAGCAGACCTTTGCGGAACTTGCGCGCGGGTGCGTCTGCCCACCGGATTTCCCGGTGTGCGTCTGCGGACACAAGCCGGAGGTAAGGCTTGTGACAAAAAAACCGGTCACGGCGTCCCCCGGGGAGCTTGAGCGGAACACACGTTCGCACAGCGCAAAGCTCAGAACGGCGGAAAAGCTGTGAGCATCAGATTTAAGTATACGTCAATCAATTTTACATAAGACTGTTTGAAAGGTATGGAAGTAAAAATGAACGCATATGCAGACGTGAACGCATCGGCGTCCTTCAATATCGCTTATAATTCCCTTGAGAGGCGTTTTTCCGAACGCGGCACTTCCGATTCCGTGCGCAGGCTTGCTATGGAGCAGGAGGAAAACGAGCGCAGGACGGCGGCTCTTGCACCCGAGGCGTACCGTCTTGGCGCGCGCAAAGAGTGCCGTGACTGGAATGCAAGATATAAAACCGGAAATTCTGACGACGGCTTTTACATGACCGTTGACGATTACAAGCGCTGCTACCGCGACGGTATGGGATATCTTCCCGAAACGCAGGTGGCGCGTCGCGTCCGCGCGCTCAGCGTAGAATGGGAGCCGGAGCATCCGGCGGCAGCTTACGAGCTTCGCGAGAGTGAAAAACGCGCGCTGACTGTGTCGGGAGAAAAACGGATGACACACGTCGAGGCATATCATGATTCGCTTATCGAAAGGTGGTTTCCGAAGGAGGAGATCGCGCCCGTCAAGGACAGACGCCTGCGTACAGTTCCTTTTGGGGCTGTGGCTCTTGTGCTTTTGTTCGCATTGGTGCTGGCGCTGCCTGTCACCCTCAGCGTGATGATAAAAGAACGCTCAGATGAAGTGTCCGCAGCATCCTCAAAGCTCGACGCGCTTGACGCAGAGATCGCCGAGCTTGAAAATGAGCTTAACGTCAAAAACGATCTCGACGCCATAAGGCGCATTGCCGTTGATGAGTACGGTATGATAAGCACCGACATTTCCACCACGCATTATATCATGCTCGGCGGCGGAGACCGGATAGAGGCTTTTTCCGAGGAAAACGGCAATGCGGGAGTAATGGCACTACTCAGTGCGCTTGGCATCCGCAGAGGGGAATAAAAAACGTTTCGGTGAAATATCATTAAATGATAAACAGCTCTGCTATATAAGCAAGGAGGAAGGGCAGAACCGGGAATGAAGGGAACAAGAATAAAAATCAGCACAAAGCTTGTGATGCGTTCGTACATCCTGTTTGCCGTCATCATTGCCGCGTTTGCATTTCTTGCTTATAAGATATTTGCAATACAGACAGTCAACTTTGATTACTATCAGCAGAAGGTGATAAATCAGCTTACGACCGAGTCAACGGTTTATTCAAAGCGCGGGTCGATATACGACTCCGAAGGCGTTCAGCTGGCAACTAATATTTCGGCATACCGCATTTTCATTGCGCCGTCAAATATACGCGCTGCGGTTTCGGAATCCACCGGAGACGAGGCAAAAAACTATGATGACATTATTGCCCGGGGGCTTTCCGAGATACTGGGAGAAAAATACGGCGTGACATACGAGACGGTCGCCGAGATGATAGAGAAGAAAAAGGGAAGTCTTGACGCGACGGTCGTAAGACTTGCGGACGGCGAGAGCGCCGACCTTGTGCTGGACTTTATCTCAAAAAACGATCTTGGCAACATGGTGCTTGTCGAAGCCACAAGCAAGCGCTATTACGCATACGGCAGTGTCGCCTCTCATGTGCTCGGCTTTACGGGTACTGACGGCGCGGGACTTTACGGGCTTGAATATCAGTATAACAGTCAGCTTGCAGGAACTCCGGGAAAGTATATAACTGCCCGCGACTCGTACGGAAGGGAAATGCCTTACGAGTATAAAAGCGTTATTGAAGCCGTGGATGGCTACGATATGCATACTACGCTGAATCTTAAGCTTCAGATGATACTTGAGGAACAGCTTAAGGCGACGTTTGAGGAGTGTCAGCCTGAATGCGGCGCGGCGGGGCTTGTAATGAATGTCAAGACAGGCGCGGTGCTTGCAATGGCGACCTATCCGGACTTTGACTGCAATGACGCCCGCACGCTCGACAGCTATTACACCGGACTGCTTGATGGATCCGGATATACACCCGGCAGCGCCGAATATAATCTGCTTAAGGGCGAGCTCCAGACCAAAATGTGGTCGAACAAAGTGCTTACCGACCCGTATATGCCAGGTTCTACCTTCAAGATAATCACAACTTCAATGGCGCTTGAGCAGGATGTTGCAAAGGTTGACGAAAAATTCTACTGCGCCGGATATCTTCAGGTGGCAAACCGTAAAATTCACTGTTATCACACAAGCGGTCACGGAAGTCTGACCTTCGGGCAGGGCCTTCAGCAGTCCTGCAACCCGGTGCTCATGACGGTCGGTATGCGCGTGGGACAGGAGAAATTCTACAACTATTTCCGCGAATTCGGATATCTTGATAAAACGGGAATCGACCTGCCCGGTGAAGGAAAAACTACTTTCTGGGATGAAAATGAGTTCGGGATCGTAGACCTTGCGGTCGCCTCCTTCGGACAGAACTTTCAGGTGTCTATGCTGCATCATCTGACTGCTTTGTCTGCGGTTGCAAACAACGGATACCTCATGACTCCGTATATTGTTGAAAAAATGACGGATTCCGAGGGTAACGTGGTGTACAGCCACCAAGTCGAAAGCCGCCGTCAGGTGATAAGCGCTTCGGTTTCAAAAACCGTGTCGCAGATCCTTGAGGAGGGCGTATCGGGAGACGGCGGTGCGAAAAACTGCTATATCCCCGGCTACAAGATCGCCGCAAAAACCGGTACTTCGGAAAAAATAGGCGATCCCGATCCGCTTGCGCGTATCGGCTCATGCGTGGCTTACGCGCCGGCAGACGATCCTGAGATCGCAATACTTATAGTTGTTGACGACCCAAAGATAGGCAGCCGCTTCGGTTCAATGATCGCGGCTCCGTATATCGCAAACTGTTTGGCGCAGATGCTTCCGTATCTTGGCTATGAGCCGGAATACACCGACGCCGAAAAAGCGGCGCTTGACGTTGAGGTAGGAGAGTACCGCGGACGCAGTCCCGCAGTTACACGCAACCTTATAAAGGAGCTGGGCGTGGAGTGCGAAATTATCGGCGACGGCGACACGGTCACGGCTCAGATTCCGTCGGCTGGTGCGACCATTTCAAAAGAAACCGGGAAGATACTTATCTATTTGGGAGACAGCGCGCCGAAAAAGGATGTAAAAATTCCAAATGTGCAAAATCTCACGGCCGCGGCGGCAAATCAGGTGCTGCTGAACGCCGGACTCAATATTAAAATCGAAGGAAGCAAAAGTCATTCACTTGCCGGAGACGCACTTGTGGTCTCACAGTACCCTGCGGCAGGCGAAACGGCAGAAAGGGGAAGCGTAGTAACGATAACGGTCAGATTCACCGACAGCGAGGATTAGTAGGCGTCGGCTGACTGCAATCGGAATGAAAAAATAAAAAAGGCAGCCTGCATGCTTGCCCTGACAGGACGTTTAAGGATTGAAGCGTCAGCCCGGGGACAATTCTGAATTCTTTCTCCGGGACAGGTGTCATTACACCTTTGGAAGCGCCCTATGGCGCTGATGAAAGGAGAAGCAGGGCTTTGATGAAACTTGATTGGCTGCTTTCCGCCGCAGGTATTGAATACCGTGCGGTCGGACCGACGGATATGGAGATATCCGAAATTGTATCCGATTCCCGCGGGGTGTGTAAAGATTGTTTGTTTTTGTGCATTCGGGGCATTAAGAACGACTCACACCGCTATATAGACGAGGTATGTGCCGCCGGCGCGGCGGCGATAGTGGCTGAGGATGAGAGCGCGCACGCTCCCGCGGGAATAACGATAATATACACCAAAGACACCAGAGCGGCGCTTGCGCGGCTTTGGTGCGCCCGGTATGAGCTCGCGGCGGCAGGAAACAGTATGCGTCTTGTCGCCGTGACCGGGACCAACGGAAAAACCACTGTAAGCTATATGCTGCGCGCCATTTTCGGCGCGGCGATGCATCGCTGCGGTATCATCGGGACCGTGCGGTGCGAAACGCCTCTGCGTGTGCTTGATACCCGTGGGGACGCAAGATTTTCCCCTGATGATTCAAATGCAAATATGACCACTCCCGACCCCGGGCAGCTTTACCGTATGCTTGCGGCAATGCGTGACGACGGGGCGGAATATGTGTTTATGGAGGCAACCTCACACGCATTGGCTCTGCGCAAGCTCGAGCCTTTGCGCTTTGCCGCGGCGGTATTTACAAATCTCACGCCGGAGCATCTTGATTTTCACGGCACAATGGAAAAATATTTTCTTGCCAAGGCAAGGCTTCTGCGGCAGTCGGAGACGGCGATAATCAATGCCGATGACCCGTGGGGGGAAAGGTTCGCCGAATATGCCGTGAAAAACAAATGTCCGTGCGCGGAAAATATAATCCTTTGCAGCGCGGGACACCCTGCGTTCCGCAACAGAAAATATGAAAGCTTTACCGCCGAGAATATACACGATATGGGCGGGGAGGGGATTTCATACACTCTCTGTTCAACCCGGGAAATACGGGAAATACGCTGTCCCACGCCGGGGAGCTTTACAGTTATGAACACACTTGAGGCGGCGGCGTGCGCCGTGCATTTCGGAATAAGCGGAAGCTTTGTTTCCGATGCGCTTGCATCGTCGTCTGGTACTCCGGGAAGGCTTGAGCGTGTGCGTCTTGGGCTTGGTTTTCCTGCTGCGGTATTTATTGATTATGCACATACCCCCGATGCGCTTGAAAATCTGCTTCGGACGGCGCGCGGCTTTATGGATGCACGTAACGCCTGCCGCGGATGTAATGAGGGCAGGATCATTCTGCTTTTCGGCTGCGGCGGAGACCGTGACCGCCAAAAACGTCCCGTTATGGGAAGAATAGCGTCACGCCTTGCCGATTTTACGTTTATTACCTCCGACAATTCGCGTTCCGAGCCGCCGGAGGAAATAATCCGCGAAATAATGGAGGGCTTTGACCCTGCAGCTCCTCATGAGGTGATAGTGAATCGGCGCAAGGCGATAGAACGCGCAGTGCGTATCGCGCAGCAAGGGGATGTTATACTGCTTGCTGGCAAGGGTCATGAACAGTATGAAATAGACGCCGCGGGAAGACATGACTTTTGCGAGGCGGATATAGTACGAGAAGCCGTGCGGGCGCTCGGAGAACCGGGCGGAGAGATAAAATAATGTAAAAACAGGTGCCGTGATTCATCGGCACTTTGAGGTATAAATCTTATGAAGATCCGGATCAAATGCAATGGCGGATATATGTCGGTGGCTGAGCTGGCGCAGATGTGCGGCAGCAGGATCGTCGGCGGGGATCCGCAGAACTATAATGACAGAAGCATATGCGGAGTCTGCACAGATTCAAGAGAAGCGGAAACCGGCGTTCTGTTTGCTGCAATTGTAGGCGAGCGCACCGACGGGCACGATTATATAGAGTCGGCGGCGGCGCTTGGTGCTGCGGCGGTACTTGCCGAGCATCTGCCTGATAATGCAGGTGATATCGACATTCCGATAATACTTACCGGCGGGACTGTTCCGGCACTCTCAAAAATTGCGGCGGCTGTATCCGAATACATCGCCGCCAAGCGGGTCGCTGTAACCGGAAGCGTAGGAAAAACCACGACCAAGGAATTTATTTTTTCGGTGCTCGGGCAGTCAGGCGAGGTCTACCGCACCGAGGGAAACCGCAACAGTGTCATCGGAATGCCTCTTTCCATGCTTGAAATTCCCACCACAGCCGAATACGCTGTGCTTGAAATGGGTATGAGCGCGCTGGGTGAGATCGAATCAATGTCGCTTGCCGCGCGTCCAGACGTGGCGGTGATAACCAATATCGGCTCGTCGCACCTTGAGTATCTCGGCACAAGGGAAAACATTGCAAGGGCAAAGCTTGAGATAAGAGCCGGACTTTCTCCCGACGGACTGCTTCTTCTTAACGGCGACGAGCCGCTTCTGGCTGACGTTGGGGCAAAAGACCGTCGCGCCGTATATTTCTCGGCGTCGGGAAACAGCTCTGCGGACTTTTATATTTCGGATCTTCGCGACACGGGTAGTGGATGTGTTTTCAATATAAACACTCCTGACGGTGTAATCCTCGATGCGGAAATATCCGTTCCCGGAAGGCACAATGCTCAGGCGGCGCTCATAGCCGCTGCGGTGGGTATGCATTTCGGACTTAGCGAGGCTGATGTGCGTCGCGGACTTTGTGAGTTCCGTCCTGTGGCAATGCGTCAGAATTTTATTACCGTGGGCGGTCTTAATGTCCTCAATGACTGCTATAACGCGAGTCCGGAGTCGGTGCGCGCAGCCATTGACGTCCTGATCCCGGCTGCCAAAAGAACCGGCGGGATCGCAGCTGCAATACTCGGGGATATGGGTGAGCTTGGCGCGGATTCTCCTGCCATGCACCGTGGAGTGGGCAGATATTTCGCCGAAAACGGAGGGGAGTTTCTGATAGCCTACGGTCCGCGTTCGGCTGAAACGGCGCGCGGTGCTGCGGAAGCGGGGCTGTCGCCTGAAAATATCGTGAGGATACCCGACATCTCCTCCCCGGATGCGCCGCGAATTGCCGCCGAGGCGGCTGAGCTGACGCTTGGTAGTAAGGACATTCTGCTGATAAAGGCGAGCCGTTCGGTAAAGGCGGAGCGCATTATTGAAGCTTTGCGAAACTCAGAAAACAGGTAAGGACAACAAAGGTCAAATGAAAACAAGGATGCTTATTGAATTCTTTGCAATGTGCGCGGCGGTTTTTTTGCTGACCGTGCTGATCCTGCGTCGGCTGATCCCGGTGCTGAAAAGCCATAAGATAGGTCAGAAAATATACGATATAGGTCCTCGCTGGCACAAGGGCAAGGAGGGAACTCCGATAATGGGCGGCGTCGGATTTATAATCCCGTCATTGCTGGCTTTCGCGGTGCTTGCCGCCGTGTATGCGGCACTGGGCAGAGCGGCGGAGCTTATTCCCGCAGCGCTGACTATGGGGCTTGCCGTGCTTAACGGTCTTATCGGCTTTTTTGACGATTACACCAAGCTGATAAAAAAACAGAACGAGGGCTTTCTTGCGTGGCAGAAGTTTTCGCTTCAGCTTGTTGTTGCAGGGCTTTACCTTTGGGCTATGACAGCCTGCGGCTGTATTGACACAACGCTTGCGTTGCCCTTCTGCGATATCAGCCTTGAGCTTGGAGTCGGGTACTACGTTATCGCAATACTGCTTATTACCGGTATGGTCAACGGAGTAAACCTTACAGACGGTATCGACGGTCTTTCGAGCAGTGTTACCGCCGTAGTGGGAGCTTTCTTTGCGGTTGCGGCGTTTTCAAAGGAAATGCCAGAGCTTTCGGTGCTTGCGGCAACCGTCATAGGCGGAACTGTGGGATTCCTTATGTATAACTTCTATCCTGCCAAAGTGTTTATGGGAGACACCGGTTCGCTGTATCTTGGCGGAATTGTCGTCGGTATGGCGTTTATGCTGGGCGAGCCGCTTATTATTCTGAGCGCCGGATTTGTATATATCTGCGAAATTGCCTCCGACATACTTCAGGTCGGCTATTTCAAGCTGACGCACGGAAAGCGCCTGTTCAAAATGGCGCCGATCCATCACCATTTTGAAAAATGCGGCTGGAGCGAGGTAAAGATCGTTGCTGTGTTTACAGTGGCGGCGGTGATCTTCTGCGTTATCTCGTGGTTCGGCATCTGAGGCGCGTACTCTGAAATAAAAACAAAGGGGAGTTGAATATGAGAGCGGATGCATCAGCAAAAAAACGCCGCCGCGAGCTTGGCGGCAGCGGGCTTCTTCGTGAATATATCGAAACTCCCGATTATGCCGCACTGGCTGAAAAGCCCGGCAGGCTTTTTGCGCGCGTTCGCCCGGATCCGGTATATCTTGTGCTGTTTCTTATTCTTCTGAGCGTCGGAACAGTCATGTCCTTCAGTGCAAGCTCAGCTTATGCCGAGCGGCAGTACGGAGACAGCTTTCACTTTTTCAAGGAGCATCTTCTGCACATGGCAGTCGGTGCGGTGGCAATGGCGGCAATGCTTTTCATTACCCCAACCACCATGCGATATATGTCTGTGGCTATGTATCTTGCGGTTCTTGTGCTTTTGCTGCTTGTGCTTGCAATGGGTGTTATCGGCGGCGGTGCGCAAAGATGGATATCCGTTTTCGGACTTTTCAACTTCCAGCCCTCCGAGGCGGCAAAAACGGCGATAATACTGCTTTTGTCTCTTTATATGAGCCGATGGGAGCAGGAGATAAATTCAAAAGGACTGAATAAAAAGTCCTTTATTCACGGTTTTCTCGTGCCGGGTGTAATATTAAGCATCGTGCTGGTGCTTGTAGGGCTTGAAAAGCATTTTTCGGGCGTTATCATTATCGGAATGATAGGCGTTGCGATGATGTTTTTCGGCGGTACGAATCTGCTTTGGTTTTTATCTGTACTGCCGGTTGGCGGTGTGCTTGGTTTTATCATTATGAACACCGAGTATGCACGCAAGCGAATCGACAGCTGGCAGAACCGCGGAGCGGATGCTCTTGGCAGCGACTGGCAGTCCACGCAGGGGCTTTACGCAATAGGAACAGGCGGGCTGTTCGGCGTGGGGCTGGGACAGTCACGGCTTAAATACGGCTATGTTTCACAGCCTCAGAATGACTTTGTGTTTACAATTGTTTGCGAGGAGCTGGGATTTTTCGGAGCAGCCGCAATAATGCTTTTGTTTCTTGCGCTTACTGCGCGCGGATTTGTTCTTGCATCGCGCGCGTCGGATAAGTTCTGCTCGCTGGTCATTTTCGGGCTTTCATTCAAGCTGGCGCTTCAGGTGCTGCTGAATATTGGGGTTGTGAGCGGAGTTCTGCCCAACACCGGAATTTCGCTGCCTTATTTCAGCACAGGCGGCACGGCAACGATAATGCAGATGTTTGAGGCTGGCATCGTGCTGGGGCTTTCACAGTTCTGCACGCAGAAAAGAGATTAAAGGACGGTAAGAAAGGCAGGTTCAAAGCCATGCGGGTTCTGATGACAGGAGGCGGTACCGGAGGACACGTTAATCCGGCGATCGCAATTGCAGATACAATAAAAGAACATATTCCCTCCGCCGAGATCGCGTTTGTAGGCACAAAGCGGGGAATTGAAAATAAGCTTGTTCCGGCAGCGGGATATAAGCTGTATCATGTTGATGTACGCGGATTCAGGCGTTCGCTGTCGCTTGCCAACATAAGGGCGGCGTTTCTTGCTGCGGTTTCACCGATCGTTGCTAAAAAGCTTGTAAAGGAGTTCAAGCCGGACGTTGTTATCGGTACAGGCGGATATGTAAGCTGGCCGCTGCTTGTGGCGGCATCAAAGCTGGGAGTCCCGTCGGCGGTACATGAGTCAAACGCCGTTCCGGGGCTTGCTGTGCGCAGACTTGTGCCGTATGTGGATAAAATCTTCGTGAATTTTGCCGTTACGGGCGAGACGCTCGGCGCTCCCGAAAAGACCATGCACGTGGGCAGTCCGTTGAGAACTGATTTCGGGACTGTCACCCGCCGTGAGGCGAGGGAAAAGCTCGGACTTCCGGACAGCTGCCGTCAGTATGTAGTTTCCTTCGGCGGCAGTCTGGGTGCGGAGCGTGTCAATTCCGCCGTGCTTGATCTTATGCGGGACTATCTTTCAAAGCACCCCGATATATACTGCACTCACGCCTGCGGAGCAAGCGGATATGAGGAAACGCGCCGTAAGTTTGAGGAAGCGGGGCTTGACAAGGCAGCAAATCTTGAGCTTGTGGAATATATATACGATATGCCTTTGCGCATGGCGGCAGCGGATATGGTGATAAGCCGCTCCGGTGCTATAACGCTTTCGGAGCTTGCCGCGGCACATAAGGCGGCGGTTCTGATACCCTCCCCGAATGTTACCGACAATCAGCAGTATAAAAACGCAAAGGTGTTTGCCGATGCGGGAGGCGCTGTGCTGATAGAGGAAAAAGATCTTACGACTGAACGTATCTGCTCCGAGGTGTCAGCGGTGCTTGAAAATCCTGCACGTATGCACAGCCTTGAAAAGAATATCTCGGCGTTTGCCGTTCCGGACTCAAACGAACGGATATACCGTGAGATCATTTCTCTTGCCGACGGCAAAAAAGCAGAGAAGTGATGCGTAACGGGGAAGAACGTGAGGCACCCTCTGCCGGGGAAACACGGCGGTCGGCGTCTCAGCCATCTCCTGCCGGACGGAGAAATTTATCCGGTGACAGAGAAAAGGAAGCACGCCTCAACGCACAAAGGAACGAGCTTGCGGCGCGTGAGGCGGCGGAAAAGCGCCGCGCGGAACAGGCGCGTGAACACGCAAAGAAGCTCGAACGCAGGCGCAAGGCAAAGTGGCTGCTGATATTTGCACTTTTGAGTATCAGCTGTGTATTGATCTATGTTATATCAAGATTTCTCGGTTCATTTTTTGTCGTAGGGGAGATCAGGATAGAGGGAGATTCGCCATATACCGACGAGCAGATAATTGCGGCGTCCGGAATATCCTACGGTGACAAGCTGTATCTGACCGATAAAAAGGCGGCAGAAAGCAGTATATCCGGAGAGCTTGCGTATATATGCGAGGTAAGCGTTACAACAAAACTGCCGTCATACGTATACATTACGGTAAAGGCGGAAGAGGCGGTCATTTACACCGGGATATCCGGCGGGTATTATGCGCTGTCAGCTACAATGAGAGTGCTTGAAAGATCGGATTCTCCGGAAAAGTTCATTGCCGCGGGACTTGTATATGCCGAGCTGCCTGAGGTTGGAAGCGCCGTTGTGGGTCTGCCCCTGACGCTTGCCGACGGCACTGATCCGGTATATATAGGAGAGTTCGTTGACGCGGTCGCAGACTCGGAGCTCAAGGGCAGGATATCCAAGATATTTCTTGACGAAAGATTCAATATCGTACTTTCCGTGGACGGGCGCTTCCGCGTAAAATTCGGCTCAGATTCCGATGCCGGAGTAAAGGCTTTGGCTGCATCGCGCGTAATTGCCGAGCAGAAACTGCCTGAGGGAGGGGCGGCGGTTATTGATGTTTCCGATCCGTCGGCGGTCATTGCTGTAGTGCGTGAGGAGCTCGACCTGTCAAAAAAGAACGACTGATGAACAGAAATGGCGCAAAAAAAGTTTTTTTGCGTCAGGAAATAAATGTTTATAATAAAAAGTCAGAAATTTTCGCAAAACCCCTTGAAAAATCCCGAAAAAAATATTATTATATAATAGATGTAATATAAAAGCCCCCGCGCGGCAGACGTGGGAACGGTGCTTAAGAATAAAGGAAACAAAACCGGAGGAAATAAAAATGGCATTTGAGCACGATGATTTACTCGAAAGCGGCGTCAGCATAAAGGTTGTAGGCGTCGGCGGCGGCGGAAACAATGCCGTCAACAGAATGATAAGCACAAATATACGCGGCGTTGAATTTATTGCCGTGAATACCGATAAACAGGCTCTGCGTTCGTCCAACGCTCCGAATCAGATCGTTATCGGAGAAAAGATCACACGCGGACACGGAGCGGGTGCAAATCCCGAGATCGGTCAGCGTGCCGCCGAGGAGAACACCGAGGAGATCAAAGCGGCTCTTGCCGGAGCTGACATGGTATTTATCGCTACCGGTATGGGCGGCGGAACCGGAACAGGTGCGGCTCCCGTTGTTGCCCGCATAGCCAAGGAGATGGACATACTCACTGTCGCTATCGTGACCAAGCCCTTTATTTTCGAGGGCAGCCGCCGTATGCGTCAGGCAGAGGAGGGCATCAGACAGCTGAGCCAGTATGTTGACTCGCTCGTTATCATTCCCAATGAAAGACTCAAGCAGGTTTCCGACACCCGTATAACCCTTTACAACGCCTTTGAAATTGCCGACGATGTACTCCGCCGCGGAGTTCAGAGCATTTCAGAGCTTATAAATGTTCCCGGCTTTATCAACCTTGACTTTGCCGACGTTACCTCCGTCATGCACGACGCCGGATTTGCCCACATGGGCGTCGGCAGTGCGACCGGTAAGGATAAGGCGGAGCTTGCCGCCAAGGCAGCTATTTCAAGCCCGCTGCTTGAGACCTCCATCAAGGGCGCTACCGGAATACTTGTCAGCATTTCCATCTCCCCCGACGTCGGACTTGAGGACGCAGACCTTGCCTCCACCATGATCGCAAACGAAGCAAGCCCGGATGCCAATGTAATATGGGGAGTTGCCTTCGATCCCGACCTTGACGATGAGATGAAGATCACCATTATCGCCACAGGATTTGAAAAGGACGCTGAGGACGAGCTTCAGCGCGGTACTCAGACACAGCCGGCAACTGCCGCGGCAAAACCTGCGGAGAAAAAGACCGAAGCTGCAGCTGCTCCTGCCGTCAAGCCTCAGCCTACCCCGGTAGCCGAGCCTCAGAAGACCTATGAACAGCCCCAGCCCGTGCGTCAGCAGCCTGCCGCTCAGCCGGCAGTCCAGCAGCCAGCACGTCAGGAAGTGCCGTCCGAAAACGTTGACGAGCTTCCCAAGGATGCGGACGGCTTTGACGAGATAATGTCAATACTGAGAAGCAGAAAGCGCCGCGACGACTTCCGCGGTTCGGGACGCAGATAACACCCTTCCACTTTTATTACGTTTGCAGTTTACCTGAGAGATATATTTTTCTTTTCAATGGGCGTCCGGATATGATCTGGACGCCCATTGGTGCAGGAATTGTTTTCGCGTCCGAAATAACAAATAGGAGTGTGATAAATGAAAAAAATACTGATTTTTTGCGCGTTTCTCGCTGTCCTTTTGCTGTTTACCGTTGGCGCGAATGCCGAGGACATTACTTCGAGTGCGGATTTTTACCCTGCCGACAGCAAGATATGCGACGGTGACGAACGAACGCGCCTATCATATTCAGACGGGGACACTCTCCGCATAAGTTCTGACATACCGATCGAATCCGTTTACGTCAAATTCGACCGCATACCAAAGTCGTGGACGCTTATGGCAAACGGCAGCCGGATAAGCTGCGGTCAGAACGGCTTTCTTCATGAATACATTGACGTCGCCGACTCCGTGGGTGCGGCGAAAGAAGTAACGCTTGTTTTTGACTCGGGTGCGGAGGTTTGCGATGTGTTTGTGTTCTCGGCGGGTGAACTTCCAGAATGGGTCCAGTGCTGGAGTACCGCAGATGGGGATGTCGATCTGCTTTTTCTGCCAACACACGCCGATGACGATCACCTGTTTTTTCTCGGAGTGCTGCCTTATTATGCCGGTGAGCTTGAATATGAGGTTCAGGTCGTGTACTTTGTCAACCATTGGAACGACCGCCGCCGCACGCACGAAATGCTGAATGGTCTTTGGACTGTAGGGGTAAGGCGTTATCCTGTAATGGGGGAGCTTCCCGACGCATGGGACGGCACCTCATCGACCTGCGAATATGCCTATTCTGTGGCGGAGAAAAACGGACTCTCGCGTGACGCGCTTATTGAATTTCAGGTTGAAATGCTGCGGCGTTTCCGACCTTTGGTGGTTATCGGTCACGACATAAACGGTGAATACGGTCATCCGCAGCATATGATAAATACCGATACACTGATTGCCGCGCTGACGCTGGCGGCAGATGCTTCATATTGCCCGGACACAGTTTCAAAGTACGGAGTTTGGGATGTGCCGAAAACATATCTGCACCTTTACGGTGAAAACCAGATCACCATGAACTGGGATATCCCGCTGTCACGCTTCGGGGGAATGACGGCATATGAGGTGTCAAAACTCGGATATGCCTGTCACCTTTCCCAGCAGTACACGTGGTTTACAAAATGGCTTAAGGGCAGCGGTGACTCCTATACCTCTGCCACGCAGATAAAAAGCTACAAGCCTACCGAGTACGGGCTATACCGGACTACGGTGGGGTGCGATACGGTTGGCGGGGACTTTTTTGAGAATCTTACCGTTCGTTCAAAGCTCCCGCCTGACACCGATACGGAAACCGCGCCTGTCACCGAACCGGAAACGATGCCTGTTACATATCCGGAAACCGAACCTGTTACCGAACCGGAAACGAAGACTGAAACCGAAACGATAACGGACACGGATACGATATCCGACGACACATCATTGATACTGCCGGAAACGGATGCCCCCGGCAATACAGTAAGCAAAAGCACTGTATACATTATCGTTCTTGTCGTTTTTGCGACTGTGATGATAACGCTTACGGTCGTGCTTGCCAAAAAAGAAAATAAATAATAAAAGCTTGGGCGAACAGTCACACAAGTGCGTTCGTCCAAGCTTTTTTGTGTCAGCGGAAAGCGGCGGAGCGGTTATTTTACGAGGTTGTCTTTTTTCAGATATCCGTTCAATATGTCGCGTATTTTGTCAAACGGAGCGTTGGGAGCTTTCATATATTTCATGGGGATATTATCGGTACTTACCCGTGCGTGGCTGTACCCGTATGTTGTTTTGTGTGTGCTTATCTTATATACTCTCCGCCGCCCCACTCGACCACGGTAAAGCCGCGGCGTTCAAAAGTCGGAAACTCCTGCGGCTCAAGCTCCACGGGGTTTTCCGAGGCGTAATAGGACATAAATACTCGCAGTATGCTTTCGGGCTGCGGGTCAACAGTCAGTACCGCCGTGTCGGTGTAAGCGTCCGTCTGGAATGAAATTACGTTGTATTTGTTTTTCTGCAACTGCGGTAGCCAGTAGATGATAAACTCGTTTGCCTCGCGCTCGTTAAGTCCTATGTCGGCAAGGGCTTTTTCAAGGAATTTTGCCGTATCCTCGCCTCGGACGCAAAAGCCGCGTGAAAGATCCGGCTTCATTTGCGAGATCCCCTCCCAATACAGGCAGTAGTAGTTTCTGCCTGAGGCGTCGCGTATAATTCCGTCCGGTGTGACGGTAAGCTCACGCCAGCCCTCGCCGTTCCCGTAATCGGGATATGTGCAGGTAAGCACGCCGTCGAGGTCAAGGCGTACGCTGACAGTGGTCTCCTGTTCGGGATAAAGGTATATCACTGGCTTATCGAGCAAGTGTAACTCACGATATGCTTTTTCCGTTTCTTCAGCCGTGAGGATCTTTATATTATCACTTATTGTCTCTGCATATGAGAAAAATGTTCTTTTGCCTTCCGATGTCTTTGCCTCAGTTTTGAGGCATTTATCAAACTGCACCTCGATATGGTCGCCAGGGGAAAAGCGGAGTTTTGACCGCGCGTCGGTTATTTTAAGAACAAAATCGGCTATGCCTGAATTCAGCGAGGAAAGATAGGCAATGTTTTTTTCGGTGCGGCAGACAAAAAAGAAGTTACTGGAATACCACTTGCTGCTTGTACCGTTCTGAAGCTCGGAAATCGAGGGAAAATTTTCGGGGAACGTCACATCGTCAAGCGTAAGTATCTGATACGGACCGTAGCCGCCGCAGGGAAATCCGGAGTAGTTCTTTTTGGTGATCTTTACTTCAGACGCAGTTACGAGCGGAGGGTAAACCTCCTTGATCGAGACGACGCTTATGCTTATTTCGTCTTGGAGAACTATGCCGAGTTCTTTAAGACCTTCCATGTAGACATTTACGATGTCCGTGCCGAAATATTTTACATATTCCTCTGAGACGGTGACGGAAACCGTGTCGTTCCTGACCGGTCCGTTTGCTGTGCATGTAAAGTCGCCTCTGAAGTCTGGATCGCCATGAAATGACAGGTCGTTACCGCCGGACTTACCGCCTGTCGCAGAGTTGTCGGTGCAGGAAAACAAGGTCAGCGCGAGCACCGTGCATAGCACCGTGCAAAGCACCGTGCAGAGTAATTCGAGATGCAGATTTTTCATTGTTCTGATCAGCTTACTGTGTTTTTTCATGGTCGTGCGTTCCTTTCGTTATTTTTTATTATATTAAACGTTCAGAATGGTTGAAAAGTTCCTGCGCCTGTCATTTTTATGCCGTCATTCCGAATGCTTCGTCGAACAAAGCCTTGATCTCACGGTTACATCTTTCACGGTCAACGAGATATGAAACTCCATGTCCGGCACCCGGAACGGTAATAAGCTGTTTGGGGGCTGTGCAGGCGGCGTAGTTTTCAAGCGTATTGCGCGGAGAAACAAAATTGTCCGACTCGCCGTGTACGAAAAGCACCGGAACGGTTATCTTTTTTACTGCTTCTGTGGTGGAGAATTCGTCAAAGGAAAATCCTATTTTGCGTTTGCAAAGCCGGTCGGCAATGTTCATCAGCGGAAAATAGGGCAGATGATAGCTTGAATGAAGTACATCTGTGAAGATGGCGCGCGGGCTGACATACCCGCAGTCGGCGGTGATACAGGCGATCGTTTTTGGCATATCCGGTTCGGCGGCGGCAAGCAACGCCGTGGTACAGCCCATTGAAATTCCCGAAAGCACGAACGGCACGCCGGGAAAGCGTTCCTCAGCCCAGAGGCACCAGTCTACGGTATCGTAACGCTCAAGCGCGCCGAAGCATATCCAGTCACCTTCGCTCCTTCCGTGTGCGCGCTGGTAGGGAAGCAGCAAAGTAAACCCCATCGAGTGGTACAGCTTTGCCACACCGGAGTAATCGAATTCGGGGCTGCTGCGGTAGCCGTGTATCATGATCGCAAGCTTTCGCGGATTACCGTCCGGAAGAAGATCCTTATCGTCCGCAGGGATAAGCCTTGCCCTCAGCATAAGACCGTCGCGTGAGGTTATGCAGACCTCCTCCTGCGGAGCTGTCCTCATCCATTCGATCCCTTCCTTTATCATGGGCAGGCTTTCGGCGAGCGGACCGGTCTCCATGCGTTCAAGATTCAGTCGCAGGTCTTTGTCCGGATCTGCAGCGCGGGTGAAGTTTGCCCTCAGCAGCAGTCTTGCCAATATATACGCAAGCAAGATGCATATTGTCGCCGCTGCGGCAAGGCATACGAGAACAATAAGTGCAATTTTCATGTCAGACATTAAACTCCATAATATTTATATGTATATTTTACCACTGAATCAGGTGATTGTCAATCCTGCATATGTGGTATTGACACCGCGAAAGATTTATGGTATACTTTGCTTAGTAAAACAGAACAGGAGATCGCCATGTTACAGAAGCCAGAGATATTTGCCGCCCTGCCCACCGTATATGCGGTAGGTTCAGATTATGTTATCATCGTCCCGGTAAACGAGCCGTGTCTTATGTGGGTCGGAGTCGGGAATGAGGAATATTATGACGATTCAAACGGAATACTCCGCTCCTCGCGCCTGACGCATAAAATGACCGTTCCCATGGAACAGCTTGACCGTGAGCGCAGGTACACCGTCCGATGGCGCAGGATGATAGAGCGCAAGCCCTACCGCTCGGTGGTGGGGGAGATTGAAGAATATGAATCGGCTTTCCGTCCCATTGCTCCTCAGAGTGAGAAGATAAATATTTATCATATTGCGGACGCTCACAACCGCGTGGAAGCTCCGGTGAACGCCGGAAAGTACTTTGAACGCATAGGTGAGCCGCTGGATCTTCTTATCCTTAACGGGGACATTCCGAATCACAGCGGGGATATTGCATATTTTGAGGCGATACATAAAATTGCCGCAGGTATCACCGGAGGGGAAATTCCGGTGGTGTTCTCACGCGGAAACCATGATACGCGCGGCGTGTGCGCCGAGCTTATCGCAGATTATACTCCCACGACCGAAAGCGGGCTTTCATACTATACATTCCGTCTGGGACCCGTATGGGGAGTGGTGCTCGACTGTGCTGAGGACAAACCGGACGACCACGAGGAGTACGGTCACACTATCTGCTGTGCCGATTTCCGCCGCCGTGAGACACGCTGGCTTGAGTCGCTGTGCGGAGCCGACGAGCCGGAATATTCCGACGGGGAGATAAAATACAAGCTCGTGGTCGTTCACAACCCCTTTACCGAGAAGCGTAAGCCGCCGTTTGATATTGAGGAGGAGACGTTCTCGCACTGGGCGGAGCTGCTTCGCGACAAGGTAAAGCCGCACCTTATGATATGCGGACATATACACAGATGCTATGTGTCATATCCGGGCGGGGATCGCGACGCCTTCGGTCAGCCGTGTCCGATAATTACCGCTTCCAGAGTGGAGAAGGGTAATGACGGGCTTTTCGTCGGCGGAGCAATAACGCTTGACGGGAACTCGGCGGAGGTGAGATTCACAGACGCCGACGGAAATGTTATCGGCGAGGAGACAGTGAAGCTGTAAAACCCCCCCGATCAGAAGAAAAATATCCCGCCGCAGTCGTAAAGACGGCGCTCTGAAAGAAGCACTGTTTCAGAGCCGCAGCTGCGGATAAAGGAAAGTATCCTTTCACCGTCCGGGTGAGTTGAGGGATCTCCGCAGAACCAGACCTCGCCGCTACGGGAACAGAAACCGGATGCACCGCCGATAAAGCCGTATCGGTAACCGGGAAGGTAAACGCCGCCGGGCTGAATGTCAAGCACATTCAGCCCCGCCGAAACGGCGGCTTTCGCTATTCCGCTGTCGGCAGTGATAAGCGCGTTTTTGCCGACCTGCGCCGCAGAACAGGCGGCGTATCCCTGCTTTACGGCTATCGGATAAAGCCCCGACTGCTTTGAGGCTTCAAAAAGCTCCGGAGCTGTTTGCGGGTTGACGATGAAAAAATCACCTATGCGCTTGGCGCACAGACATACATCAGCGGGGTATTCGTCTCCTGCGTCGGCGGAAATAAAGCAAAGCGAAAGCCCGGATCGCTCACAGATGAGGTCGATCACCTTTGCGGCGCCGGGGACGCAGGAATAATAATCCGACCATGTGTAAAGCCTGCCGTCAAGCGGGTGAATAAGCAGGTCGGCGTGCGCCGACACCGGAAATGGCAGCGCAGGATACGGCGGCAGTAAGAGCGGTTCAGTGCCACGCTTCCGCGCCGCGTCGATTATTTCGCCGGGTGTACCGGCGCCGATCACAAAGAGCATATGCCGCCTCCTAAAACACGAAAATGGGCTGTTGCGCATTGGCGCAACAGCCCATTTGTTCCCGGCGGCATAGCGCCGCGCGGGCGTTAAGTTATGCCAATACGGTATTGATAAATCGTTAAATCGTTTTTATAAAAACAGCAGAAAGTATCCTGATATCAAAATCGGGAGGCTGTTGCTTAAAGCGACAGCTCCCCCGAACAGAACTGCATCAGGCGTTGTCAACCTTTTTCATAGTACGCAGACAACGTGCGCACATGCTGACAGTTTTGACTGTGCCGTTTTCGGAAACCTTTACCTTGCGGATATTGGGCTTCCATGCTCTGTTAGTCCTGCGGTGTGAGTGAGAAACTGAGTTTCCGAATACAACTCCCTTGCCGCAAACGCTGCATTTTGCCATTCCTGACACCTCCTCTGTATACGGTGATAAATAATTCACATATAACATCCGCTATTATAGCATAATCCGAAAGAAATTGCAAGAGTTTTTTGCTTTTTTATTTGAAAAAATCAACTTTAAGCGAAAAATTATACCGAAACGGTCTTTTTTCTTTTGAAAACAAGGAAAGCTCCGACTACCGTCGCAAGAAGTGCAAGCGCGCATACCGACGCTATTACGGCTGTCGTGATGATTTCGGAGTCGTTCACGTTACCGGATGCTCCGCCGTATATATCCGCGTTTGCCGCCTCAGGACTTCCGAAGCACTGAGTAAGAAGGTCTGCCGCGTCCGCGATGGCGTAGGAAATGCCGTTTTCGAGTCCCGTAAGATCCGGGCGGCTGCCGAAGGGGATAACGTATCTGCCGTCGGAATTTTCAAAGTAAATAAACGACGTGTGATATTCGGGTACGTCTATGCAGTATGCACCGGCATATGCGGGAGCGGCGGAAAGGAAATTCCCGATATCGGATGCGGTCATATTGACCTCCGTTTCCGTGCTCTTACCGAGAACATTCCATTTTCCGTTCGTCATTCCGACCTTGGCAAGAGCGCCGTCATCCGATACGAGGTACCAGAATACACCGGTGTCGGAGCCGGATACGTCTGCGCTTTGAGTCTCGCCCGAAGCAAGGGAAAGAAATTCGCCGGGTGTCATGGAACGGACTTTGTACGCGCCGTCAAAATCGGCATCGGCAATAAGACTGCTTTCCTTTATGTCGGACATTACGCCTGCAAGCTCACTGCCGCTTTGAACGTCCGAAAGGCTGTGATATAATTCGTTTGGTGCAGCCGAGATTCCCAATGCAAGCGTGAATGCAAGAAGCGTTGCGCATAAAATAACCGTAATGCTTTTCATAAGATTTATTTCCCCCTTTTAATCATTTTTTCCACCGACACGTACTGAAGCGGTGTATGAATATCCATTGTAGCTTCCATCGCATAATGCAGAATAAAGGCAGATGTGAGATGTTCCATCCCATGGATCGATTAATATATATATAAACTGGTTCCGCTTGAGTCGTCTCTCAGTTCTGTAACGTATTTGTTTCTTGCGAGTGATACTTTCTCACTACTATTAATTATATTGGAAAAATTTTTGCTTGTCAATACATACCGAATATGTTTTGAGAAAAAATGCAAAAATAGCAGATTAAAATTTTAAGCTACTTTATTTTAAGAAATATGGGCGGATGGGATCAGCTGTATTTCTTTTTTGTTCCGGCGGAGGCAAAGGCAAAAACGGTTATTGCGGAGCCGGAGCGGCAAAGTCCGAAGTGAGCTGCGGCGACATAAGGCTCGCAGTCGCGCACATATGCGTCAAGTCCCAAAATCAGCGGAATTGCCGAGCTGTCCTCTGTGGCGAGACTTCCGCAGACGGCGTAGCGAATAGCTTCTGTGGGTGCGCCGCGCTCAACGATGGGACGCGCCGCCGTTTCGAATGCCACGCGTATCGCACTTACCGGGTCAGGACCTGCGGCGCGTGCCGCTGAGATCAAAAGCTGTGCCTCGGGGAAGAAGGCAATTTTTCCGCACTCGGTACGGTGTGCGTCAGAGCAGGGATTCCCGACAATATTGGCATCTGCGCTTCCCGGAATCGGGGCGGATATTGCCGTCATTGATGCGTCGCGGTAAAATCTGAGCCGCCAAAGCAGGTCGGAAGGCAGATTGACCATTGTTTCAAGAGTGCGGCTTTCGCTGTTGGCGGAAGAAATAAGGAAGCCGTCGCCGAATACATCCCCAAAGGGAAATGCGCGTATGCCGGAGCCTTCAAAAATCTTGCCCGCACGGTCAAAGGCTTCCGGGCGTATTGCCGCGAGTACGGCTCCTCCGAAAGTGTGGCAGAACGCCTCGGCGTGATCAGGTGCGCCGGGCAACATTGGAGCGTTCAGCCTTCCGCCGCGGCAGATTGCGGCAATGTCAAAAATAAGTCCGTATCCCGATTCGGGATAAAGCACCGGCTGGATGGCGGACATTGCAAGAGAGGCGGCGACATGGGATATGCGCGCCGCAAAGACATCGGGAGCGCAGTCATCAGCAGGTGCAAGAAGTATCAACAGGTCTCCTTCACGTGCGGAAAAGCGCGCGGAAAGTCTTTTGCGTGACACAGTGATCCGAAATCCGCCAGAGGCGGCAATGGCGCATGGCGAGGCACACATCGGTACTGTGGGCGACTGCTCCGAGGAAATACTGACGGTAAAGTCGGAGTGGCGGACGCCTGCGGCAGTGTAGGCAAGGTGAACAAGCGGCACGGGACGGAGCGAGGTCGCTGCCGCACCTGAGCGTATCTGTTCCTCAATGCATCGCCCGGTAAGATCCCCGAAAAGTGTCAGAAGAGCCGGATCATCCGAGCGCACTTCTTTTACCCTCAGGGCTGAGGGCATTTTTTTGGAAGCGCATATATACTCCGAGACAAAATACATCTCGTCTGCGGTTGGGTCGCGCCTGAGCATACGAAGTATGCCGCACGCCGCGGCAAATTCGTCCGGTGTGACGGCAAGCCCCAGATCTGCGCGTACAGCTTCAAGATATTCGCGGCTGGCTGTCCCGAAGCCGCTTACCGCTCCGCGGCGGCGTGGACTTGCAATATTGTATGTCTGATCGGTATCGTTCATTTTCTTACCTTTACATCGTATATCAGTTCACGGCAAGAGTGCCGAGGCAGAGCGAACCATATTCAAAGGAATTATCCTCGGCTATGCCGCAGAGCTTTACGGGAAGCATCCTTCCGTGCAGATTTTCCGAGGATGGAACGTGCACCTCAATGAATGAATCAGTATGCCCCGAAACGATGCTTCCGTCAAAGGTTTCAAACAGCACTCGCGTCAGCGGGGAATCGGCTATCGTTTCGCGGAGGATGTCTTTCCTTATTTCCTGCTGAAGCTCCGAAAGCACAGCGGCGCGGCGGTGCTTTTCGTTTTCCGGTATCTGACCCGGCATTGACGCCGCCGGAGTTCCCTTGCGCTGTGAATACGGGAAAATATGAGCCGCAAGAAAGCGAGCGTTTTTCATAAAGTCAAGAGTCTCGGAAAAATCCGCTTCTGTTTCTCCCGGAAAGCCGACGATAACGTCGCAGGTGAACTGCACACCGGGAATTGCCGCCCGCAGGTCGTCAAGCACTCGCATTGCGCGCTCCGCGTTGTATTTGCGGCGCATTGCGGCGAGCGTGCGCGAGCATCCGCTTTGAAGCGAAATATGAAAATGCGGCGCAAGCGAGGAAAGCCCGGAGATCTTCTTAATAAATTCCGGGCGGAGCAGGGACGGCTCAAGAGAACCGAGCCTTATCCTTACATCGCCTCCCGAAACCTCGGGAAGCGCGTCAATGTCGCAAAGCAGTCCTTCGAGCGTGGTGTTTTCAAGGTCTTTGCCATACGAGGCGACCTCAATTCCGGTTATAACTATCTCCCGTGTCCCTCCGCGCACAAGGGAAGCGACCTCAGAGAGCACCTCAACCGCCGGCTTTGATCGTACCGGTCCGCGTGCGTCCGGAATAATGCAGTAGGAACAGCGGTTTTCACAGCCGTCCTCGATCTTAACGTACACACGCGTGCGGGAGAAGGAGGAGATATTCATCGGTTCAAAGGTACTGCCGTCAAGCGGAGCGACATCTTTTGACGGTCGTGTGTTTCTGCCTTCCGCCACAAGGTGATCAAGCTCGTCAACAGCGGCGAGCTTGCGCGAATTGCCGACGACGGCATCAACTCCGGCAATGGCGGCTACCTCGTCTGCCGACGTCTGCGCAAGGCATCCGGTGACGATTATAAACGCGTCGGGGGAGCGGCTGCGCAGCCTTCGTATCATCTGCCGCGACTTGCGCGCAGCCTCTGCGGTTACGGTACAGGTATTGATAATGTACGCTCCGCATGGCTCATCGGGAGAAATCACGGTGTATCCGCGCCGTGACAGCTCCTCTGCCGCCGCTTCGCTTTCGTATTGGTTTACTTTACAGCCGAGCGTGAGAATGCCGACTGTGGGTTTTATATCATTCATAAAGTTACCTTCAAGTGGAGTTTTGATTATTATATTGTAGCATAAAAAATGCGGATTGTAAAGAAATTACCGCAAGAGAGGCAGATTGCAGCGTAAAAATCAATATTCTTTCGCAAAAATGCATATCAGTGCCCGGAAAAAAACAGAAAATATGCTCTGCGGTGCGAAAAAAATTTCAAAAAGTATTGCAAAATCCGTTCCGATATGATATAATATAGCGTAATTGCGATAACAGGCAGCATTTTATACGAAGCGAGGTGTTAAAAGTGAAAGAGGGTATCCATCCTAAATACGAGGAAGTCACCATCCGGTGCGCTTGCGGTGAGACCGTTCGCACCCGTTCGACCAACCCTAAGGGCGGAGAAATCAAGGTTGAAATTTGCTCAAAGTGCCATCCTTTCTTTACCGGTAAGCAGAAATTCGTTGACGCCGGCGGCAGAGTTGATAAATTCAAAAAGAGACTCGAGGCAAGCAGCAAATAAGCTTTGTAACGAATGCGGGGACAAGTTGTGCGCAGAGATGTGGCGGCTTGTCCCTGTTTTCTTTTCCTTCTCCTTTAGGAATTTCACATAAGAAAGGAAACAAAGCAATGACAATGAACAATATTGAAGAAGAAAAAAAGACCGGCACGGCAGTGCTTGTGGGGGTAGATACCTCCGACATGAAGGATGGCGAATGCGAGATATCTCTTGATGAGCTTGCTCGCCTTGCCGAGACAGCCGGGGCTGAGGTGGCGGCGAGGCTGGTGCAGACAAGAGACAAGCCGGACGTCCGCACAGTTATAGGCAGCGGCAAGGTTGCCGAGCTTAAGACGATATGCGAAGAATGCGGAGCGGAGCTTTGCGTATTTGACTGCGAAATGACCCCGTCGCAGATAAGAAATGTGGAGGATGAGCTGGGGGACGTCCGTGTGATCGACCGCTCGATGCTCATTCTTGACATATTTGCACTTCATGCCGCGACTGCGGAAGGAAAGCTGCAGGTCGAACTGGCTCAGCTGAAATATACCGCGCCGAGGCTTGTCGGAAAGGGCAAGCAGCTTTCAAGGCTTGGCGGCGGTATAGGCACACGCGGTCCGGGTGAGTCAAAGCTGGAATCAGACCGGCGTCATCTTTCAAGGCGTATTGCGGCACTGGAGGAGGAGCTTGACGCGGTTGAAAACACCCGGCGCACCACACGTGCGGCGCGTGAGCGCAGCGGTCTTGCGCGGGTTGCTATTGTCGGATACACCAACGCGGGGAAATCCACCCTGCTTAATCGTCTGACCGACGCGGGGATACTTGCCGAGGATAAGCTGTTTGCGACTCTTGATCCCACGACGCGCAAGTTTACTCTGCCGGGCGGAGAGAGCGTACTGCTGACCGATACGGTCGGATTTATCAGAAGGCTTCCGCATCATCTTGTCAAGGCGTTCCGCTCAACGCTTGAGGAAGCGGCGCTTGCTGATATCCTTTTGCATATCGTCGATGCATCCGATCCCGAGTACCCTCAGCAGATGCGCGTAACCGAGGATCTGCTTGCGGAGCTGGGTGCTGGCGGCAAGCCGACGCTTGTGGTTTACAACAAGTGCGACCGCGAGGCGGAGGGAATACCCATGCCTACCCTTGTCCCGAACGGAGTAAACCGCGCCGTATGTGTTTCTGCGCTCACAGGCGAGGGAATTGAACAGATGGTAGGAATGCTTGAGGATATAGTGCGCGAGGGAAAGGTGCGCGTGTGCTTCAGGTTCCCCAACAGCGAAGCGGGATTGCTTAACACTCTTTACCGTCTTGCGGCGGTGGAAAATGTTGAGTACGGCGACGAGTATATAACCGCGGAAGCGATAGCCGACGCAAAAACACGCGGCATTCTTGCGGCATACGAAATAAAATGAGTCAGCCCGATATCCGGGCGGAAGAAGTGGAGTGTTTTATGGGGTTTGAACCATATACCACACTGAGCGGCAGGGGAGAAAGCCTTTACGAGGATCGCCGCTCGGAATTTCTCGGCGTCGCCGTTCCGGTTGAATCGGAAGCGGCGGCGACGGAGTTCATCAGAAGCATAAAAAAGCAGCACCCCGACGCGCGGCACAATGTTTGGGCGTATACGCTCCGTTCGGGGGCTGAAAGATACTCCGACGACGGCGAGCCTCAGGGAAGCGCCGGAATGCCTGTGCTTGAGGTGCTGCGCAAGACCGGAGTGTGTGACGCCGCTGTGGTGGTTACCCGCTATTTCGGCGGGATACTTCTGGGAACGGGCGGGCTTTTGCGCGCTTATTCCGGTGCTGCCAAGCAGGCGATAGAGGATGCCGGGTGCGTGAGGATGATCCCGCGCTCGCTCTTGAGCCTTACCTGCGGGTATGCCGACCACCAGAAGATAACGCTGGAGCTTCCGCGCTTCGGCGCTGAGGTGGATTCCGTGGATTTCGGCGGGGAGGTCAGCATTGTTATCTCGGCGCGCTCCGAAGTTGCAGGCGCGCTGTCTGACCGTATTACCGAAATGACGGCGGGCAGAGTGCGGACGGTTGACGCCGGAACAAAATACGGCAGGGAATAATTGACATTGCTTTTTCAACGAAAAAGTTTTTCTGTGAAATTTTTTCAACGAAAAATTTTTTTCTACGAAAAAAGAGTTTTTTATAAAAAAATCGCGCCGAAAAGAGGATTTCGGCATTTTTGCGCGTATATTATTTATGTAAGGCGAAATTAAGGAAGGAGAAAGGCATGATCCCGCGCGAAACGATTGAAGAAATAGTCGCCCGCAGTGACATTGAACAGATAATCGGAAGCTATGTGACACTTAAACGCGCAGGCTCTAACCTTGTAGGCATCTGCCCCTTCCATAATGAAAAATCTCCGTCCTTTACCGTGTTTGCAAACGATCAGTCGCCGCATTTTTACTGCTTCGGCTGCGGAGCGGGCGGGGATGTGGTCACGTTTATCCGTAAGATCGAAAATCTTGACTACGTTGCGGCAATTGAATTTTTGGCGGCGAAGGCGGGTATCGAAATTCCGCGTGACGCAACCGAAGCCCGCGAGGCGGTATCTCGCAAGCGCGTGCTTGATATGAACCGCGCGGCGGCAAAGTTTTATCACAAATGCCTTTATGACCCGAAGTACGGTGGAGCAGCGCTTGAATATCTTTGCGGTACACGCCAGCTATCGGGGTCGGTTATAAAGCATTTCGGACTTGGGTATTCCCCAAATGATTTCGGGATGCTGACGTCGTATCTTAAAAGCCTCGGATATACCGAGGAGGAGATGACGGCGGGATTTCTGTGCGGGAAAAGCGCCAAAAGCGGCAGGCACTATGATTATTTCCGCAACCGAGTGATGTTTCCTATCATTGATGTTGCGGGCAACGTGGTCGCCTTCGGCGGTCGCGTTATGGATGATTCAAAGCCCAAATACCTTAACACCTCGGACACGCCGGCATTCAAAAAGAGCCGAAACCTTTTTGCGCTGAATTTTGCAAAGAACAAATGCGCCGAAAGGATGATACTTTGCGAGGGCTATATGGACGTTATCGCCCTGCACGCAGCCGGATTTGAAAATGCGGTGGCAACGCTCGGCACGGCCATCACCGAGGAACACGCCCGCATTATGGCGAAGTACACCAAGGAAGTGATAATCTGCTACGATTCCGACGACGCGGGCGTAAACGCCGCCAACAAGGCAATGCGCGTGTTGGGCGGCGTCGGAGTTAATGTCAGGGTGCTGAAGGTCGAGGGCGCCAAGGACCCGGACGAGTATATTAAGAAATACGGCGGAGCGTCTTTTTCTAACCTGATAGACAGAAGCCGCACGGGATTTGAATTCAAGTCTGAGGCGGTATTTGCAAAATACGATATAAAGGATCAGCAGGGCAGGCTGAAAGCCGCCGAGGAGCTTGTAAAAATAATTTCCGAGTATTATTCAAGCGTTGAACGCGAAATCTACATATCGCGGGCGGCAGAAAAGCTGGCTCTGCCCGCAGATGTCATAAAGCGCGACGTGGAGCACGAACGTGCTCTGAGGAAAAAGGAGCATTCCGCGGAGCTGAGCCGGGCGGCGTCCGCGTCAATACGCGACTTCGGAGACAGGGTGAATCCTGACGCGGCAAAAAATCCCCGCGCGGCGTCAGCCGAGGAAACTGTACTGGGGCTTCTTTTACTTTATGAATCGCATCGCGAGGCGGTGATGTCACGAAAAGTCAGACTTGAAAGCGGAGATTTCTTTACTGACTTGGGCAGGCGAGCGTTTGATGCAATTTGTGCACTTCACGGAAGCGACCGCGGTTTTGATTTCACACTCCTCGGAGAGAGCTTTTCCACCGATGAAATAAGCCGGCTTGAACGTTGCCGCAAACGCCGTGAGCAGCTTTCCGAAAACGGGCTTGACGTGCTTGAGGCGGCGGCGGAAGTGCTGCGCCGGGAGCATACAAAGGACAGTGAAAATGTCAGCCTTGCCGACGAGCTTGAAGCAAAACGGCGCGCGCTGGCAGCCCTCAAGGATAAAAACGCTAAAACAGGAAATAATTTATAAGAAACGGCGGGCGTACCGGAAATCTGTGTACTGTGTTTGCCGCATATTCGTAATTGCGGCGGCGGTGCGTTGAGCTTGTATCAAAAAATTATTCTGACATATATTTTTCCGCGGTGCATCCGCGCACATACCGAAAGGAAATCAAAATGAACGAAAACGAAAAGAACATGGATGTAAACGAGCTTATCGAAAAAGGCAAGAACGGAAGCCTTTCCGATAGCGACTTTGAGGATGCTTTGGATGATCTTGATTATGATATAGACAAGATGGACAAGGTTTACGACGCGCTTGAGGACGGCGGAATTTCCCTGACCGGAGAAATGTCAAACTCCGAAATGGATAAGATCGAGAATGAGGTCGAAAATTTCGGCGTCGGTGAGAATATGGAGCGCATCCTGGAGCAGGAGGGGCTTACTATCGACGACCCGGTGCGTATGTACCTCAAGGAGATCGGACGTGTTCCGCTGCTTGACTCGGAAAGCGAGCTTGAGCTTGCCAAGGTCATGACCGATGAGACAAAATCCGCCGAGGAAAGACAGGCGGCACAGGACAAGCTGGTCGTTGCCAACCTTCGTCTTGTTGTCAGCATTGCAAAAAGATATGTCGGCAAGGGAATGTTCTTCCTCGATCTGATCCAGGAGGGAAATCTCGGTCTGATGAAGGCGGTCGAAAAGTTTGATTACACCAAGGGATACAAGTTTTCGACATATGCAACCTGGTGGATACGCCAGGCAATTAACCGCGCGATCGCAGATCAGGCGCGCACCATCAGAATACCTGTGCATATGGTTGAAACGATCCATAAGGTCAATCGCTACCAGCGTCAGATGCTTCAGGAGCTGGGACGTGAGGCGACCGCAGATGAGATCGGAGAAAAGATGGGCATGAGCGCCGAAAAGGTGCGCGAGATTATGAAGATCGCACAGGAGCCGGTATCTCTTGAAACGCCTATCGGCGAGGAGGATACTCATCTGGGCGATTTCATACCCGACGATGAAACTCCCGCTCCGGCAGACGCCGCGTCTCAGACCATTCTGCGCGAGGTGCTTGACCGCGAGCTTCACACGCTTACACCGCGTGAGGAGCATGTGATAAAGCTGCGCTTCGGTCTTTACGACGGAAGATGCCGCACGCTGGAAGAGGTCGGCAAGGAATTTGACATTACACGTGAGCGTATTCGTCAGATCGAGGCTAAGGCGCTGAGAAAGCTGCGTCATCCCAGCCGTGCAAGACACCTTCGTGGATTTATTGACTGATTTTTTACGTGTGATGCTTTTTGGAAACGACAAATCATACAATTTGTGTCGCAAAAGTTAAAAATATTGTCGCTCGGTAAATAAAATGTCTGCGTCTCAAACGGATGAGGGAACTATTTCTTTTTTGCTTATTGCACAAAAATCAATAGTAAAAAGTGTTGGATCAAACAAAAAAATCGTTGGATTGCTTAAATCGCTTGTTGTTCATTAGTGTATTATGCACAAGAAAATCCAACATCTAATGTTCTGTCCGACCCGCGAAGCATATAATTTACAAATGCTGCCGATAAATCAACTTGACAGTATTCATTTTTTGGTGTAAAATATAATACAAACAGTGCGCGCAGCGGAGCGCGCCCCTTCAAGGAGGACCCGCAATTATGAATAAAAGACTGATAAGTCTGTTTTTGTGCTTTCTGATGTTGATAAGCGTATCGGCAACCGGCTGTTCCGTTTTTGGCGGTGGTGCCGAAACCACTGCGGAGAGTGGTGTTACCGTTGACCCGGATTCCGGTTCGGCTATTACACTGACTATGTACATACCCTGCGAAAAGCCCGTGGCGGAAGAAGACCGTCTGCTGGTTGAAGAAGCCATCAACAAAATAACCAAGTCCAAATTCAAGACCCAGATAAATCTTTACCTGCCCACAGTTGATGAGTATTATGAGACTATCGAGGGCATTATGCAGGCGCGCGCATATGAGCAGGAGCAGGAGGAGCTTGCAAAGTCGGAGCTTAAAAAGGCTATCCGTGCCGCTAAGGCAGAGGGTGTTGACTCCGAGGTCGCTATCTCCAAATTCTACGACGAGCATCCGGAATGGGTTAAGTATCAAGAGACCACGGCTGATCCCGACGCCGAGGAGACCGCTCCCGAGACCCGGCTCAACGAGCTCGGTATGCCTGAAATAAAGTATCCTGATGAGCGCGAAAATCAGCTTGACATCATCTGGCTCAGCGGTTACGATAAGCTTATTGAATATATTGAAGCCGATCAGCTTCAGCGTCTTGACGAAGAACTCTCCAGCTCTTCCAAAAAGCTCAAACAGTATATTTACACCGGCGCTCTTGACGCGGTCAAGACAGCGGGCAGCGGGACATATGCGATCCCCAATAACACCGTTATCGGTGAGTACACATACCTCCTGCTCAACAAGAGCCTTGTGGATAAGTATAAGTATTCTCCCTCGGATCTTACCAGCGTGGTGAAATGTGCCGACTTCCTTGCTGATGTCAGCAAGTATGAGCCGGATGTGCTCCCTGTCGTCGGCGAGCTTCCTGTAACGCTGACCAAGTACTGGAGCATTGACCCTGATACCCTTGAGGTCGATCATGACAAGTTCAATGTAATCGGTCACGGTATCAGCGATATGGCTACTCTCGGTTCAATGTTTAACTTTACTGGTCTGTTCGGCACAAATGCTGAGCTTGCAAACACGAGCGATTATGCCAAACAGCTTATAGCTATCCGCACTTATAAGGATCTCGGCTATATAACCGAGGATACCTCTACGACCAAGGAATATGCTATGCGTGTGGTCAAGGGTGGCGGAGAGCTGGTTGAGGTTTATGGCGACGACTTCTATATGAATGTCATCGAGTCTCCACGCGCCGGATACGAGGATATATTCGGCAATATGCTGGGCGTTTCCACTTACACCAGAAGCCTTAAGCGCAGCATGGAGATCATCACATACCTGAATACCAACTCCGACCTGCGCAATATCCTTCAGTACGGTGTCGAGGATGTCCACTATGAACTGGACGAGGACGGTCTGCTTCACAGACTCAACGACAGATATATGATGGATATCAACAAGACAGGTAATGTGTTCATGGCGTATCCCGAAGAGGGAATGCCCAAAAACGTCTGGGATTACGGAAAATCTCAGAACACAGACGCCAAGACTCTTATGACTCTCGGTCTGCGCTTCAAAGAGGATGACTTCACAAGCTCGGACGATGAGAATGCATTAGAAAAGCTGAGATCTGCCATCAGGGCTGTCAACGAATATTCCGCAGAGGTCGAGCAGAAGCTCATGAATGCTCAGTCTGTTGAGGAGCTTGAGGCTGTTATGCGCGATGTCGCGTCGAAGTTCGGTACAGATCCTAACATCAAGGCGATCACCAACAGCTCCGCTCAGAATCCGACTCCCAGCTCAGTCTACTATGATTGGCTCAAGAGCAACGGATTCCTTGACGAAGACTGATATACTCTAACAAAACGGGCT
>ULVD01053939.1_pt1 | contig 37589 bp, 39 predicted proteins | sample 1959101 | NCBI WGS metagenome assembly ULVD01 (sample SAMEA4835777, study PRJEB28245) | human gut metagenome | biome: gut microbiome; material: fecal sample | place: Denmark | collected 2008
CGAACAGCTCCGCGCTGCACATGTCCTCGCCGTCCTCAACGCCCGGGAACGCGTAAACGCGCATCCCCTCCGGCAGCTCGCCGCCGAGCTTCGAGGAATGCACCAGCGCGCAGATGACGCTGCCCTCCTCGGCAAGGCGCGCGGCGTTGCCGTCCAGCGCGCGCAGCCCGTGATTATAGGCCGCGTCCGCCAGCAGATTATAGAGCGATTTGTATTCCTCGCTCTGCATGTCCTGCTCCGCAATGCCGGTGAACTCCTTGCCGTGCTGGAGCATGCAGTTATAGAAAATGTCCGCGAACGAGTCCGCCGTCATGAACGGCTCGCCGGTGCTGCGGCCGTAGGCCGTGGCGATGGAGCACAGCGCTTCGATCGTCCCGAAGGCGGCGGAGCCGACGCCCGCGCCGGTCTTTGACGCGTCAAACGCCGCGCCGTTGACGTACAGCAGCTGCGTCTGCGCGCCGAGCGGGAAATAGCTGCGCCCGACGCTGAGCGAATATACATCCACTCCGCTGAGAAATTCCGGCGCATCCTCGCCCAATGCGGACGAGATGTCCGTGAGCTTGTCCTGCTCATACAGCGCGAAGGCCCGCTCATGACCGCACAGCAGCAGGTCAGGATGCCCGCTGTCGAACGCGGCGGCGAGCTTCTGCTCACTCTCGAACGCGCGCGGCACGACCTTGTAGCCGCTGCTGGAGGCGTTGAATTCCTCGATGAGCTGCACAAGGTTCTCTGCCATCGGCGCGGACTCGACGTACCAGAGCTTGAGCTGATGCTGCTCATCCGGCTCCGAGACCTCGCCCGCGCAGGCGCACAGCAGCAGTGTGCATAGGCACAGCAGCGCTGACATGAGTTTCTTGATTGCTGTCATATTCACTCCTGTTTATGGGGGTACTGCCCCACTTTGCGGTTGAATCTGCGAAAAATGCATGGTATATTCACCATTTATATCACATTTTGACAAAAAGTGCAAGCGACACTTGACAACCCGGTGTATGATATAGGCATGAGATAAATCAACGGAGCTGATAGCATGAAATATAAAACCATTCTTTTTGACATGGACGGTACGGTGCTCTACACTCTGCCCGACCTCTGCGACAGCGTGAACTACTCCCTCGCGCAGTTCGGCTACGCGCCGATAACGCTAGAGCAGACGCGCCGCTACGTCGGCAACGCGTCCCGCCGCCTTATCGAGCAGGCCGCGCCCGACGCAGACAGCGAGACCGTGGATCGCATCCTCGACTTCTACAAGCCCTGGTACGCGGCGCACTGCAGCGTCAAGACCCGCCCGTACGACGGCATACCGGAGCTGCTGCGCCGCCTGCACGACGCGGGGCACAGGCTCGCCATCGTCTCCAACAAGCCCGACGAATCGGTCAAGGAGCTGGCGGAAAAGTTTTTCCCCGGCGTGCTTGAAACAGCCGTCGGCGAGAGCGCGGGCGTACGGCGCAAGCCGTGGCCGGATACCGCCGAGGCTGCGCTGAGATTCATGGGCGAGGGCAAGGACTCCGCCGTCTACGTCGGAGACTCCGAGGTGGACATCCAGACCGCGCGCAATGCGGGGCTGCCCTGCATCAGCGTGAGCTGGGGCTTCCGCAGCCGCGAGACGCTGCTGGATGCGGGCGCGTCGGTCATCGTCGATGGCATCGACGAGCTTGAGCGGCTGCTGAACGAGTAAAACTCCCGATATTTTTAATCCCTGAGAGCTTCCTCTCAGGGATTTTCTGCGCTTTTAAAGCGGCTGTTTTTTGATCTGCGCCCAGCGGCGGGGATATTTTGCGGGTGTGTCGGCGGTCTTGCGGATGATGATGGCGCTGTGGGTCGCGTCGGTGCCGGGGACGAGGTATTTTTTCACGTCCTCCACCTCGCCGCCGAGAAGCTTTATCGCGCGCTTGGCGGCGTTCAGCTCATCCGCGCAGTCAGGCCCCTTCATCGCGATGAACGCGCCGCCCTTTTTCGCCAGCGGCAGGCACAGCTCACACAGCAGATTCAGCCGCGCGACGGCGCGGGAGCAGGCAATATCGAAGCCCGCGTGCAGCTCCGCCGGCGCTTCCTCGGCGCGGGCATGGATGCACCGCACGTCGTCAAAGCCGAGCAGCGCGCAGGTGTCGCGCAGAAAGCCGATGCGCTTGTCGAGACTGTCAAGCAGCGTCAGCTCCATGTCCGGACAGGCTATCTTCAGAGCGAGGCCGGGAAAGCCCGCGCCCGTGCCGACGTCGATAACGCGCTGGCCGCGGAAGTCCGCCATGCCCAGCAGCGCCGCGCAGTCGAGGAAATGCAGGCGCGCCACGTCCTCCTCGCCGCTTATCGCGGTGAGGTTCATGACGGCGTTCATTTTTTCGAGATGTTCAAAATATATGCGGTAGCGCGCGGCGGCGCCGCTGTCCGGCGTCACGCCGAGCGCGGCAAAGCCCGCGGCCAGGGTATCTTCAAGAAGCATATGTTTCTCCGTATGGTCACTGATAGAAGTCCATCAGGCCGAGCGTGCAGCAGAACTGGAGATCCGTGCGGAACCATGTGTCGTCCGCGAGCTGCGGATTGAGGAAGTACATGCTGCCGCCGACCGTGTTGTAGCCCTCGAGCACAAGATAGGTCGCGATGATGGCCTCCTCGGTCGGGTCGGCATAAACGGTGCCGTTGCCGACCGGCTCAAACTGTTGGCCGTACTTCTCGTCAAATATGACGTCGAACACATTGTCCGGATACTCGTCGCTCGCCACGCGGTTGAGAACGACGTTGCCCACGCCGATCATGCACGACAGCGGCTCGTTCTGCGCCTCGGCGCGGATAATGCGCGAGAGCCAGAAAATGTCCTCCGAGACGAAGTTGATGTCGTAATAATTGTCCCCGCCCTGAAGCACGTTCAGCTCGCCGCGCTGAAGCTCAACGCGCGGCTGATCGTCCTCCGGTACGCTGTATTCAAACCCGAAGATGCGTGCGAGCACCTCCAGCGGCAGGTATATCTGCCCGCCGGAACGGAAATATCCGTCGGGCGTGTAGAGATAGCGGCCGTTGACGCGGGTGTAGCCGACGTCGGAATTGACGTACATGTCAAAGTTCGGGCCGGTGAAATACAGCTCCCCGTCCTTGAATACGGCCGAGATGCCCAGCGAATAGAAGTCGCTGACCGACTCCATCGAGAGATAGATCTTCCCGTTGTCGAGATACGCGCGGCCGCGGAGCAGCCCGTCGAGATATACCCGCAGGTCGGTGCGCTGGTCGCTGCCGTCCGCAAACGCGATGCTGCCCGCAAGCAGGCACAGCGCAAGCAGCAGGCACAACGTCTTTCTCAAGCGTGCTTTCATAGGCGATCAGGTCTGGGATGCCTTGTATTCCTTGAGCGCCTGCGCAAGCTGATCCGGACATGAAGTGCTCTTGTATCCGCAGCGGATGCCCTCCATGCGGCTGATGGCCTCGTCAATGTCCATGCCGGCGACAAGGCGGGCGATGCCCTGAAGGTTGCCGCTGCAGCCGCCGGTGACTTTGAGACTCTGTATCTTGCCGTCCTCAATGTCCAGCTCCATCAGCTTGGAGCACACGCCCTTGGGCTTATATGTAAATTCCATGGTCAGTTTCCTTTCTATATAATAAAATACCATGCTAATTTTAGTTCCTGACCCGCTCAATGTCAAGTTAATTTGACTTAAGCGGCGAAATATCGCGCCGCTTCGCCGCATAGATAATTATGGAGAGGAGGCGGCGCAGGGAATGAAAACGTCCAGAAAGCTTGCTGCGGCGGGGGTCGCAGCGCTGTGCATATATCTTGCGGCGTCCGGCGGACTGGCCGCGCGGGTGCGCGACGCCGTGCTGCGCGGGATAGGCGCGGAGCGCATGAAGAACGTGTCCGTCGTGACGGACATGACGGCGTGTCCGGCCTCTGTACAGACGGAGTTCATCGCGCCGGAGACAAGCCCCAGCCCCGAGCCGTCTCCGGAACCGAGTCCGGAACCGGCGGAGACCGCCGCGGAGGACATCCTGCCCACCACGATAAGCGGCGGGCTGAGCATCCGCAACGAGACCTCGTACCCGATCGACATCGCGGCGGTGCTCGCGCAGGGACCTGACGTCAGGCTCAGCGCGGACGAGCCGCAGATACTCATAATCCACACCCACAGCAGCGAGGCCTACACTCCGGCGGGGCTTGACCGCTATGAGGCGAGCGACACCTGCCGCACCGAGGACACGGAATATAATATAGTACGCATCGGCGATGAGCTGACCGCGCTTCTGACCGAGGCGGGGCTGAACGTCATCCACGACCGCGGGATATACGACTATCCGAGCTACACCGGCAGCTACAGCCGGTCGGGCGCGGCGGTGGAGCAGTATCTGGCGGATTACCCGAGCATTGGGATAGTGATAGACATGCACCGCGACGCGCTCGGCTCCGACGGCGTGGTGTACAAGACGATGGCGGAGGAGAGCGGCGTGTGCGCGAGCCAGATAATGCTGCTGTCGGGCACCGACGAGAGCGGGCTTGAGAACCCGAATTGGCGCTCAAATCTGGCGCTGGCGCTGTATCTGCAGGAGGCGGTCAGCCGCCGGCATGGGACGCTGATGCGGCCTGTGAATCTGGTGCCGCAGCGGTATAATCTGCATCTGACGCGCGGCTCGCTGATAATGGAGGTCGGCAGCAGCGGCAACACTCTGCAGGAGGCGCTGGCCGCGATACGGCTCTTCGCGGACGCCGCTGCCCCAGCTTTGTTGGAGCTGGTGGAATAGGGGTGCGGTGCCGAATCTTTGCCACGCCTACTTGGTGCCCCTAAAAGGGGGCGCCGAGAGTGCGTGGTGTTGTCTACAAGAGGCGCTACACGTCCGCAAAAAAATTTTTCGATTTTTTTCAAAAAAACTCTTTACAAATCGAAAAGCATGTGCTATATTCATATCAGTAATAGGAACTATTATTGTTTTGGAGAAACACGATGGAGGTTCAAAGAAAAAACAGCAAGAAGCGTCAGGCTATTCTCGAATCCCTCCGCTCCGTGACCGATCACCCTACGGCGGAGATGATCTACAACCGCCTCAAGCCTGAGTACCCCGACCTCAGCCTCGGCACGGTCTACCGCAACCTCGCGATGTTCCTCGAAGAGGGGCAGATAATCAGCGTGGGCACGGTGGACGGGCAGGAGCGCTACGACGCAAGGACGGATTTCCACGCGCACCTCGTGTGCCGCCGCTGCCGCTGCGTCACCGATATCGAGCCGACGGACGAGGTCAAGACCGTCTGCGAAGCCCTCGTGCGCAGCTCCGGCTGCAAGCCGGACGGCATCAGCCTCAGCTACACCGGCCTGTGCAGAAACTGTCTCGCAGGCGAATAAATCTGCTTTATTGAGAAATCAATAAATATATAATCTCATTAAAAAAATAATTACTTTGGAGGAAAATTACTATGAAGAAATGGGTTTGCCCTGTATGCGGTTATGTTCACGAAGGCGACGTTCCCCCTGCCGAATGTCCTGTATGCCATGTCCCCGGCTCCAAGTTTATCGAGCAGAAGGCCGATAAGGTCTGGGCGGCGGAGCATGTCGTCGGCATCGGCAAGCAGTTCGGCGCAGACGTCCCCGAAGATGTGCGCGAGCAGATCATCGCCGGACTGAGAGCCAACTTTGAAGGCGAGTGCACCGAGGTCGGTATGTACCTTGCAATGGCGCGCGTTGCGCACCGCGAGGGCTACCCCGAGATCGGCATGTACTGGGAGAAGGCCGGCCTTGAGGAGGCCGAGCACGCGGCGAAGTTCGCGGAGCTTCTCGGCGAGGTCGTCACCGACAGCACCAAGAAGAACCTTCAGATGCGCGTTGATGCCGAGAACGGCGCGACCGACGGCAAGTTCCAGCTTGCAAAGCTCGCCAAGCAGTACAATCTCGACGCGATCCACGACACCGTCCACGAGATGGCCCGCGACGAAGCGAGACACGGTAAGGCTTTCGAGGGTCTGCTGAAGCGCTACTTCAACAAGTAAGAAAGGAGCAAGTACCATGAAATACGAGTGCCCCTGCGGTTATATTTATGATCCCGCCCTCGGCGATCCGGACAGCGGCATCGACCCCGGCACGGCGTGGGAAGATGTCCCCGAAGATTGGGTTTGCCCCGTCTGCGGCATCGGCAAGGATATGTTCTCACCAGCCGAGTAAAACCGAAAAATCAAACAGGAGAGGGAAATCCCTCTCCTGTTTTGCTGTTATTATTTTTACTCCGCGATGGTAGTATCTCTGAGCCACGTGCCGGTAAGGTCAAGACCGGCGATGCAGATAAGAGAATAGGGAAGGCCGCGGGTACACAGCACCGCCCAGAAGTAATAGAAGTTCGAAATAAGAAGCGAAAAGGTATCGGAAATATAAACGATCTGCATGATAAACATGAGCACCTCCGGAACAAACCAGAGCTTTTTCACCGCGGCGCTGCCTTTCTGCGCCAAGATGAGGATAAGCAGCAGCGCGGCAGCGGACAAAAGCCCGAACAGATTCCACGCGCAGAACCAGAGTATCAGGCGATATACCCGATACAGTACTATGGCTCCGGCGGCTGCGATGGCGGCCTTCTTACTCCTGAACACGTGCGCGGCGGCCAGCCCGATCAGTCCGCAGAAGAAGAGCGTGTCCCAGAATGCGGCAAAATAATATCCGCATCTGAAGTTGGGCTCAACCAACTCAACAGCGATATAGACCCCGAACACCGTGTAGCATATCGCGGCGGCGAGGGGATAAATTTTCGTTTTTGAGCGCATTTTTCAGACCCCCTATGAGGATTCGCGCGGTTCGGAACTATTATAGCACCCTTATACGAAAATCTCCAGCCCTTATTCGGGCAGGGCGGTGGTATATTTTTTCATGGCTGCGCCGCCTGCCCGACGCTGTACGCACAGCACTGCACAAAGGTGCTGACCTGAATGATGGGGCCATAGATCGCCAGCGCGTCCGAGCCGAGGTACTTCATGATCTGGCGGTTGAACAGCACCGTCAGGATGCCCATCGCCACGTCGCTGAAGAAGGTCGAGAAGCCCGTGGAAGCGATCTCATGCAGCTTCAGAGCCAGACGCTCGGGCTTTATCAGGCGGAGTGTATTCCTGCGGCTGAAAAAGTGCGTCAGCATCACGACGAAGGAGATGGCCGAGCCGATGGCGGTGGCAAGCCCAGCGCCGTAGATCCCCATGTCGCAGGGGAAGACACATCAACGTCTTTTCCGAGCAACCCTCGATTCGCTTGGCGGCTATGAACATTGCTATCAGGTCATTGCTGTTGTCCTCCTCCGACTTGACCTTTGCGCCGGTCACTTCGTAGTGGAAGAGCGTCTGCTCCGTCACCTGTTTCAGATGCTTTACCCGAACTGGTTTTTTCGCAAACATCAGGTTCAAGTCCTATCTCCTAAACACATTTAGTAGTTGCTTGCAAAGCAAAGAAATTCTATTTGTACAACAGCGATTTCGGTATTCTTTTGCTGCTGAACGCAAAAATCGGGCTCCGTAGCAGCCGATCGACCGCTCCGAAGCCCGATTTTTCAATATTACCCCTGTATTTTGCCCAGAAAGAAAGAAAAAACCTCTCTTGTCTTGGTAGACAAAAGAGGTTTCTTTTATGGCAGGGTCAGCCAATTTTGAGGACACAACAAAACCGAATCAAAGCCCAGCCGCAGGCGGGTTTGATTCGGAGAGGAGGAGCAGCGGAGTGAGCGCGAGATGGCTTTTGATGCAAAGCATAAAAAGTCGTCGCAAGCGATACGAAGCTTGCGACGACGTGGCAGGGTCAGCCAATTTTGAGGACAGATTATTTTGTGCGATTCATCTCGTAGAAATGAGCACATAGAGTCACGTAAATCTCATCTATGGTTATATTTTCAAAATCTATTACATCGCCGAGACCATCTTCGAGCATACTTAAAGCGAAATGATTATATGCACCGCCATATATCATTTCACACAATTTTGAAAAAGGATATTGATATTTTGAAGGCGGCGAATCATCTATGTACTTATCGCTTGGCAGATCCTCCAACTGCATCGTTTGTAAAATATCGAATATCTCATCTAATCTTACACGCATTACTGACCTATATTTTTCTACTATCGCTTGATTCTTGGAACTTTTAATATTGGTAGAAAAAATGATTCTCAGTTTTTCCAGAGCATATTTAAGGTAGTCATTGTCATATCTGTCTTTTTCTTCTCTTATTAAAATCTTAATTTGCTCAATTATTGAGTACGATTTTTCAATTTCTTTGCAACGCCAACAATTTAAATACTCATTTACTTTATTGTCGATTTCTTTTATAATCTCTTTCAAGTACTCATATCTTTTTTCGGCGAATCCCATCAACTCTGAAATGCGTATATCGAAGAATATTGCCTCTTCGCCTGGTATGTTGCTATATAGAGGAACGGAAAAATCGCCATCGCCCAATCCTCCTGATGACCAACCTGCATATCGTCGTTCTTTCTGTTTATCATCTGTAAAATGGTCATTCAAGTTTATAGGATGCGTGGCAAAGCAGGCCCGTATGGTCTTAAAATATTGGTTGTCTCTCATGGGAAATTGCTTCTTTTCAAAGACAGAGTTGTCATCCTCAAAGGGAACGGTATTGGAATCAATAAACACTCTATGTAGCTGCTGAACGGCTTCCCATAAGACATCAATGCAGACAACAAAAGTCATCAATTTTACACTTGAGGCATTATCATTTTTTAGGCTCAGTGCTGAGCTGTCTATCGAATCGACAACTACTTCTATCCAATCCATTGCTGAACAGATTATACTCCATTGATCCTTGCCGTCGCGATTGCGGTATATATGGTACACCAAATCGTTTTCGTTCACTTTATCTCTGAACTGCATACAAAGCTCCATGTCCAACTTACTCACCTCCATCTCAGAATCATAAACACCCTTTGATAAGTTACGCAATTTGCAATTGTGCCGAGGATTATCAAAATAGCATGAAAAAACTGACTCGTAGTGTCTACCTACTTTTCTTCCGATTCTTCAGTTATGTCGGAGACTGTGCCTTCCAGCAGATCTGTAACGACTTGGTTGAGCTGCGCAGCATTCTTAGGTGTAATAACGGGAACACCTGTGCGCTCCTCAACTGCTTTTCGGGCAATTCCTGCTGCTTCGCCTCCCTCGCGGGCAACTGCTATATTCTCTGAAAATGTGCTTGGAGCTTTCTGCTTGGATATCTCCGTTACAGTAGCCTCGGCCAGCATGTTCAGCACCAATTCCAGCGTAGTCATGTTATCACGAAGATTTTCCTTTTTTAAGCCCTTCAGATTCTTGTACTGGCGGGTAGACATTCCTGACCACGCACGGGATATCTCGTCCGTGAGGATAGCATACTCCACGCCTTTCTGCACACCGCGGGCATCCCACTCATCCGTCAACTCCCTGCGGACTTGAATCGCCTGCAGCCGTTGATTGATCCACTCGCGGCTATACCCCTTCTTGAGGTAGGTCTCCAATGCACGGTCAATTGTCAGCTCCGGATCGATAGTTTCCTCAATTCGCTCCTGCCCGACTTGAGCAAGCCAAAGTTTAAATGGCTCCGCTTTAGGTGACGGTATCGACTGAATTATCCTCAGTATACCGGCTGTATCGGCAACATCCGTTTTATAGCGTTTTCCATCCTTAGGAGACTTCATTTTCAGTTGGTGACAATATGTCACCAACTCGCTTCCCTCGTCTGAAAGGCGTTGTTTTAGCTTGTTCCAATACTTCCTTGCCGTGTTGAAATCAGGCTGATCGGTCAAAACTCGGACGATATCCACAATTGAAAAATACCATTGTTCTTGCTCATCGTCCCATGCGGTACGTATGCTCTGATCTTCAAACAGTTGGATTTTATCACTCTGCAGCACTTTGGAACACCTCATTTCTTCGCATTTATATTATATCAGGCGAAGCAGAAAAATCAACAGATTATACAATGAGATCCACCTTTGTCAAGTTTTGAAGCACACAATCTCACCGGAGCTTTATTATACTTACTTGGCAAGATTATGAAACAAGTTGCGTTCATAGCTTCATTTCCTCGGCTTCCTGCGGGAAGGTGTCGGAAAGAAAATCGGAGAAATTCTCCTCCTCACCGGAAAAGTTCGGACTTGTTTCTTCGTCAAGCGGAATATATCCGCTTTCTCCAAAATCCAGCGGCTCTTTCAGGATCACAGAACCACCATGGTTGACGACGACCATTGGTTCTACAGCGCAGAAACTGCCGCTGTCATCACTGTGACGCAGGTGGTAGCAGTACAGTCCCTCCGGGATGTCTGCATCCGTCAGTCGGTCATTCGAGAACAGCGCCGTCTTACCGAGCAGCTCGATTTTCTCGTATTTATCGTCCTCCAGATTGACATAGCTTGTACCGGCTGCATTCGGGGCGATCCCATAGTCCAGCGGATTCAACCCCATCAGTTCACAGCCGAAATCAATGGCCTCTCGCTCTGTTTCGGGAAGCCATTCTTCAATCCGTACTCCGTTCTGATAGCGGTATCTGCCGCAGTTATCGCCGATGTACTCATCTGCCCACTCGTGCTAGATCTCCACATCATGGAACATCTCCGCAAGCTTTTCCATTACCGGATGCGGAGCAGACCATGCCGTCAGAAAGTTCAGGACATCCCCCTCCTGATAGTTTACTTTCGCCTCACCGTAGCCGTAAGCATTCCATTTGGTGCCCCAATGCTGGTTGCACCACTCATACCATGTGGGTACTCCGTATAGGCGAATGTTGTTCCAAGCGGCTTTTCCAAGTTTCCACGCCTTTCGACGAACATCTGAGCGCTGCCGGAGGAAAGCGTCCTCACTTTCGCGGGGGATGTTTTCCAGAGTGCCCTGATGGATCGTTCCGCCGAGGGTGTAGACCTCAATAAAATCCTGATAGGCTTTCAGGCCGGTACTCGTCTGGCTGCCTGACTCGATGTCCAGACTCTCCGGCATGTGAATGATCTTATTGAAATCCACCGAGCCGATTCCAAGGTCGTCATATTGTATGGCCTCCAGCATGGCTCGGATCTGCGCCTGATCGCCGTGCAGTGTCAGCACATTTGTTACATGATTTGGCATACGTTCTTCCTCCTATCCATCTTTATCTCAAGACTCTGCGCTTTCTGAATGGTCATACCATCCCTCCCATTTCCATACGTTCACTTTGACTGCTCTCCATGATTTCCTCCATGCTGAAGCAGCCCTTGTAGGCGATATAACCCCAGTCAGTGAACATCCCGTCCTCGTCGTTTATGCGCTGCAAGGCGTAGCCTTCGTAGTCATAAAAATCGTCTAAATTTGCATCATAGTCGAAGTGACCAGACTGCTGGATCATATACTTTCCATACTCTGCCGGGGAATGTGCGCCGGGAGCGAAGTCAAACAGGTCAAGATTCTCCACGAGATTCTTGACCTGTTCCGCATTCTGAGGTTTCGCAAGAGTTACAGCAGCGCCCAGCTTCTTGATGTCGTCCATGGAAAAATCATTCGTTGCCTGTGTCAGTGCGTTGAGATTTGCAAGGCTTTCATATTCTATATCCAGCAGCACATTCACTTCATCTGGCAGTTGGCTGTGTTCAAAACGAAGCCGGGCATCCGCAGGCTCTGTGATTCCTGCACGCTGTAGAGCACGGTCAATTTCCTCCTGTGCCATAGGGAAATACAGCCATGTAATATGCGCGGTATCCTCCGGCTCGGATTTAGAGGTCACCGCGACCATAGTGGCACGCGGCTCATAGTAATAGCAGGGGAAAAATTGACCATCATAGGCTTGCTCCAGCTTCATGCCATTGTCATAGACCACGCCATATGGTGTGACCGTGCCGCTGCCGCTCGCAATGAGCTGCCGAGCCGTTTCCTCACCATCCAGTGCCTCCAACTCGGTAACAGTTGCACAGCCGCCGTGCAGGTTCATATAGTGGTCACGGCCAACAGCGGCGAGGTCAGAAAAATCTGCGATGACTGTGGTCTGCTGACAACAGAAGGTCAGATTAATAAGATCCTTCAGTTCCAAAAGCTCCAGCTTGTGTGCCATTGCTTGAAACTGAGTAGCTTCTCCCATGTCGAAACCGTCCAGCCGTTTGGCAAGATAGTTCAGTTCCTCTACATTGACGGTTAGCATCTCTGTGCGCTTGAGCACGGAGTAAAAACTATTGATCTCTTGCACTTGGCAGTCTGATTTGACTGCATCACCAATTTCCAATGCCTCCAGCAGCTCCATGCAGTGTGCGTACTGGTCATGTGGGATGGGGAACGGAATTGTTGCAACACCGTATTCCGGGTGGTTTGGATTGCCGAGTACAGCATGTATTATCATATTTCACCAACTCCATTTTCTAAATTCAAAACCGGCGGTTACATCTGCATCTCAGGAGTCAGCGATTCACTGTCTCGAAGTTGCTGGGTGTAATCGTGCAGACTCATGCCGGTCTGCTGCTGACAGAAGGCCTCCATTTTGCGGAGCAGGACTTCCTGTTCCGCAGCGTTGAGAGGGTAACTCCAGCTTTCTTCCGAACCGTCTCCCTTGCAGAGGTTCAGTTCCAGTGTGTCGCATAGCTTATCCTGCTCTACATCATAGTTGGCGTAGATGTTTAGCCAGTCATCATTCTGATCCGTGCAGACAAATGTCCCGAATGCGGAATCTACATCGAAGTCCGCATGGATATAAAAGTTGAGCTTGCCGTCCTCCTCAATAATCTCATCTGAAAACGAAAAGTTATTTGCGGCGAGATGTCCTGCCGAGGTGATCTCTTTGCCGCTCAGATGATCCAGCAGCTTGCGCCATCTATCATCGTTAGACGCAAACTGTGACCGGGTGGCATGATAAACTGCCACCGACACATCATGCATTGCCCAGGTCTGCCAGCCATCCATGATGTTAACAGCGGAGAACTCACGTTTGTCAAAGTTCACGTCGAACACGCCTCGCACCTTTCCTGTGTTCTCCATGCGCAGAGCCGTCAGGTCATTAAACTCTTTTGCTGTGATGGGCTGCCCACTGAAAAACATTCCGATGAATTTGTCCGGCGTCACACCGTTTCCTTTCGTAATATAACTGCGCAGCTTTTTCCCGGCCTCCAACAGCTCCTCACCGGGCGAGGTTTTAAAGTACCATTCTTGACCATGCTCCGTCACATGGTAAGCGGCATAAGTTCGGGCCGCTTCTTCCGCTGCGCGCCGTGCGGCAGCTTCCGATTGAATCTCATGACTGATGCGCTCATACTCTAGCTCTGGGAGCTGATTGCACAGCTCGTCTAATACATTCTCCAGATGCTCTTGCAAAGATTCGCCATTGAGATGCTTCTCGATAGCATTTTTCCAGCGCCGGTCTATCCATAGAACAAGTTCTTCCTGCTGTGCCATATCAGTTGCCCTCCTTCATCGCTCCATTTTCTAAATTCAAAATCACATCCCCGTATTTGGCCATCAGCAGTGCGTTGATGATCAGTTGGAACGCCTCATCTGTGACCAATTCCGGAGACGCAAGGTCCGCAAGAGTAATGTTGCAGCTACCTACCGCAATGGCCTTTGCCGCCTGATAAACGCTGTAAAGCTCTGGCTTGATTTCTCTGAGATGAACAGCTTGGAAGTCAAAGCCGTCGTTACCGCACTTCCAGACCATCCTTCGCCAAAGGCTCTCATAAGCCGTGAGTAGAAAAAGGGCAGCTTTATTTCGGTCAGACAGACGCCAGCAGAGCGCTCTCCAGTGTGTCCATCTTCTGCGGTGAGTGTCGGATAGGAAAAAATGAGATTTTTCTTCTCCAAACTGCTGACACATCCGCTTTTGAAGCTGTGGTTCCATAGAGGGGGCAAAGCAATCCTGCACAAACTCACTCAGATTAAGAACACACGCCTCAATGCGCTCCTCCAAACAGGCGCATTCACACAGAAGGCACGGATGCTTGCGGTCATAGTTCTGGCAGTATTCGCACTCCACATCTTTTGGAGTGTAATAGAATTGCCTTCGGTACATTCCGCCTCCTCGCGGCTTGTGGCCGGGCTGAGACATCATCATCAGCTCCATTGCCCGCAGTGGCGTGTCTCGCATAAAATAGCGCGGCATAAGTTGCTCCTTTCAGAAAACAAAAAGGCCGGAATCTTATTGCTAAGACTCAGGCCCGTGATGTTTGGTATTACATTAATTCCTGATGTATCGATGCTCCGGACTTCAAGGCTACAATTACCTCGTTGCAGGTTTCTACCGTCACACTCTCAACTACCTGACGGATCAGCGCTTCATCCCACTCAGTTATGGTCGCTGGTGTTGTTTCTGCTGCTTGCCTGCATTGCTCTATATGAGCTGCGGCTTTACCGCTCTCGGCTAACATCCGTTGTATCTCATCACGCTGGGCTTTCAACGCTGTTTGCTTCTGCATGATCTCGCGGAACCTATCGCTATACGCTGCCTGATCACCGCTTTCAGACGCCTCGGCAAGCGCTTTGCTGAACTCGGTGCTTAACTGTTCGAGCTGACTATCTATCTCGGACAGACTGAGCTGCTGCCCTGCGACCGGGGCAAGCTCTTTTTCCATTGCACTCTTGAGGTTATAGATTATGCTATCCTTACCCTTGACCGTGCTGTTTATAGCGGCAAGGATGGCTCTGTGCAGCGGCTCTTCATCCAGTGTCGGCGAGTCGTGACAATATGTGTTGCCGTAGTCTACCCGGCTGACACAGCGCCAGACGATGCGCTTGCTGCCGTCGCGGTTACGCCATGTACATCTCTGATACCGTGTGCCGCACTCACCGCAGTACAGTCTATCCGACAGCGCATATTTGCTGCTGTACCTGCTCCGACCTGTCGGAGCATTTTTCTTTGACGGGCTCTTTCCCGCGCTACGACGGGCGAGTTCTGCTTGAGCGGCGTCGAAGGTCTCGCGGCTTATTATCCCTTCGTGAAGATTCTGCACCAGATACATTGGGAGCTGGCCGGTGTTTTTCTTGACCTTCTTATTGATGCAGTCGTCAATGTACGTTTTCTGAAGCAGCACATCGCCGCAGTATTTCTCATTTGTAAGTATGCTGTCTATGGCGCTCCGCGCCCATTTAGGCTCACCGTTTATGTTCGGAACAGCGCTCGTATTCAGATACTCCTGTATCCCGCGAACCGGTGTGCCGCTTAGAAACAGGTCGTATATCTTGCGAACGACATCCGCCTGCTCCGGTATTATCTCAGGCTTTCCGTCATTGCCCTTGCGATAGCCATACAGATATTTGTACTGTATGGTGGCTTTGCCCTCTTTCATGGCCTGTCGAATACCCCATCGGACGTTGGCGGAGATGGATTCGCTCTCAGACTGCGCGAACGCGCCGAGCATGGTTATGAGTATCTCACTGTCAATTTCGAGAGTGTTCATGTTCTCTTTCTCGAAGATGACCGCTATGCCAAGCTCTTTTAGGGCACGTACATAATTTAGGCAATCGACTGTGTTGCGGGCAAATCTGGATATGGACTTGGTGAGTACGATGTCGATCTTGCCTTGCTTACACTGGCGGATCATACGCAGGAACTCCGGGCGCTTGCGGGCGGAAGTACCGGTTATGCCTTCATCGGCGAAGATGCCGGCCATAGTCCATTCTTTATTGGTCATGATCTTATCTGTGTAATAATTTTTCTGCGCTTCGTAACTGGTGAGCTGCTCCTCGTCATCAGTGGATACACGGCAGTAGGCCGCTACGCGGAGTTGGCGCTTTGAAGCTCGCGCAACTTCGGGTTTGGCTGGGATACATATGACTGTCGGCGTTGTATTGCTCATATTACTTCCTCCGAACCTATGGTCTGTCCATTCTTCAAGATCACTTGTGTGGATAATCTATTTACGATCACCTTATCAACGATCTTCGCAAAAAGGTCTGCATCAAGCTCAGTCAGTGGCTTGTGCCTGAATACCATTCTTTGAATCGAACATCAAGCTGTGTCGCATTTTAGATAATGACATTGCTATGCCTTCTTCTGCGCTTATTAGTATGTCAATGGAACTCAACAGTTTCACAATCTCTTCTTGCCTTGCCCTGTCCGGGAGAGGGATGATGCAGTTTGACAAAGCTGACTTGCTTATTTCTCGGAACGTGTTGCCAGAAGCATATTTTTCGCACCACGGCTTAATAAAGATTTGCGTATAATACAGATATTCAGATAAAACCCTATCTTGATGAGGAATCAACGACTGAAAGCCCTGATTGGTGCAGCACTCCCGTTTTGCAATTGACATCTCGCCCAAAGTGGCACGGGTCGTTAATAATACCGTTCCGATAGGAAGCAGTTTCGCAGACGAGTTATTTAGTCCTATATCACTCAATTTGCGAGCACTGCTACTGACATATTTTGCCTTGCCAATTTCAGACGGAGTGAACCACTCCACGGTACTTCCCCAATATTCTGCATGAAGAGTGTCGGGTGTTCCGCCCCCAACAATCTCGCATATTGAGCCAAGCCTACAATTACAGCTATTATCAATCTGTGAAAGTAGTTGCTTATTGACACCTCTTTTATACTTCTTGAGGGCATCTACTAAAGTACGCTGGTATTCTATACGCCTATTCAAACAGCTCAAAAAGGATGCTATTTTATCCTGCTCATCCTTACATGGTAAATCAAACATTGCTGCTTTCAAAGCCTCGAATGAAAGAACCACTTGACTTGTCCCAACTGCGAGGACAGACAACTTCTTCTTTACTCGTGATGATGAGTTAAGAAACTCAGACATAAAAAGGCTATTTGCATTAGTGAAACGGAAAACGGGATAAAACTTGCTTACAATCGCATTAGAACTGATTGCATTGATATTAAAAGCAAACCTCCCGTCATCACTTCTATTGCGATATGTACAGTAGCCGAGGGGAATAATGTTATATCCGTCCGTATCATGCCGTTGCTTTGACCCAAAGTGATCAACTTGTCGTTGAAGACCTTCACGAGAGGATGTTAGGACTTCATACTCATGTTCCCCGTATACCTTTTCCGAATAAGACTCTATAATAGAGCTTAGTGAAGTCCTGCTCCAACTGGGGAAACTTGAGCCATCTGCATTTCTGAATGCTAATCTCGGACGCTTCTCAAGACCGTTACTTGAGGTCTATTTTCAGACCTCATTTCGGTATGAACCAAAAGTACAATCCCTTGCAGTAGCAGAGCTTTTCCGCTATTGCAAGGGATTTTGTCTGTCATATAGCTATTTCTGCTTGCTTGATCAGAAGTATAAAAGAGGTGTACTTTCTGTTGCATTTGATAAGCACGGGAGCATCTGCTCATGGGAAACAACGCCATATCCGTTCGCTGTACTTGCCAGCAGACGAAGCGAAAAGTATGATCCGCGATCAGGCGAACAGATGCCATGTGTGGAATTGGAACATATCGAGCAAGAAACCGGACGCATCATTGGTAGCATTCCATCGACACAACAAAGCAGTATTAAAAGTGTCTGTAAGTCCGGGGATACTCTCTTTGGAAAGCTACGCCCTTATCTGAGGAAGTACGCTTTTGTGAAGAAAGACATGGTGTGTTCCTCTGAAATATGGTCCTTAGTCCCATCGGAGGTAATAATCCCAGAATACCAAGGCGTCGACAAAGTTCGACGCCTTGAAAACTTATTCAGGAGTATTCAAAAACACTCCTGAATAAGATTGGATTGAACGCAGAAAGGGGACTCCCGTCCCCCTTTCTGTACTCTCCCCATGCAATTCTATACATTGCCGACAGCTTTGTCTACGGTCAGCAAACCAGAGTTAAGCACTCAGGTTTCTTGATTATTATTCTTGCTATTCGATTTTCAGCTCAAGAGCACACGCTTTCCTGCATACATCGACCTGTCGGCCCCCGTAACGGCGCGCTGGTGAAGCTCAATATTCTCTCCGAAAACCGATTTGAAGAGCTCCGAGGGCTCGTACTCGCCGAGCGTCAGCGCGTTGATTATATATCTTTCGTCCCGGTATGCCGCAGTGTAATCGACAATAAGGGCATCGGCGAAAACCCGGTTATCAAAGCTCTCCATGCAGCTCGCCGTCTCGCGGCGTACCCGGTCAAGGCGAATAAGCTCACTGCCGCAGGGACAGGGCTGCGGGAGAATTCTTGTGCGGTCGCCCGTGCGGTATCTGATAAGAGGTATCGCGTCCATGCCAATCGTCGTTATCACAAGCTCACCGTATTCCCCGACCGGGGCTTGGCGACCGTTTTCGTCTATAATTTCGGCAATAATATGGTTTTCGCGCAGATGCATACCCTCGTGCGCCGGACAGCAGACTGCGCCGCCGAGTCCCATTTCGCGGGAGCCGTAATGCGGGAAAAGCCTGCTGCCGAGAAGCTTTTCCGCCTCCGATATGACGCCTTCAGGGCAGGCATCCGCGCTGACGAGCGCCCTTTCCAGACTGCCTCTGCCGCATACGCGAAGTAGGCTCAAAAGCTGCACCGGCATACCGACAAAGCTGTCCGGTCTTTCCGCGCGCATCAGCTCACTAAGCTCAAAATAGCTGAGCTGTGCTCCCGCACGTATCGGACTTGCTCCCAGCCGGCTCACCGCCTCGGCGATAAGCTCGCCCAGACCGAATTGACCCGAGAACGGCATACATATCAGCGTCCTGCCGCCGGGAAATATAAGCTCACCCAGACCCGCCATAAAAAGCTGCACCGTGCGCTCACAGTCGGCGCGGGTATAGAATACGCGCTTTCCAATGCCGGTCGTTCCGCTCGTCACATCGCTTATCACGCGCTGCACCTCCGACTGAGAGCACAGGAGCATGGCTCCCACGTTTTCCGCAAGCTCCGTCTGCGTCGTAAAGGGAAACTCGGAAAGCTCTGCCAAATCGTCTAAGTGTGCCGGGAGTCCGGAATAAAATCCGCCGCGCTCCCGCTCGCGGGCAAGCAGCGCGTTGAGTCTTTCAAGCTGTATGCGCCGTATGTCCGCGCGCGTCAGCGACTCAAGCCCCTCCTGCTCACATATGAGCGCGTCAAGTCTTGTCCTTGTCATCGTCTATACAGTGCCCTGCCTTCCGTGTTCGTCAGGTTATACGCGCAAAACGGCACCATGCCGAATTCTGAATCGACCTCGCAGATATAGCAGCGGCGCAGCCGCTCAAGATCAAGATTATATGCGTCCTGAAAAATCATACCCGATACGGCGAAAGTGCTCCGCCGCGCCTGCTCAAGAAAATCATCGAGCGCCGAGGTCTCGCAAAGCTCCGGGTCGGAGGTGTAGTCCGGCTCGTCCTCGCCGTTCCACTGCTTGGCGACGTAGCTGCGCGAATCGTCCGAGGTCGTGCAGCAGCAGGCGGAGGCGCCGGATTTCTTCGGCAGCAGACGGAGACTGCCGTCCGCACGGCGCAGATAGCTTGCGTGGAAGGAGCAGTAGGGATTTTCCGCCCCGCCGCCGGCAAAGTCCTGCGCGTGCATCACGCCGCCCATCTGCTCCTCGATGAGACGAAGCATACGCGGTATGGTGATGGGCTTTTCCGGGCGTTCAAGCCCGCAGCGCCCGAAGTAGCTGATGGGCTGAAAATGCACTCCGCGTATTGCTGGCATACGCTCAAGGGCGAAGCGCAGTATATCGCCGACCTGCGCGTCGTTCACTCCCGGCGCGATGACCGGCACAAGCACTATGCCAAGCCCCGCCGCCGCGCAGTTTTCTATCGCGGCAAGCTTTTCGGTCATGAGCGCCCGTCCGCGCAGTGTCATATAGACCGCGTCGTCCACGCCGTCAAATTGCAAAAACACCGTGTTGAGCCCCGCCGCCTTGAGCGTCCGGGCGTATTCCGCATCATCTGCAAGGCGTATGCCGTTTGTGTTGAGCTGGAAAAAGCTAAAGCCCTTTTTGCGCCCGAGGGCTATTATCTCCGGCAAATCGTCCCGCATGCTCGGCTCTCCGCCCGAGAGCTGAATATTAAACGGACCGCCGTGCGACATGAGATAATCGTACTGCCGCTCGATTTCCTCCATGCTGAGCTCACGCTCCTCCGTACCCGCCGAGGCGAAGCACACGGGACAGCGGAGATTGCAGCGCGTTGTGAGCTCCAGCAGCATACAGCAGCCCTTGCGCAAATGCGCCTTGCAGAGTCCGCAGTCGTTCGGACAGCCGTTTTTCACGTCCTTGCCGTTTACCGGCAGCTCCACGGTGCTGCTGCCGAGGTTCCAGCGCATATAGCTTATGAGATTGTCCTCCCAGATGAGCGTGCTGAATTTGCCGTGTTCGGGGCACTGCTTGTCCATATAGATATAGCCGTCTGCACCCGTGCGCTTTTCTGCGGGAAGCTTTCTCAGACACACCGGGCACACGCTCTCCGTCAGCCCGACGCGCATCAGATAAGCCCCCTTTCGGAGAGTATCTCCATGCATTTTTCGTAGGTGGAGGCGATTATCTGCGGGCACAGCTCCACGCGCTTTGCGGGGTTGCCGTGGGTTATGTCCTCGCACTCGTAGCCGCCGTAGTATAGCGTCATTTCGTCCTTGAACCAGCGGGTAAACTCACCCAGCGCCGCCTTATGCTCAGGTGAGTCCATGCCGGTGTCCTCGCCCTTGCCGGTGAAATAGGATATGATGCACGCGCCGCCGCTCATGCAGCCGCAGCAGCCGCCGGAGAAGCCGACTCCGCCGTTGAGCCCGCCCATAGCCTTGACAAGGCCGGGGTTTTCCTCGCCTATCGTCTCAAGCAGGAGCTTTGCCAAAATCTGACCGCAGAAATAGCCGTAGCGTGAAAGCTCCATTACCCTGTCAAAAAGATCCATCAGGCATTTCCTTTCTGCATATGATTAAATAATATCTGCATTTTAAATTGGTTTTCGGGCAGCCGATAGTCTCTCCGCTCCAAAGCGCGGCAAAATAATACTCGCGCCACTGCTCGGTCATGTCCTCGATATGCTCAAGACTGAAGCCCGACGAGGCTAAAAGCGCCTCGGGAGAGTCGAAAAATACGTCCGACAGAGCCAAAACGCCGCCGTCTCTGAGAAGCCGCCGGCTTTCCCGGAGCGCGGCCTTTGCATCTCCGCTCACATAAAATGCGCACTGAGATATAATCGCATCAAAGCCTTTGTCGGGATAGCCGCTGTGCAGCATATCGCCGCGAACGACGTTTTCTCCGCACGGAATCAAATCAATGCCGACGGCGTCAAGTCCATGAGCGCGCAGCAGGGCGACCGCCTCACCCTCGCCCGCGCCCATGTCGAGCACACGAGCGCCCGGAGACAGGGCGCAAAGCTCTATCATGCGCATGGTGTGCGCGTCTCCTCCCGGATGCCCGTTCATTTGTCCTCCAGCGCCTTCTCGACGGAGAGAACCTTTCCCAGCGCAAGCTCCTCCGGTACATAGACAAAGCCGCAGCGCGGGCAGACCGGCAACTCTACGGGGAAGCCGTTATCGAGATACATGAATTTTGCCTTGCCCTTGACGAGCGCTACGCCGCATTTTCTGCATTTGAGCTTACCCAGTGGGTCAATGGTATAATATGTTCTGTCCTGCATGATATCACTCCTGACGTTTAACGACGTTCATCCTGTGGCTGTAGGCGCGGCGAACCGTGTAGCCCTCCTCGTCCTCGGTAAGCGCGACCCAGAAGGTCACGTTCCCGAGTCTTGCTCTCAGCATTAGATAGCCGCTGTCGGCGTCCTCTATCGCCTCGCCGCTTTCGCGGTATGCGTCAATGACGGATATGACGTCGGATTTTAATATCATGCGCTCGTCCATCATTTTGAGCGCGGCCTCGTCAAATTCCAGCTTATAGGGCAAATCCATATTCATAGTCTCCTCGCCCCAGATATCCCGGAGCAGTTCATTTTTCAGCGTAAGGCGGTTATAGCGTTTTTCGCTTATATCGGGCGGCGCACCCGCGTCCGTACCGTACACAAGCTCAAGTATATGCCGCGACTCCCGCCCCTCGCGTGCAAAGCGGTCACGACAGGCCATGCAGTAGCTGACATAGGGCGCGTCACTGCGCTCAAGGCATTTTTCTGCAAGCTCGTGGGCAAGCTCGCGGTTTGTGTATGAGGTCAGACCGCCGTAGCCGCAGCAGGGGGAGCGGTCGCCTGAGTATTCCGTCTCAAGTATCGAAACGCCGAGCTTTTTCAGAATGTCGCGCACACTGCGCTGAGTCTCCGCGTCTCCGCGCGCACCGCAGGAATCGTGCAGCGCGGCGCAGCGCTCAAGTATCTTTGCTTCCTTGGGAAGCCCGATTTCCTGCAATACGTCCCATATCCCGACAATTTCTATATTCTCATGCCCCGAAAGCTCCTTTTTGCAGCTGGGGCAGGCGGCAATGACCGTGGGATATCCAAGCTTTGCAAGCTCGTTTTCGATAAACTCAAATTGCTGCCCGTACATCTCATAGCGCCCCGCCCAATCGCATATCGCGCCGCAGCAGCCGAGCATCAGCGCAACGCAGCCCTCAAGCCGCGCGCATAGATCCTCATACGCCGCGCGTACCGTCGCCGGAGCGATGGCGGAGGACTGACAGCCGGGGAAAAAGACATATCTGCACTTATCATATCCGGGCTGCCTGCGGCATAGAAAGGCCTCGCCGTTTGAGAAAAGCATATCCATAAGCGCAAACTCATGCGGCGCAAGCGGCATTTTATCGGTCGAAACCATATTCTCGCGGGCGCTCTTGCAGACCTGCGCCATGTTGATACCCTTGGGGCAGACGACCGTACACTGACCGCAGAGCGCACAGGCGTTCATGGCCTTGTTGAGCGGGTGGTCGCCCATTATTATCTGAGTGTTGTTATATATCTCCCGCGCCAGCAGACCGGGGTATTTTTTGTAGTGCTTGAGATAGGCGCAGGCCTTCATGCACTCGTCGCAGCGGCACTGTATGCAGCGCTTGGCCTCCTCGAGGGCCTCCTCGCGCGTGTAGCCCTCCGCGCCGCACTCGACACGGTGCAGCGAGCCGACATTGTCAAGGCTTGCGTATAGCTTTGTCTCAACGGCGCCCTCGCTGCCGCGCATATTATCGGGCGCGAGCCTTTGCGCAAGGCGGTCTACCGTGAGCGCTGCCTTTTTTGCGGAAAATGCGGCGCTGAGCACATCACTGCCGTCTGCGCCCATGACGAGAGAGCGAGCCGCACAGAGCATATAACGCTCATCACAGACGGCGTCCGGGAAAAATCCCCTTGCCGCCGCAGCCGAGGCGCATAGCACGTCAAAGCCGCCGCACTTTTCGGCATAGAATTCCCCGCTGAGCGTACAGCCGAACTCAAAGCATATATCCTTGGTCTTTAATCTGCCAAGCTCATCGGCAAAGGCCGTCTCATCAAGAAATGGCGCTGCCGCGCGGAGAAAGGCGCTCAGGTTAGCCTCCTCGCAGAACACCGTGAGCGGGTAGGCCTTTTTCTCAATCTCACCCGCGAGGAAGAGCGCGAAAAGCCCGGAGCCGAAGAGGGCGACGCTTTTCTTTTTTTTCATGCGGAAAACGCCGCCGGAGCGCGATTTTTCACCGAAGCGGGTCACGGCGCGCTCGATATCGCGTACAGCTATGCCCTCGCCAAGATCGGAAAGCTTGCACTTCGCCTCGCATGGGGCGCTGCACCCGGCGGAGACGACGTTCGGAAAAATCACCGCCTTTTCGTATAGCCCGAGCGCCTTCTTAAAATCCCCGTCCGCCGCGGCGGCAAGCATTGCCTTGGCATCTAACTTCAAGGGGCAGGCGGCGGAGCAGAAGGCGGGCTGGTCGTAGACGCACAGCGACACCATGTTTTCGATCTCGTCCTTGGATATTCTGTTGACCTTGTAGACGTGCGTGGAGCCGCGCTCCTGAATTACCGACATGAGCTCACCTCTTTATAAACCTAATAGAGAGACCTTAGTTAAGGTCTCTCTATTATAACATTTTTTTGCTTGATGGCAAAGCTTAGTTTTCAAGCGCCTTGAGCGCTGCAAGCACCTTGTCGGGTCTTGCCGGGATGCGCGTGATGCGCGCGCCCGTGGCGTTATAAATCGCGTTGAGGATGGCGGGATGCGGTGCATCCAGCGGAGCCTCGCCGCAGCCGGCGGCACCGTAGGGGCCGTTGGGACGGTAGGTCTCGATGAAGTGGAGCTCAATGTCGTCCGGAGCGTCGTTCGGGTAGGGGATGCCGCACTTGAGCAGGCTCGTCTCCTTCTCCAGATCGTCAAAGTCCTCGGTCAGTGCAAGACCGATGCCCTGAACAAGACCGCCGTAGAAGTTGCCCTCAACGAGAAGCCTGTTCATGATCGTGCCGACGTCGGCAACGCTCGTGAACTTCTCGACCTTGACCTTGCCGGTCTGAGTGTCAACGCGAACCTCGGGCATGAAGATGGTGTACATATAGGTCGCAAAGGGCTCGCCCTGTGCAGTATCCTGATCGATGGGGTGGTCGGCGCAGTAGGTCGTGACCCAGTTGCCCTCGACCTTCGTCTCTATGCCCTCGGCAACCATCTCGTCATAGCTGCGGTAGCTGCCGTCCTCCTTGCGCATCGCGGCAAGCAGATTTTCGGCGGCGAGGCGGCAGGCGTTGCCGGTCATGACCTGAGAGCGGGAGCCGCCCGCAGGACCGGAGTTCGGGGTGAACTTGGTGTCGTTCATGACAAGACGAATCTGCTCGGGCTTTATACCGGCCTGACGCAGAGTCTCATGCGCGGAGGCGACAATACCCATGTCGGCGCCCTGACCGTGATCCTCCCAGGAGGCGTACATCGTGACCGTGCCGTCGGGGTTGAGCTCGGCAAAGGCGGAGGAGGCGTCAACGCCGTCAAGTCCGCAGGCGTAAACGCCGAGGGACACGCCGATGCCGTACTTATAGCGCCCGTCGGAGGCGGCATTCTTCTCCGCGACACGCTTCTTGGCCGCCTCGTACAGCGGACGAGCCTTGTCGAAGAGCTCCTCCTCACAGTAAACGTCAGGAGCGTAGCCGGTGGGGATGGTGGTGTGCTCGGAGGCCTTGTAGCAGTTCATTGCGCGCATCTCGAAGGGGTCTATGCCCATCTTGGCGGCAAGGCAGTCGATTGCGATATCGGAGCCCATGAAGGACTGCGGCGAGCCGTAGGCACGGAAGGCGGAGCCCCATGCATGGTTTGTGAACACGGTCTGGCTCTTGTTGCGGATGGAGGGGATGCCGTAGCCCGCGCCGGTAAACTGGCTCAGACGCATGGTGAGCAGATCGCCGAACTCGGAGTAGGGACCGTGGTCAACGTAGTTATCGCCCCACATTGCAAGCAGCTTGCCGTCCTTGTCCGCGCCGAGCTTTATGTGCATGAAGGCGGGGGAGCGCTTGCCGGTGTAGGTAATGTTCTGGAACTGATTGAATACGAGCGAGACGGGGCGGCCGGTGATTTTTACCGCAGCGCCGATGAGCGCCTCGTTTGTCGGGGAGAACTTATAGCCGAAGGTGCCGCCCGCGTGGTTCTGCACAAGGCGAAGCTCCTCCATCGGAACGCCGATGCCGTCCGCTATCATCGGCATATGAAGATGTATGCCGATGGACTTGGAGTGAACGGTGACCATGCCGTCCTCGTCTATGTAGCCGTAGCCGCAGTCGGGCTCAAGATGCAGGTGCGGCTGACGCGAGCAGTAGCTCTCTATCTCGACCTGCTGTGCGTCGGGGATGCTGTCCCAATCAAAGTCGGGTCCCTTGATGCAGTTCGTCTCGTAGAAGACGTTGGGGATGCCGGGGTGAATTTCGATAGCGTCAGGCTCCTTCGCGTCCATGGCGTTCATGTAGGCGGGAAGCTCCTCAATCTCCACCTTGACGGCGTCCGCAGCGGCGCGGGCGTGCGCCTCGGTGTCCGCCGCGACGATGGCTATTGCATCGCCGAACTGGAATATCTTGTCCGAGCAGAGCACGGGACGCTCAAAGCCGTCGGTCTTGTTGTGCTTGGGGAGCATGACAAGGCCGTTTATCTTGTTGGTGCCGCCTGCGGCAAGAATATCCTTATAGGTGATGACCTTAAAGACGCCGGGCATCTTCTCGGCCTCGGAGGTATCGATGCTCTTGATGTTGGCGTGAGATACCGTGGCCTGCGTGAGGGCGAGGCGAAGAGTATTTTCGGGCATCTTGAGCGCGTCGTCGGCGCCGAAGTCCCAAGTGCCGGTGACCTTCTGCGCGGCGGAGGGACGGATGTATTTCGTGCCCTTGATGCTGTCTCCGGTGGGCTTGAATACAAGATCCTCCTTGCTCATCTCACCGCGCATGACGGCGGCAGCCGCCATTGTAGCGTCGATAAGGGGCTTATAGCCGGTGCAGCGGCAGAGGTTGCGGTTTTTGTTGAACCAGTCGCGTACCTCCTCGCGGGTCGGGTTCGGGTTTTTGTCGAGCAGCACCTTGGCGCTGATGATGAAGCCGGGGGTGCAGAAGCCGCACTGCGCGCCGCCGTATGCCATCCACGCGACCTGAAGCGGGTGCATATCGTGCAGAGTGCCGACGCCCTCTATCGTCGTTATCTCCGCGTTGTCTCTGATTTTCTCCATCTTAAGCAGGCAGGAGCGAGTGACCTTGCCGTCTAAAATGACGTTGCAGGCGCCGCAGTGACCCTCGCCGCAGCCGATTTTACAGCCGGTAAGCAGCAGATGCTCACGCAGAACCGTGGCCAGAGTCTCATGAGGCTCAACAATCAGGATGCGCTGTACTCCATTGATGACGAGTGATTTTTTAATCATTCATATACCTCCTCATAATTCTTATAATTATGCTTTTTTACACTGTTTTGCTTAGCTTTCGGCTTTGCGGATAGACTCGGGAAATCAGTGACAGTTGTCCTTATCCGCACCGCTGCCGCTCACGTCCTTGAGCTTTTGAATTCCGCGCGGGGTATAGAACACAAGCTCGGACAGGGAACCGTCAAAATTTTCACCGCGCAGGCGAAGAAAATTGGCGTTTTCATAGTACTCTATCGGCAGCTCTCTGCGGAATATTTCCCCGGTCTGGGGGTCTGAGATCTCTACTGTGACAAGCTCTGCCCGGAGCTCAAAGCGTTTGTCCTCCATGTCTGCCTCCTGCTTAATATCTTCAATTATATTTTACGGCAGAGAAATCGGAGTAGCAACTATCACACAGATACAACTCGCAGAAAAAATAACATTGTTTTTGTGCATTATGCAAATATTTTGTGTCGATTTCCTTGACTTCTCCTTGCTTTTTGTGTAATATTGATATAAACCCTGCGTTTGAGCTGCTCTCGTTCGTACCGTTCACGGATTTGAAATTCAGCGCGCGGGGTTTTTGTATTTTAATGCATTTATTTTAATGATATATTGGATGAAAATGGCCAAATTGCTTTTCGCTGGGAAGGAGGATATATGCAGTTCGGGGCACTTATAGTCGCGGCGGGGATGTCGTCACGCATGGGCGAGTTCAAGCCTATGCTCAATATCGGCTCGATTTCAATAGCGCAGCGCATAGTTGCAACGCTCCGTCAGTCCGGCGTGACGAGGATAGTCATGGTCACGGGGCATAATGCGCGGGAGCTTGAGCACCATCTGGCAAATAACGGGCTTATTTTCCTCCGCAACGAGCAGTACCGCACGACACAGATGTTTGACTCGGCAAAAATCGGGCTTGAGTATCTCAAGGACAAGTGCGACGGCATTTTATTTACGCCGGTTGACATCCCGCTTTTTACCGCCTCCACCGTGAGCGCACTCATGGACTGCGGGGCAAGGCTCGTGTGCCCGGTGTGCGAGGGCAGGCGCGGGCATCCGATTTTAATAGGCACGGAGCTTGTGGACACTGTTCTGGCTTATCGCGGAGAGGGCGGACTCGGCGGCGCTATTGAGCACTGCGGTGCAGAGATGACAGAGATAGCCGTTGAGGACAGCGGCATCCTGCATGATGCGGACACCCCTGAGGACTACAGGGCGCTTTTGAGCTATCACAACCGGCAGCTTGTAAGACCGATAATAAACGTGGAGCTTGCAAAGGAGAAGGTCTTTTTTGACCGGAAGATTGCAATGCTCCTCACGCTTGTCGAGGAGACGAATTCCGTTCGCAGTGCCTGTCAGCGTATGCAGATATCGTATTCGACCGGCTGGAACATAATACGCCGCCTTGAAACGGAGCTCGGGCGGACGTTGATTGAGCGCAGTCAGGGCGGACTCGGCGGCGGTCAGAGCAGGCTTACGGGAGACGGGCTGCGCCTTTTGGAGAAATATAACGAATTTGAGCGGCGGCTGCGTGAGGAGGGCGACCGGCTCTTTCAGGACTGCTTCGGTGAGCTGCTGTGAGCCGGCGCGTGTATCTTATCCGGCACGGAAGGCCGGATTTCCCGGACGGGAGCTGCTGCCTCGGGAGGACGGATATTCCGCTCGGCACGATAGGGCATATGCAGTCCTGTCTTGCGGCGCGGGAGCTTGAGCACGCCGGGATAAGCGCGGTATTTACAAGCCCGCTTTCGAGAGCGCGCGAGACGGCGGCGTATTTTTCACCCTCGGCTGTAGTTGTACCGGGACTTCGTGAGGCGGATATGGGACTGTGGGACGGTCTGAGCTTCCGCGAGATAAAGGAGCGTTTTCCGGAGCTGTACGAGCGGCGCGGCGTGGATATGAGCGTTCCGATACCCGGCGCGGAGGAGCCGCGGGCGGCGCTTTGCCGCTTTGAGGAGGCGCTCATGAAATGTCTTGACAAAAGCAGCGGGGATATCGCGGTGATTTCCCACTCGGCGGTCATCAGACTCATGGCGGCAAGGCTTTCCGGAACCGCGCTTGAGAGCAGCCGGGAGTACCGTGTCCCGTACTGCGCCTGCGTGACGCTCGAATATGACGGCGGCTTTCGCCTTGTGAAAATCGGAGAGGCTCCGCGGTCCGAGTTGGACAGAGCCTTGTGTCTGCGCCTGCTGCACGCTGCGGGAGCACCGGAGAAGGTCATCGAGCATTGCGCCGCCACCGCCGAGGAAGCGATGAGGATTGCCGCCGCGCTGAAGGAAAGCGGGAATGATATCGACGCGGAGCTTGTGGAAAACGCGGCGCTGCTGCACGATATTGCGCGGAGTCTGCCGGAGCATTCGCGGCGCGGCGCGGACTGGCTGAGCGAGCTCGGCTATACCCGTGAGGCGGAGCTGGTTCGGCGGCATCACGAGCCGGACGCGGCGGCCTCGCTTGAGCTTACGGCACTTTGCCTTGCGGATAATCTCAGACTCGGAGCACGGCGCGTGAGTCTTGAGGAGCGCTTTTTCGAAAGCCTGAAAAAGTGCCGGGATGACGAGGCGCTCAGGGCGCATGAGAGACGCAGACGCGAGGCGCTTGCCGCGGCGCGGAGAATAAACGGGCTTTGCGGCAGAGAGATTATAAATATCAAGTAATAATATAGATAAATAGAGGAAAAGAGCATGGAAAGGATAGAGGTTTGCTGCCCGCAGAGCGGCGGGGAGGAGCATTTCTCCGGCTGCCTTATCTGCGGCGCGGAGCTTGTATATAATAGCCTCGGCACCGAGCGGCGCTGCGCTGTCTGCGGCAGGGAGAGCGCCGGCAACGCCGTCTGCGCAAATGGGCACTATGTCTGCGACGAGTGCCATGCCTACGGAGCCTTCGCCGCTATTATCCCGGAGCTATATAAAAGCAGGGAGAAAAATCCGCTGCTGCTTTTGGACAGCGTCATGGATCTCCCCTCGGTACATATGCACGGGCCGGAGCATCATATCATCGTGCCGCTCGTGCTGCTGACGGCACTGCGTAATAACGGCGGCGATATTAACTATGACGAGGCGATGCGCGAGGCGTATAGGCGCGCGTCAAAGCTGCCCGGCGGCACCTGCGGCTTTTGGGGCGTGTGCGGCGCGGCGGCGGGAGCGGGTATATTTGCCTCCCTGCTTCTCGGCTCAAGTCCGTTGCATAAGGACGCATGGCCGCTTCCGCAGCAGCTTGTCTCGGATATACTTGCAAGGCTTGCCGAGATAGGCGGACCTCGCTGCTGCAAGCGAACGTCCAGAGTGGCGATAGAGGAGGCAAGCCGATTTTTGCGCGAGACAGGCGGCGCGGATATGCCGCTTTGTAAGCTTGGGTGCAAATATACTGCGCTCAACCGAGAGTGCATAGGAGGCGATTGCCCGTATTTTCAAAAATAAACAGCGGCTGCTTAATATACAAGACAAGGAGGTTATCTAATGAAGCTTATCAAAACCGAGGACGCAGTGGGTCATGTGCTGTGCCATGACATCACGCAGATAATCAAGGGCGTGACCAAGGACGCGGTATTCCGCAAGGGGCATATCATCACCGAAAAGGACATACCGGTGCTTCTGTCGGCCGGCAAGGACAATATCTATGTCTGGGAAAAGGACGAGAATATGCTCCACGAGGACGAGGCGGCGGAGATACTCCGAAGCATCTGCCAGAACGAGAATATGCACGCGACGGCGCCCAAGGAGGGTAAGATAGAGCTTATCGCGGATATTGACGGTCTGCTGCTCGTTGACCTTGAGCGGCTTCGCGCCATAAATTCGCTCGGTGACATGATGATAGCCGCATGGCACTCCGGCTTCATGGTGAAAAAGGGCGACAAGCTCTGCGGTACGCGCGTCATACCCCTTGTCATTGCAAAGGAGCGCATGGAGCAGGCAAAATTGCTTGCCGGGGACGAGCCTATAATGCGCCTTGTGCCGGTAAGACCGAGGAAATACGGTCTTGTCACGACCGGCAACGAGGTGTTCTACGGGCGCATTGAGGATACCTTCAGCCCGGTGGTTCAGGCAAAGCTTGCGGAATTCGGCTGCGAGATGGCGGCGCACGTCATACTGAACGACGACCATGAAAGAATCACCGCCGCGATAAACGATATGCTTGCGCATGGCTGCGAGATGGTCCTCTGCACCGGCGGCATGAGCGTTGACCCCGACGACAAGACCCCGCTTGCCATCAAGAATACCGGCGCGAATATCGTCTCCTACGGCGCGCCCGTGCTGCCCGGAGCGATGTTTCTCGTGTCGTATTCCCCGGACGGCCGCCCCGTCTGCGGTCTGCCCGGCTGCGTGATGTACGCAAAGCGCACTATATTTGACCTTGTGCTGCCCTACCTCGTCACGGATACGCCCATTACTAAACAATGGCTTGCTGGACTCGGCAACGGCGGACTCTGCCTCAACTGCCCGGTGTGCCATTTCCCCAACTGCGGCTTCGGCAAGGGAAGATGAGCCATGCTTGACAGATATGGGCGAGAAATAGATTATATGCGCATTTCCGTGACCGACCGCTGCAACCTGCGCTGCCGATACTGTATGCCCGAGCCTATAGACGCGCTGGGGCACGGGGAAATTCTCCGTTATGAGGAGATACTGCGCATATGCCGCGCCGCCTCGGAGCTGGGGATAAGAAAATTTAAGGTCACGGGCGGAGAGCCGCTTGTCCGTGCCGACTGTGTGAGCTTTATCGCCGCGCTCAAGAGGCAGAGCGGGACGGAGCAGGTCACGCTGACGACAAACGGACTCTTACTCGGCAAAAATCTGGATGTGCTTGCCAGTGCAGGGCTTGACGGCATAAACATAAGCCTCGACAGCCTGAATGCGGAGCGCTATACGCGAATAAGCGGTCACCCCGAGGGCGCGGAGCTGCTGAAGCGCATAATGCAGGCCGTGGAGGACGCCTGCGCGATGGGACTGCGTACAAAGCTAAACTCCGTACTGTTGGAGGAAACCGAGGAGGACGCGCCGGAGCTTGCCTCCATAGCGGAGGAGCTTCCGGTGGACGTGCGCTTTATAGAGATTATGCCCATCGGCTTCGGCGCGGCGATGCGGCGAGTCTCACCGGACGATATTCTCTCGGCGCTGAGAGAGCGCTGGCCGGACCTTGCCCCGACGGACGAAAGGCGCGGCAACGGTCCTGCGCATTATTATAAGAGCGATTTGCTGCTCGGCAGGATAGGCTTTATAGACGCCGTGAGCCACAAGTTCTGCGCCGACTGCAACCGGGTACGCCTGACGAGTACGGGACAGCTAAAGCCCTGCCTGTGCTACGCCGACTCCGCCGACCTGCGCACGCTCATCCGAGGCGGCTGCACGGACGATGAGCTGCGTGAGGCGATGAAAATCTCGATATACAATAAGCCGCGTGCGCACTGCTTCGACACGGGCGCCGCCGTCACCGAGCGGCACGCAATGAGTCAGATAGGAGGATAACAGCATGGGAAAGGTTATAGCCGTATGCACGAGCGACCGTAAGGGTCTGCAAAAGCACGATGTAAATACCGCGCACTTCTCCGCCGAATGGGGCATTGACGGCGACGCGCATGCCGGAAACTGGCACAGACAGGTGAGTCTCCTGAGCGCCGACAAGATAGAGGCCTTCAATAAGCGCGGGGCAAACGTCATTCCCGGCGCCTTCGGAGAAAATCTTGTGGTCGAGGGCTTCGACTTCCGGGCGCTGCCCGTGGGCACGCTGCTGCGCTGCGGCGATGTGCTGCTGGAGATGACGCAGATAGGCAAGGAGTGCCACAGCCATTGCGAGATATACAAGAAAATGGGCGAGTGCATCATGCCGCGTGAGGGCGTGTTTGCCCGCGTCATCGAGCCGGGGAGCATCAGCGTCGGAGATGAGATGCTTATCGAAAAGCGCGAGGGGCATTTCCCATGGCAGGCTGCGGTCATCACGCTCAGCGACAAGGCGGCGGCGGGGGAGCGCAAGGACGAGAGCGGTCCCGCGATAGCAAAGCGCCTGCGCGAGGCAAGCTACGAGGTCGTGGAGAAAATAGTTATCCCCGACGATGAGCGGGTTTTGAAGCAGCAGCTTATTCGGCTCTGCGACCAGCGGCAGCTTGACCTCATACTTACGACCGGCGGCACGGGCTGCTCGGCGCGGGATATTACGCCCGAGGCAACGCTTGCGATCGCGGATAAAAACGTCCCCGGCATCGCCGAGGCTATGCGCGCCGAGTCTCTCAAAATCACCAAGCACGCAATGATTTCCCGCGCCGCCTCCGTTATCCGGGGTAAAACGCTTATTATCAATCTCCCCGGCAGCCCCCGCGCCTGCATGGAGAATATGGACGTATTTATGGACACCATCCCCCATGCCATGGGGCTTCTCCGCAACGAGGTACACGACTGCGCAAGAAAATAAAAAGCAGGTATTTCTTCAGCACATATAACCGCGTTAAGTCGCGCTTATATAAATATTTTTCTGAAAAAGGAGAAATGAACATGAAGAAAATCCTCACACTGCTGCTCACGCTTGCAATGCTCTTCACACTTGCCGCCTGCGGCTCGTCCGCGGCTCCAAGTAAGGGAGAGAAGAAAGAAATCATCGTCTTTGCCGCCGCTTCAATGACCGAGACTCTAAATCAGGTCAAGGATGTCTACGAGAAGGAAAACAACGTCACCATCACCTATAACTTTGACTCCTCCGGTACGCTCAAGACCCAAATACAGGAGGGCGCGGACTGCGACCTCTTTATCTCCGCCGGTCAAAAGCAGATGAATCAGCTCGACTTAAGCTCCGACAAGGAGATAAACAAGGAGGGACTGAACTTTGTCGCCGGCGATACGCGCCTGAACCTGCTCGAAAATAAGGTGGTGCTTGTCGTTCCCGAGGGCAATCCCAAGGGCATAGAGAGCTTTGACGACCTTGCGGCAAGGCTTGCCGAGGGCAGCATATTGATGGCAATGGGCAACAGTGACGTGCCTGTCGGTCAGTACACGCAGAAGATACTCAATTTCTACGGGCTTGATGAGGAAGCCCTCGCCAAAAGCGGCGTCATTACCTACGGCAGCAACGTCAAGGAGGTCACAACTCAGGTCTCCGAGGGCAGCGTTGACTGCGGCATAGTCTACTGCACGGATGCCTTCTCCGCGGGGCTTACGGTCATTGACGGCGCAAGCAAGGATATGTGCGGTCAGGTCATCTATCCCGCCGCGGTATTAAAGACTGCGAAGAACCCCGATGCAGCCAAGGCCTTCCTTGACTATCTCACGGGCAGCGAGGCCATGGCGATTTTTGAGGCTGTCGGCTTCTCTCCGGTAGCGTAAAGCCTGAGACGCAGAATTGGCAGCGCATTTATTTGCGCTGCCAATCCGAGGTATATAATATGAACATTGACTGGTATCCGCTTATAAACTCCCTGCGCATTGCGGCTATAAGCTGCGTAATAGTTTTTTTCACGGGCATATTCTTTGCCTACTACGCGGCAAGGCTGCCGCGCACGGTCAAGGGTATTCTTGACGTTATTCTCACGCTTCCCATGGTACTGCCGCCGACGGTATGCGGCTATTTTCTGCTGCTCATCTTCGGTACAAAGCGCCCAATCGGCATCCTTCTGATGCAGCTCGGCATTAAATTTGTAATGACATGGTACGGCGGAATTCTCGCCGCAGCCGTCGTCGCCTTCCCGCTGATGTACAGGACGGCACGCGGCGCGTTCGAGAGCTTTGACTGCACGCTCTCACAGTCGGGGCAAACGCTCGGCCTTTCCAACACATATATTTTCTGGCGCATACGAATGCCCGCCTGCCGTCAGGGCATACTCGCCGGCACCGTGCTTGCCTTCGCGCGCGCTCTCGGCGAATACGGCGCTACCAGTATGCTCATCGGCTACACTCCCGGCAAAACCGCCACGATATCCACGACCGTATATCAGCTCTGGCGCACAAACGACGATGCGGGCGCATTCTTCTGGGTAATGATAAACCTCGCCATAAGCACCGTCGTGCTGCTCACGGTCAATCTCCTTGAGAGCAAGCAGAAAGTGAGGGCGAAGGGATGAGCCTGATAGTAGACGTCAGAAAAAAGCTCGGCAGCTTTGAGCTTGAGTCAAAATTCGAGGCGCAAAACGGCGTGACCTGTCTGCTCGGCCCCTCCGGCTGCGGCAAGAGCATGACGCTTAAATGCATTGCCGGCATAGAAAAGCCCGACGAGGGCTACATAGAGCTTGACGGCGTGGTCTTATATGACAGCGCAAAGGGAATAAACCTCCCTCCGCAAAAGCGCCGCGTGGGTTATCTGTTCCAAAACTATGCGCTGTTTCCGAATATGACGGTGCGCCAGAACATACTCTGCGGTATGCGCCGCATCAGGGACAAGAGCGAAAAGGAGGAAAAGCTCAAGAAAATGCTGGATATGTTCCAGCTTGGAGGGCTTGAAAATCACCGTCCCGCGCAGCTCTCCGGCGGTCAGGCTCAGCGCACAGCGCTTGCGCGCATCATGGTCAGTGAGCCGCAGCTTTTACTGCTGGACGAGCCCTTTTCCGCGCTCGACGCGCATCTCAGGGATAAGCTTATGATAGAAATGCGCGACGTACTCACGCGCTTCGGGCGGGAGGTCATCATGGTCACGCATGACCGCAACGAGGCGTATAACATGAGCCGGGAAATAGCCGTCATGGACAGCGGCAGACTTCTGACCGTGAACCGGACAAAGGCACTTTTTGCCGATCCCGGCAGCGTTCCGGCGGCGATGCTCACCGGCTGCAAAAATATAGCCCCCGCCATAAAGCGAGGGGAGCATGAGGTATATATGCCCGATTGGGGCGTGAGCCTCACGACCGCGCAGCCCGTCGGCGACTATATAAAGGCCATTGGCATCCGCGCACATTATTTTAATCCCTCCGCGCCGACAAATCGCCATGAGATAGAATACCTTGACGAGATGGAGGAGCCCTTTGAGTGGATAATAGAGTTCAAATTCAAGTCCGCCGCGGAGTCCGAGCCGAGTGTGTGGTGGCGGGTGACGAAGGATAAGCGCCCGCAGCTATTCCCCGCCGAGCTTGGCATTGCCCCGGCGAATATACTTTTACTGTATTGAGGAGGCTTTATCATGTCGAATATTTATGCCGAAATATTGGAAAGAGTCGAGCGCGGCGAGGCGCTGACGCTGAAAACGGAGCTTTGCGGCTCGGAGGGGCTTATAGCCGAGGGATTGAAAAAGACTCTTGCGCCCTATGCGCCGCAGACCGATAAGCGCGGCAGATATTTTGCCGACGTAACGCTGACGGAGACGGAGGGCAAAATCACCGTGGGCGAGCCCTTTTCGCCTCCGGAGCGCCTTATAGTCCTCGGTGCGGGGCATATTGCCGTGCCCGTTTGCGATTTTGCGGCAAAGAGCGGCTTTGAGGTCTATGTCTGTGACGATCGCCCCGCCTTTGCAAATACCGCGCGCTTCCCGCTGGCGCGGGAGGTGCTGTGCGACAGCTTTGAAAGCTGCATCGACCGACTCAGGCTCACACGCTATGACTACGTTGTCGTTATTACGCGCGGTCATGTGCATGACGCGGACTGCCTGCGCGAGATATTCAAGGGCACGCAGCCGGCGTATCTGGGGCTTATCGGCTCGCGCCGCCGCGTGCGTGGGCTGTTTGAGATGCTTGTCGAGGAGGGCTATCCCAAGGAGTATATGGACCGGATATGCACGCCCATAGGACTTGATATCGGCGCCGTCACCCCCGGCGAGATCGCCATATCCATACTCGCGGAGCTTGTGGCATATAAGCGCCTGCCGGAGCACAGCAATGACGGCATACGCTGCTGCAACGACTCCGACGTGGAGCTATCCGTGATAAAATACCTTGCCGAAAACCGTGAGCCCAAGGCGATAGTAACCGTTATCGAGACAAAAGGCTCGACTCCGCGCGAGGCGGGCGCGAAAATGGCGGTAAGCCCTCTTGCGGCAGTCACCGGCAGCATAGGCGGCGGATGCAGCGAGGGCGCGGTTGTCCGTGACGCCGTGCGAATTATCGGCACGGGGCGCTATAAAATCGTCGATATTGACCTCACGGGCGAGGTCGCGGAGTCTGACGGCATGGTCTGCGGCGGAACGATGAGGGTGCTTGTCGAGGACGGCACTGAGCGGCAAGAGGGATAAGGGGTGAAGCATATGCAGGATTTTACGCATTTTAATGAGCAGGGCAGGGCTAAGATGGTGAATGTCGGCGACAAGCCAGAGAGCCTCCGCACCGCCGTCGCCTCGGGGCGCGTCACGGTTAACGAAAGCACCTTTGCCCTGATAAAAAACGGCGGCATGAAAAAGGGCGATGTGCTTGCCGTCGCGCAGGTCGCGGGTATAATGGCCGCAAAGCGCACCCCGGATATTATCCCGATGTGCCATCCGATACTGATAGACGGTATTGATATCAGGCTTGAGCTTGACGAGAACCTCCTCTCGGTCGATATAAGGGCGGCAGTGTCATGCACGGGGCATACGGGCGTGGAGATGGAGGCTCTGACTGCCGTAAGCGCCGCAGCTCTCACGGTCTATGATATGTGCAAGGCCGTGCAGAAGGATATTCTGATATCGGATATTCATCTTGAGGAAAAAACCGGCGGCGTCCACGGCGATTATAAATATGTGTGATGCGCGGGGGCAGTTTAAATTACACCCTTCACACTGCTCGTATTCGCAGCACATCACCTGCTCATTGTCCGGAAGCCCAGCATCCGGCAGATTCTTGAACGCCTGTTTGATTTCATAGTTCTTCAATTCGATACCCCCTTAGGATGCAAAAAGGCCGGAACCTTTGATTTCTCAAAAGTTCCGGCCTCACCGATTTAATGTTTTGTTGTTTATCTCACTCACTTGCCCATTAACTCACCTCCGCATATGACAAAAGCGCCGAAGCGTTGATTCTGCAAAACCAACAATCCGGCGCTTGAATTTTTATGATATTTATTTTTGAGGAATCTCGAAAAGCTTATCAGAAATCCGCGGCAATGAAGGGATAAAATGGCTCAAAACCCGGTTTTGGTAGTTCAAGTCTCCTCAGTTGCATGAAAACGGCGTTTGT
>ULVD01022742.1_pt1 | contig 37384 bp, 34 predicted proteins | sample 1959101 | NCBI WGS metagenome assembly ULVD01 (sample SAMEA4835777, study PRJEB28245) | human gut metagenome | biome: gut microbiome; material: fecal sample | place: Denmark | collected 2008
GTGGAGGGATTCGTGTAGCTTATCAACTACCTTTGAACTTTATTTCGTACTGTTTGCCGTTCCTCGCGTACCAGTGTATATCGTACTGGAAGTTTTCTGTTTTTGAAATGCCGCCAAGTTTTACCCACTCCGACGGCTCGCCATCATACATTTTTGCCAGACGTTCGGCATCTCGAAGCACTACGCCATTTGCGCCCGCGATCTGGCGAATATCGGACATGCTCACTCCCTGAGGAATTATACCTCCGCCTAATTCCGGTGGGACTTTAACAGTACTTTGTGTAGTTATGGGCTTATTATAACCTTTAACTCTTGCCCGGTCAAGTTTCACGCTCAGACCGACGTGCTCGCTGAATTCGCGGTATTCCAGCCCCAGCTCACGCGCGCGGCGACGTTCTCTCGCGGCGTTGGCCTTAATAATCCCCCGCCGCTTCAAAAGCGTTTGTGCGATCTTTGGCGCGGCGTATGGCGGTTTCATATTTCCGCTGCTGCTGAGTGCACTCATAACCGTTGAATGTCTTACCCTTGTATTCGTACTGCTTGCCGGCATTTGCTTTGAATTCCGCAAGTTGCTCGCTTGTGTATGTTGGCTTACTTACGTTCTTAAAGTCAGAGAATAAATCTTAAAATGTACTGTTGCTTTTTCAGGCACGTGAGAAAGGCTCTTCCATAAAGCAACCGGAAGAGCCTTAACTATTTGCATTGATTCTGTTTTGCCCGAGATCTGACCCTATTGATATGCAGGCGGACAATTCTACTGCGTTTTTCAATATGCTTTTGTGCAGCCGCCGTTAAACTTCTATATACCGCCGAACTCCTTTTCAAGCGCCTCAAAAGCCAGCTTGCCCGCAACAGCACCGCCATCCTCAAGTCCCAGGCCTTTATCTCCATAATATGCCGCCCTTCCATGTACAGGCAGCATATCTTTCGTGCTCTCGGCACCGGCCGCAGCCGCGGCTGCCGATTCCTGCAGTGAGCCGCCGTTTGCCAGCGTTTCGGCCGCAGGGATCAGTGCATCCAGTATCGTTTTTTCTCCCGGCGCCGAACCCGTCCGTTCCATAACCTTCTCAAGGCCCGCTGTCATTGCCTCGCCAAGCTGGCTGAGCGACACCTCATCCATACCGGCAAGCTGGCCTGCCATGGTCATAAGTATGATGGTAGTTATGGTGCCAAGACTCGACGGAGCTGCTTCATTCAGAGAGAAAGCCGCTTGTTTGAGAAGTCGTCCTATATTCCCTTCCGAAGAGGCCGCTGCTGCATACGCCGCTCTGAAGCCTTCACTCATTGATATACCCAGATCTCCGTCGCCGTTTCTGCTGTCAAGCTCTATCAGCATTTCACGGTTATCGTCCATACACCTGCTGATGGCTTCCAAGCCTCTGATCACAGAATCTCTGTTCATATCGTCCTCCGTCAAATGTTGTGATTTGTATAAAACGGTGTATCTCCCGGATAACGCAGCAGCGCTTTGGTATCCTCATCGAGTCTGAACACGGTCAATGACAGCCCCGCCATTTCCATGGATGTGGCGTACTCACCGATATGAGGCATTATTATTTTCACTCCCATGCCGCTAAGCACGTTGTGAACGCGGCGGTAGAAAATAAGCTGTTCCTCAAGCGGAGTGGCGCCAAGGCCATTTATCATCACAGACACTTCTTCGCCGGCCGCAAGAGGCATATCCTCCAACAATCTGGAAAGAACCGTATCGGCTGTTTCATCAGCGCTTAGCATTTTACATACCTGAATGCCAGGTTCACCGTGAATACCCATACCGAGCTCCATTTCATCTTCGTTGATGGAGAATGTCGGCTTTCCAACCTGCGGAACTATGCATGGCGACAGAGCCACTCCAAACGTGCGGATATTTTCCAGAGCTCTGGCAGTTACCGCCTTCACCTCATCAAGACTCCGCATCTGAGCAGCGGCAGCGCCGGCAATTTTGAACGCGTACACCATGCCTGCCACTCCTCTGCGCTTTTCAGCACTTTCGGGTGGGCTGCTTGCCACATCATCGCATACCAGGACGGTTTCTGTTCTTATCCCTTCGAGTTCTGCCGCCTCTCGGGCTATACTGAGGTTCATTTTGTCTCCGCCATAATTTCCAAACACGCACAGCACTCCCGCGCCGTTATCGCAGGCCTCGATCATTTCGGACATACTTCTCGCCGACGGTGAGGCAAACACATTGCCGACTGCACAGCCGTCAAGCATGTTCTCTCCTACATAACCAAGGAACACAGGCAAGTGTCCAAAGCCTCCGGCAGTGACGATACCTACCTTACCTTTTTTTGCCGTCGTTGCTCTGAGTATCACACGTTTGTTCGTTTCAGCAAAGCGAAGTCTGTCGCCATAGGCAAGCACGAGCCCTTCAAGGGTTTCATCAACATAGTTTTCAGGACTGTTTATAAGTTTTTTCAAGCTCATACCCTCCATATGTTCCATCAGCCTTCAGCTGTGTCTCGTGACCAGCCGTATACTTTTTCCGCTCTTACAGGGGAAATATAACCGTTTTCCACGTCACTTCGTATGCTGTCCGGATCTCTTTCCCTCGGGTCTCCATAGCCGCCGCCGCCACCGGTGAGCAGCCGGACCACCGTTCCGCGCTTGATATGAAGATCGGCGGCTTTCATTACGCGCATTTCTTCGTCCGTGTCGGGATTTATTATGACCACGGGTGGCTGTGCATCCTGCCCGCCGAGCAAGCCCCACGCCGGAGTTACCGAGCGCTCAAACCATGTTCCGATAGCACAGTCGTCGGTGTTCACCTTATACTGTCTGACGACTCCACATCCTCCCCTGAAGCGGCCTGCCCCTTCCGAATCCTGCCGGATCTTGTAGCACTGGACCTCAAGCGGGTACTTATGCTCAACAAATTCCACGGGCAGGTTTTTGAAGTCTCCGTTTACCATATTGATAAGAGCGTTTTCTCCGTCTCCGCCTTTGAATCCGCCCCAGCCGCCTACGGTCGCTTCACATGAGGTGAAAAACTCATTACCGCGTTTAGGATTGGTGCCGTAGAAGAAGACTACCATTGAATCACCGTAATGCGCGCCGGAGGCCTTGTCAGGAACTACCTCCGCAAGGGCTTTAACAAGCATGTCTATAAGCAGACCGAGAGAAGAAAAATACCACTGGCAGGGCGCCGGCTCTTCAGCAGCGAATATTGATTTCGGAGGGACAATAACATTCAGATTGCGGAAATTGCCGCCGCAGATCGGTCCTTCCGGATAGGACAGTTCCTTGAATGCGACTCGTGCGGCTGCGATCGTCTGGGCAAAACCGCAGTTGACCGCGCCCCTGGTCGCGGGATTGGATCCGGTAAGATCCACCGTCATCTCGTCGCCCTGCACAATAACCTTAGCGCACACCTTCACATGATGTTCAAGATCACAATTGTCGTTGTCGAGATATCCCTCCGCATAGTATTCTCCGTCCGGGATGCTCTCAACGAACTTTCTGTCCAATGCCTCTGCCTGACGGAATATCTCTTTTGTCGCTTCCTTGACCACATCCGGTCCGAAACGATCCAGTATTTCACAAAACCGTTTTTCTCCTGTGCGGCTTGCTGCTATCTGGGCTCCGATATCGCCTTTCATAGCGGCATGGAAGCGGCTGTTAAGCGCTATGAAATCAAGCACGTCTTCCCTCAGCACGCCGCCGTCATACAGCTTGACGGGAGGGATGCGGATACCTTCCTGATATATATCGGTTGAGTCTATTACGCCGCCCGGAGCCTTTGCACCCACATCCAGCATAGCGGCGCGGGTCGCCGTGAAGCCGACCAGTTGACCGTTATAGAATATGGGAGAGACCGAGGTGAAGTCACCGACATGGGTTCCCTGCATATATGAGTCGTTCATTATATACAGGTCGCCCTCCTTGTAATTTTCAAGCCCTACTTTCTCATTCAGGATCTTTATGCAGATATCCAGATTGCCAAGAAAGATGGGCAGGCCCGCAGACTGGCCAAGCATTTCTCCATCTGTATCAAATATGCCGACCGAACAGTCCTTCATTTCGTATATAAGCGGGCTGAAAGCACTTCTTGCAAGGCAGTTATTCATTTCGTGCGCGGCCGAATTGAGTGCATTTCGAATAATCTCAACCACGATAGGGCTGACTGTTTTGTTCATAACAAATGCTCCTTTATGTCAATTTTACTGTTGCCTGGTCTTGCGGATGTTCTCCGGGGAAAGGAGCGATACCGCATAATCAAGCTCATCTTCAGTGTTCCAGCAGTGTACGCAGAACCTCACAACGCCTTTAACCCCGAACAGCTTAAGAACGCCGGGACTGAAAAAGCTGTGTGCCATAACTCCGACATTATTATCATTAAGATGACAGCCCACGGCGGAAAATGGGACATCTTTGATATTAAATCCGACCATGCCGCCGTAATCCTCCGCTCTCAGCGAGCCAAGGATCTGCACCCCGGGTACTCGGTTCATTTTCTCTATCAAATACCGCAGAAGCTGCTCAGTTCTCTGCCTGATCTTTTCAACGCCGCCGCATTCTTCGACATATTCGACAGCTCGTCCCAGGCCGAAGATCGCCGGAAAATCATATTCGCCCATATTCATGCGAGCCGCACCGGGCGCGGGTATAAAGAGGTTCTTGTCCCAGTCCCATTTGTCTTCCCGCCAATCCCATGTCCCGCTGTTCCACGTAGGGACAAGCGGCTCAAGCATCTCGGCCGCATTACTGCTAACATACAGAAAGCCAGAGCCCGATGGACCGCGAAGATACTTGCGCCCGGATGCCGCCATAAAGTCGCAGCCTATGTCCGATACATTCAGAGTTTGCATACCAATGGTATTTGCCGCATCGAGCATATATGGTACAGAGTGCTTTTTGGCAATATGCCCTATCTCATGCACCGGCTGCAGCATTCCCAGATTGTTTGGCATATGGCATATTGATATAAGGCGTGTGCTCCTGTCTATCATTGCCTCTAGGCCTTTCAGGTCGGTAATCCCCGGCATCGTTACCGGTGCGAACCTAACCTCTATGCCCTTGGTCTTTTTCAGCCACAGGAACGGGGCGGCGTTTGCTATAAAGCTCAGACCGTCAACTATAACGTTGTCTCCGGCCTTCAGTTCAAGGCCTTGCGCCACAAGGCTGATAGCCTGTGAACCGTTGGCAGTAAAGCATATTTCTTCCGGTGCAGACCCTATCATCTGTGCACAAGCTGCCCTGGCAGATGCAACTCTGTCCAGCGTAAGGCTCTGTCCTCTCGCGCTTGTAGAGCCAAAAGTTGTGGAAATACAATAGTATTCGCTGACCGCCTCCACCACCTGCCTTGGCGGCACGGAGGTGGAGACATGGTTCAAATAAACATTTCTACAGGGGGTATCTTCTCTGAGCCTTTTTATATCCATGGCATTATATGTCGTTGAAGCATACACTGGCCTTACTTCCTTCCGCCCAGTATGGTATGTCCCTTGACAGAAACTATAAAGCTCACAAGGGTAATAGCGCAGCCTGCGAGAGTGATCGCATCACACATAGGAGACGGCATCAGGAACGGGCTGATAAAGCTTACAAATATACCGCCCATGCAGCCAAAGATAAATACCTTCTGCTGCTTTGTAAATGTGAATTTCCCCTCTGCCCATTTTTCGGGAGTATATTTGCCCGGCTTGATCTTCGCCTGTATCATCATGCCCGCAAGGTAGAGCGCAGCCGCCAGGAACATCGCGGTGAAGCAGGAATATCCTACGGAAACAACGGTTGCAGCCACACAGGCTATGGCCATCGAAGCAAGGGCAATCCAGTTGACACCGGAATTGTTGTTCCACTTTCTGTCTCTGATAATATAGTGATCCAACGCGATTATGATGCCGACCGGAGCATACAGTATTGCAAGAGACTGCAGGAAGGTATCCAACCATCCGATTATTCCGGCAAGCGAGAACACGGTGCCGCAAGTAGCAGCGACGATAGTGGAGACCATCTGTCCACGCTGTGTTTTTATGTTGAACATATTCGCCATGGCAAGTCCGCAGGAGTATGCAGCCACCACCATTGTGGTCATCTGCGCTATCAGCACGCAGAGCATCGCCAGCGTACCCATGCCAAGCTCATTGCTCATAATGGCCACTATGTCGTATGTTCCGGATGTGGTGGAAAGGATGATGCCTATTCCGTAGATTATCGAACAGACGATTATATTGCCTACAAACGGCGCGCTTATGCTGTCAGGCAGTATCCGCGGATTGTATCTCGAATAGTCAGAGAACATCAACCACTGACAGGCTGAGCAGCCAAACACCATCACAAGGGCATTTGTTATGGATATCGGGGTAGTCGGCTCGGATTCGATCAGCGCCTTAAGGCCGGCAGAGAAGCCTCCCAGATTCTGAAATACTCTGTAGATCGCATACGCAAAAACAACACACACCAGCGGTACGAGGATTTTGCTTATCTTAGCCATCAGTGCCTGTCCCTTGAGAGCGGGTATGACAAACAACAGTCCTATCACTACTGTCACGACAGCAAATATCCAATAGTTTCCGGCGGCCGAGTAATCGACTCCAAAGGCTGCCAGACCTGCATTGGCGGCAACCTGCACATGAGAGCCGTACCAGCCCATGTTCATATACAACAGGAGAAAGGATATCAGCGTTCTGGATGTGGCAGAGCCGAACGAGCATCGCGCCAGCTGAGCTCCGGGACGGCCTACGTCCGCTCCGACTGCTGCGTTTATTGAAGAGTATACCTGCGCGGCAGTAACGCCGAGTATCATTATCAGAAATGCCCATCCGAATTTAAGACCCTGTGCAAGATATGCACCGACAAAGATTATAGGTATATTCAGGTCGCAGCCCGCAAAGACAGCCGCGGCGGCCGTCCAGGAGGTTCGCTTTTCTGCGGGAACAAAATCAAGCTCCAAAGCAGATGCTTCTGATGAAGTTGCTTTTTTGTTGTCGTTCATTGTGTTACCTCCGTTTAATTTTTAATCGTATATTACTTTACTAATTCTTAACCATGACCATGCTGCCGTTCTCATCCATCCGCAGACTCCATTCCGGAGGAACTACAGTGGTCGCAGTCAGCTCCACGATAACTGCCGGACCGTTTATTACGGCTCCGTACCCAATGTCGGATCGGCTGTAGACCCTGACCGTATAGGTCTTGAACCCAAAAACTCCTGGGAACTCACTAAGAGCCCTGATATCTCCGCAAGCTTTTGAAACAGGGGCCGTCTTGCTGCGTCTTGAGCGGCAGACCACGCTCATACGAACATTTACCAGTTCTACCGGATCGCCGACCGCACTGTGGCCGTAAAGACGGTCATGCAGCTTGTGGAATTCGGTTTTTGCGTACTCCTTGTCAAATACGCCGTTTTTACATGCATTGTCTACCGGCAGATTGATGGTGAATTCCTGGCCTGCATAACGCATATCCATTGTTCTGTGGAAAGCGGCGGAATCCACGCTTGCGCCTTCCCTTACGAGCGTATCCTTCAGTTCGGCGTACAAGACATCAAAGATCGCATCGATCTCACTTGCCTCAAGCTCATCCATATTGGCCATCCGCGTGCGTACCGCATCATGTCTGATATCCGCCTGCAGCATGCCCCATGCCGAGAAGCCGCCAGGCACAGCGGGTATGATAACCTCCTTCATACCAAGCTCTTCTGCTATGAGTGCTGCATGCATCGGGCCTGCGCCGCCGAAAGCGAGCATTGTGAAGTCTCTCGGGTCTATGCCTCTTCTCACAGTGATTTCACGTATTGCATCCGCCATTTTATGGTTCGCTATTGCACATATACCTTCAGCCGCCGTGGACACATCAAGTCCGAATTTCGCGCCGAAGTCTCCGACGGCTTTCTTTGCCGCTTCAAAATCGAGCGTCATGCGGCCGTCAAGAAAATGCTCCGGATCTATACGGCCCAAGACCAGATTTGCATCCGTGATAGTAGGTTGGGTGCCTCCCTGTCCGTAGCATGCGGGGCCGGGCTTCGCACCTGCGCTTTGCGGGCCGACGCGCATACCGCCGCCCTCTTCCCAGCCAATACTGCCACCGCCCGCGCCAACACTGAAGATATTGACTGTCGGCACAAGCGCAGGAAATCCCTCAACATTAGATTCCACCTGAAGCTCGCATTGACCGTTGATAATAAGGCTGACATCAAAGCTAGTGCCGCCCATATCGACTCCTATAATATTATCCCTTCCGCAGACTGTACCGCCAATGGCTCCGCCAACCGGGCCTGACATGAGTATCTGCACTGCCTTATTCACCGCCAGCTCATCCTTCATGACGCCGCCGTTGGACTGCATGATGAATAAATTGCCTTTGAAGCCCCTGCTTATCAGCTCCTGCTTCAGGGCTATAAGATGTGCTTTTGTGATCGGTGAAACATAGGCGTTGAGCACCGTTGTGCTGGTGCGTTCATATTCACGCCACTCCCGTGCCGTCTCTGCGGATGTGATCACCATTACGGACTTGTCCAGCTCTTCTCTGAGCACGGCGGCGGCTCGCTCCTCATTTTCAGAATTCAGGTAGCTGTTGATGAAGCATACGGCAATGGAATCATATTTTCCGGTCAGAGACTTCGCGAGACGGCGTATCTCTTCCGTGTCAACCGGCACCGATACCCTGCCGTCAGCGTCCGTACGTTCTTTTATCTCATAGATACTCTTTCTTGCAACAAGCGGTTTCGGCCTTCTGTACCTGTTATTGTACATATCAGGACGGTTGCCGCGCCCGATCTCAAGTACATCTCCGAAGCCAAACGTAGTCACGACAGCGCAGTTTGCACCCTTTCGCTCGATAACGGCATTCAAGCCTGACGTCGTACCATGAACTATACTCTCCACCTGATCCCACTTGTCACCTATGAGCTCGTCGAAGCCCGCCATTATTCCGTCGGTAAGTTTATGCGGAGTCGTCAGGACCTTAGTGGTAGTGTACTCACCGGTCGCATCGTTTACACAGACAACGTCGGTAAATGTACCTCCGATATCTGCTGCTAAGCGGTAAGACATTTGTTTTCCTCCTTTTTGATAATTATTGAAAAATTATTAAAGTATATTTATGTGATTGAATAATAGCGCCGATTAATAGCGCCGATTACCTACTTTGTCAATAGGTTTTTTGGGTTTTAAATAAAGAATTATTCAGGGCGGTGCTTGTCCCTACAAGCTGTGATTTATTGTAATGTCTACTGCTTTTAAGTTAACCTTGCAAATGCTGATCAGGTATGGTAATATCTTATCTGATAATATCAGTGGTATTACCAGATAAAATAAAACGGAGGTACAGATATGATAACCGAAAGGACAACACGGCTCGCCGAAAGAATACGGGCGGTAGAGATCGATTACCTTATACTATCCAGACCATCCCATGTTTTATATCTCACCGGTCTTAAGGTATGCCCGGGAGACAGGCTTTTTGTCGCAGTTTTGGATGCTGAGGGCAGACTGTCGTTTGTGTGCAACCGCATGCTCCCAATGCCTGAGTCCGTCTATGACAGTATCGTATGGTACCACGACTGTGACAATGGCGTGTTCGCGGTATCTTCGCTTATCGGAGTTGGCTCAACCGTCGGTATCGACAGCGAGTGGACATACGGCTATGCTTCTTCTCTTGCGTCCATCCGTACTGACCTGAGCTTTACAAACGGCTCAGCGCTTATTGAGCAGATGCGCATGATAAAGGACGACGCTGAGCTGGAGCTGCTACGCATATCCTCACGCATAAACGATAAGTGCATGAGCTATCTCGTAAGTGAAATCTCCGGGGACCTGAGCGAAAAAGAACTTTCCGAAAAACTGTTTGACTATCATGCTTCCCTCGGTCAAGGGGAAGCAGGCGGAGGCGCCATCATATCCTACGGAGTCAATGCGGTAGATCCTCACCATTTCCCCGATGGCAGCAGACTGCGCCCGGGAGACAGCGTCGTGATGGATTTTGGATTTTCCTACAAAGGCTATCTGTCGGATATGACCAGAACTGTGTTCTTCAGAGAAGTGCCTGCCGAGCTTGAAAAAATATACCGGATCGTGCTTCAGGCACAGGAGGCAGCGATCGCGCTTATAAGGCCCGGCCGCAGCGCCGGAGAGATCGATGAAGCCGCAAGAGCCCTCATCCGCGCATACGGTTATGAAGCGTATTTCCCGCATCGAACCGGTCACGGTATCGGTCTTGACGTACACGAACCGCCGTTTATCAGCAGCACATCGGACTTGATACTCTTGCCTGGAATGGTGTTCTCTGTGGAACCGGGCATATATGTGCCCGGGCTTGGCGGTGTTCGCATAGAGGATCTTGTGATAGTTACCGGCAACGGAGCTGAAAACCTGAATTCCTTTACAAAAGAATTGACGACCGTGTCTTGAACGGCTTTCATTTACCGGATGTGCCCCGCGCATCCGGTAAATCAATTTTTAAGCATTATCTCAAGAACCTTTCTGTCTGTAGCTCGCATACCCTCTTTTGCCATTGTGCCTATGTTTTCAATCGTCTGCTCCACGCTGCTCCCGACAAGACCGTCGCCGGGGCTGCATATATTGGAGTTCCGACTTAGTCGATACGCATCGAAAGCGGCATTAAGTGCGGCTGATATTTTCAGTGCGCAGGATGGCTTAGCGCCGTCGCATACCATTCCTCCTATAGCTGCGGCTGTATTCACGATGATACCGCCTATTGTTCGGAGCCCTGCGCCGTCCAGATACGCTATGCCGCAAACGGCACTTCCCGCCGCACTGGTAGCTCCGCAGTATGCCGACAGGCTTCCGATAAACCTCTTTTGATGTATGGATATCAGGTTTGCCGCCACCAGCGCACGAATGGTCTTATCCTCACTGGCTCCTGTCTCCCGTGCGTATTCGATGACAGGAAGGCTCACCGTAATGCCCTGATTCCCGCTTCCGGAATTGATAACCACCGGCATGGAGCACCCGCTCATTCGCGCGTCTGACCCAGCGGCCGCCATTGCTCTTGCTCTGATATATATATCGCTATCATCACGTTCACTGAGCAGCGTTCTTCCGACTTTAAGTCCGTACGGCCTGAGCATGCCCTCAGCAGCGATGGCAGAGTTACAGCGTATCTGCTCCCGTATCAGTTCCTTTACGTCATCAAGCCTTACGCTATCTGCAAATGAGATTATGTCCTTTATATTCAGCAGTGCCGTATCGTCCGTATGACCGTTGTCCTGAGCACATTCTTTTCCGCTCACTATGCTGACTCCGTTTTTTATTATGCTGCAGATGTTATCGTGTTTATCCTGAATAGTAACAGACGCATAGTCCTTGTCTTTTCCGAAAACAGTCACGGTAACAAAAAGATTCCGGGTACTGTTTGCCAGAGATACTTCGCACATATTTTCCGCCAAAAGCTCCGCCGCACGCTCTCGCTGGCAGTCTGTGACTCCAAGCAAAACATTCAGTCTCTCTGCAGCGTTGCCTCCCACCGCTCCCAAGATCGCGGCAGCGGCGATACCCTTCATGCCTCCCGACCGGGGGACAGTTACGGACTTTACGTTTTTTATCATATTGCCGCTGCACTCAGCTTTTATCCGTACAGGAAAAAATCCCAGGACCTGAACCGCCTTCGCGGAGGCATACGCTATTGCTATGGGCTCCGTACATCCAGTTGCCGGTATAAGTTCCCTATGCAGCACTCTGACATATGCCGAATATTTTTCTTCGCACAATGCACTAAGATTGTTTTTCATTTCATCTGCTCATTTTTATCCGGCACGTCGCGCAGCCTTTCGCAATAGTATCGCCAAGCTCAAATTTCATATCATTCTTATCTGCAATGCCTCTGTCGCCTTCCATCGCTATGTCGCACAGCAGGGCGATACGCTCATCTGAAAAGCCGGCCTTCTTCCATGCGCTGACAAGAGGGCAGTAGTGGAATGTGACGTTCAGCTCCTTCTCCGTCTGAACTGTCTCCATCTCAAAAGTCTTAAGCCCGAGCTCGGTGAGAAACACTTCCTTAAATACCCGGCAGTCCTCCGAGCCCCCGCAGTTGGCCTTATGCAGCTCGCCGTGAAATCTGCCGCAGCGCCTGACAGCTCTGCGACATATACTTTCGGCGTCAGCACCGGCCTTTTCCATTTCATCGAACAGGAATCCCAACCAAAGCGCCCGATGCTCAATGGCCGCTCTGTTTATACTCACTTTTTCTTCATTGATCTTCGCATCATTAACTATTGACATAGTGTTCCTCCGTAAATAATAAATTGTCGTTGATGACACTATTAATCATATCACAAATCTTATCAAGGTCAATATTTTTTTGCTCCTCTGTGTTTATTTCGTTATTATGCTTCATCAGGCCAGCCGTTTTTCGTGTATAATAACAAAAAAATGAGGCTGTGAGCCTCATTTTTATGCTATTTCGATTATATCCCTGTCAAGGCAGAGCACCGCACCTTCAATATCGTTCTCCCTTATCAGTCTTATGAGTTCCCTGTGCTCGATATTTTCATTGACTGTCGAATCCGGTATAAGTCCGCTCCACTTATCCCAGTACATTTGAGCAAACGCGCGCGTCAGCACGTTAAGCGTTCTGGCAAGCTCATCATACATGTATTTATTCCCGTAGTATGACATCAATGTAAGATGAAAGTGATTATTATTTTCCCAAAGAGATGTCATATCATCATAATTCGGGCTTTTTGGCTTGAAGCTGGCAATGCTCTCCAGTTCATCAAGACGAGCCGGCGTAAAGCAGTTCCAATGCTTACGCAGGCATCCGCACTCAATCAGCTGGCGGAACTCTCTGAGATTCTTCACATCTGTCGATGTGATGGGAATAATCTCATATCCGTATCTTGGGATACTACGAAGCACATTCTCATTGCACAGCTCTATCAGCGCTTCCCTGACCGGAGCCTTGCTGACGCCGAATTTTTCCGTGAGCAGGACCTCGCTTATAATATCCCCGGGCTTGTACATACCCTGAATAATATCCTTGAATACCTCATCATGGACAATCTGCTTTAATGTTTTCTTCCTATGTTCCATATTTTCCTGTTCCTGTTGTTCATATCAATGATATATTTATAACCGTAGTTTGCTGTGTGCTGATATTTTATCATGAAATCTGCGTTTTTCAATCTTTTTTTCAATTATTATAGTAAGTGGCCGAAAAAGGCCTCACGGAATATTAAACCGTCCCGTTTTATACGGACAGCACAAAAAAAGACATTCCTGCGTAGGAAAATAAAATTTTAAGCAACATACTGGCGCCGAAATTCCATCGGCGTCAGTTTTGTTTTCGTCTGAATGCGTTGGTGGTTGTAGAAGTAGATATAGTCATCAATGATCCGTCTTGCTTCAGCAAAAGTCTTTATCTTAACCCTGTGAATGCACTCAGTCTTTAGGATAGAGAAAAAATTTTCAGCCAAAGCATTATCATACGGGTTACCGCGTCTTGACATGGACGGTATTATACCGTATTGTTGAGTTAGCTTAAAGTACGCCTGTGAAGTATACTGAAAGCCCTGGTCACTATGGAGGTGCAGCTCTGTAGTGACCTTTTCCTTTCTCTTGGCGGCCTTGATCGTATTTCAGCACCAGATTGATGTTCTGCTCCGAGCCGGTCTTGTAAGCTACAATACTGTTGTCATAGAGATCACGGATGACCGAGAGATAGAGGAAGCCTTGTCCTGTGCGGATGTAAGAGATATCCGTTACCCACTTTTGGTTTGGCCTTTCGGCGATAAAGTTTCTGTTCAGCAGGTTGGGATAACGGTGCAGAGCTTCTCCGTACTTTACATATCGCTTTCTGCGAATAACAGACAGCAGATTATATTTATTCATTACTCTAAGAACTGTTTTGGGGTTGCAGTGCGTACCATTGCGTTCTAACCAGATATGCACTCTGCGGTAGCCGTAGGTGCTACGGCATTCAATCTGGCACGTTCGAATTTGCTCAGCCAGAGGCAGATCCTTTGCCGGTATGTCCATGCGATTGACATAGTCATAGTATCCGCTTCGGGATACACCAAAGAAGCGTCACATTTCACTGATACTGTACTTCTCCTTATGACGGTAGATAACTTTATATTTGACGCTGGCTTTCACTTCCTTTCGGTAAGCGAGAGAAAATCCCGCAACAACTCCACTTCCATTTTTAAGCGTTTGTTTTCATATTTGTACTCTTGAAGAGTTTTTGCCGTTTTACGGCTTCGCTGCCTCGGGACACCTTGAACATCCTTCTTCTTTTCTTTCCAGAGAAGATTTCTTACAACTTTTGCATTATTTAAGCCCAATTTATCTGCAATTTGTTGCTGTGTGTCGCCCGCTTCCGCCAGTTGCCTTACAACTGGTAACATTTCCTGCACTTTTTCGTATTTCCTTGCCATAACAATACCCTCTATGTAGTACTTCTATTTTCCTACATAGGGGGTCTTTTGTCTATTGTCCGTTTTTACTGGTTCGGTTCAATATCCGCGAAGCCTTTTTACAGCTTGTCTTCGTTAAATTATGACAGACAGGATCAAAGGGCAAGCTTAAAAATATTTACTATGTCGTCCGCAGAAAGGTGCTTCAGTCCGCCCACGGTCTGATCCTCCGGATTTGTTATTCGCACGCGTCTTGCCATTCGCCACATTGCTTCTTCCGTGACAGGCTCCTTAATTTCAGGCATTTCGCTCAGCCGCACGGGAAGGCCCATGCCGGTAAAGAATTCCTCCAGCCTTGATATCGCAGTGCAGACCGTTTCTTCGTCATCCCTGCCGTTCGGATCGACTCCCATCACCCTTGTCGCCCAGTTGATGAATAAGCCGGGATTCACCCTCCATACATATTTCATCCATGCCGGCGTTATCGCCGCCAGCCCAGCTCCGTGGGTAACGTCATATTCTCCCGACAGTTCATGCTCTATAAAATGAGAGCTCCAGTCACCACTGCGCCCCATTCCCGTCAGTCCGTTGTGCGACAATGATGACGCAAGCATCACATTGGCTCTGGCATCGTAATCGTCGGGTGAGGCCATGAGCACATCAGCACAGCGCATACATGTTATGAATACGGCTTCACAAAGGCGGTCGGTCAGTTCATTGCCGCCCTTCTCTGCGGTGAAATACCGTTCAAACGAGTGTGACATAATGTCCGTAATGCTGCATGCTGTCTGAAATTTGGGAAGCGACATCGTCAGTTCAGGGTTCTCAATGGCAAATCTGGGACGATTGATATCATTATCGCAGAAACGTTTGAGCTTCTCGTCCGACTTGGTTATAACACAGCTGTTTGACGCCTCGCTGCCGGTGGCGGCAATCGTCAGAACGACACCTATCGGCAGGCTTTTTTTCGGTACGTCTTTTACTTCCCCTTTATTTTCGGAAAAGAAATTCCAGACATCTCCGTCGTAAGGCACACCCATGGCGATGGCCTTTGCCGAGTCAATAACACTTCCGCCTCCTACGGCAAGGATGAAGTCAATCTTCTCCCTGCGGCACAGGTCTATCCCCTTATGCACAAGGTCAAGTCTTGGGTTTGGAACGACCCCGTCCAGTTCGATACAGTAAAGGCCGGCATTATGTATTGCCTTGAGCACCCTGTCTATTAGCCCGCTGCGAACGGCGTGCCCTCCGCTGTGATGCACCAATACCCTTCCTCCACCGCAGTTTTTTATAAGCTGTCCTGCCTTTGCCTCTGCTCCGCGGCCCAGAACAATCTTCGTTGGTGAGCAGAATTCAAAATCAAGCATTGTATTTTCCTTTCAGTCTTTATAAATTTATTCTCATCAAATAATAATCGAAAACAGTGTAAACAGCCAGTTTGACGAAATCCCCGCGCAGATTCCACCTATCGTGTGACTTATTATGGCCTTACCGGTGAGCTCGCTGCAGCCCAGCCCGTCCATCATGGCAACATGTGTGCTCAGATATCCGCTCCAACACATACACATTGAAGTAAATACCGCTACATCATGGGCACTGGCAGCGCCGCTCTCCAGAAGGCCGGGAACAAGGCCCATGGCGGCGCCCGCGGAGCCGAGCGCCGTGATGGGTACAGCAATGCCCTCGGCCCCTGAAAATCCGAACATCGGTTTAAGTAAGAATCCGAGCTTTTCTCCTATCATGGGCAGCAGGCCGACCCCCTCGTAAGCGGCGCCTGTGTACCCGTTTTCAGGGCAGCCGTTTGTAAGCATTAACACAAGCGTGCAGATAATGAGCACGCCCGGAACTATCTGCAGCCCGAGCTGGACACCGTTTTTTCCCCCGTCCAGCATAGCCTGCAGAGTTCTTATTCCCGCTCCTCCGGAGCGGACTTTACGTTCTTTTACTGTATTGACAACGGTGCTCGCGGACTCGCCGTTCTTGACATCGTAGTATCTCATCGAATATCTGAGCATTAGCCGCGTGCTTACTATACTGCCCACCACCGCGCCTATATTTCCTACCAAAACCGCCAGACCGAGCTTCGCCCCGTCTGTTTGTATGCTGAGCATATAGGTTGATACTATAGCGCCCATACCGAAGGCTGTACCTATATTGGTCAACGCCGGTATCTGATGCTTTTTAAAGTATTTGATGTATTCCTGATCATTCGCCAAAGCTATTATTGCAGGATTATCCGACAAATATGTTGTTACTATGCCAAGCGAAGCGGCTCCCGGCAGCTTGTATAATGGCAACATCAGCGGCGACAGAATCCGATTTATAAGCTCAACGACGCCGAATTCTGTCATAAGCGAGCCTATCGCACCCGCTATAACAGCTATGGCCATAATGTAAAAGCAAGTGTCCATAAGAAGTGCAAATGCTGTGTTCATCGTTGTCTTAAGCATATTCACAGCTCCCATCATGTGCCCAAGTCCTACAAACACAACAAGTATAGCCGCCAGGCAAACAAAGGTTTCCGGGCCGACAGCTTTTTTGTAAACATTAGTACTATCCATTCGCATCACCCTTTATCCCGACCTCCAAGCTTGATATTGTTTTTAGTATCATTATTAATATGATTAATATACAGCACATATACCTGTTTGTCAACAAAAACAGTTGAACCTCACGCAGCCTCGTACCTTCGCATGCGGAAGCAGTTTGCCGTTTCTTTGCGCCAATGTCAAAGGCATTAAAATTGTAAGGAAACTGATACCTTACCCATTTGTCAAACTCGGCATATTCTTCTTGAAGTTTTGCGGCGCTGTAATATACTTAAAACAACAATGCTTTTAAGGAGATTGCTATGGCAGAGGAAAAGTTTAAATTCATAAGAGATTTCCTTGACAACTTCGGCGACGCGACCATAAACGGCTCCGTAAACGAGCACGGCAGCGGCAAGACCACATGGTTATTCGGCCGAAGCGAGGACTGCGATTTTGTATATTCCGCTCCCAAAGCCTCCCGCAGGCATTTTCAGATCGAGCTGTGCGACGGCCACTACTACATTCAGGATCTCGGCTCTACCAACGGCACCTACGTCAACGGCCGGAGGATAGATTGCAAGGAGCGCATTTTCTCCGGCGACGTCATCACCATGGGCGGGGTCGATATCGTCTTTTCAAAGGATATGCTGTTTTAAAAAGGGTGCAATTATGATATATCGTGATTTTCAGGGCGAAAAGCTCTCCATGCTGGGCTTCGGCACCATGCGCCTGCCCCTCCTCCCCGGCGGCGGAGAGGCCGACATCGATCAGGCCCAGGTCGATAAAATGACCGACTACGCCATCGAGCACGGCGTAAACTACTTTGACACCGCTTACCCCTACCACGGCAGCTGCTCCGAGATCGCCATCGGCAGGGCTCTGGCGCGGCATCCGCGGGATAAATTCAATCTCGCCGACAAATACCCCGGTCACCAGATCTACGATAAGTCCAAGACTCCTGACCCCGCGGCGGTCTTTGCCGACCAGCTCAAAAAATGCGGCGTTGAGTACTTCGACTTCTACCTTATGCACAACGTTAACGAACCCTCCATCAAATACTATCTCGACGGGGAGCTCGGCATTGTTGATTTCTTCGTTCGGCAGAAGGAACTGGGCAAGATACGCCACCTCGGCTTTTCCAGCCACGGCAGTGTTGAAAACACAAAGCAGTTTCTCGACGCCTGCGGCGAGCATATGGAATTCTGCCAGATACAGCTCAACTACCTCGACTGGTCGCTGCAGGACGCCGAGGGCAAGTACAAGCTTCTGACGGAGCGGGGCATCCCCGTTTGGGTAATGGAGCCCGTCCGCGGCGGGAAGCTCGCGAAGCTCGACGAGCGCGATGAGGCGCTTCTTCGCTCAATGCATCCGGACTACAGCACCGCGGCATGGGGCTTCCGCTGGCTGCAGGGGCTTTCCAATGTCACAATGGTGCTCAGCGGTATGTCAAGCTTTGAGCAGATGGTTGACAACGTTAAGAACTTCGACGAGCTCAGGCCTCTCAGCGCCGAGGAGTGCAATGTGCTTTACGGCATTGCCGACAAGCTCAAGAACACCGTACCCTGCACCGGCTGCCGCTATTGCTGCAAGGGCTGTCCGCAGGGGCTGGACATACCCATGCTCCTTAATCTTTATAACGATCTAAAGCTCGCCAGCAGCGTGAACGTTATCATGCGCGCCGACGCTCTGCCCGAGGCAAAGCGTCCCGAGGCCTGTATCGGCTGCGGCCAGTGCGCCGCTGCCTGCCCCCAGCACATAGACGTCCCCGCCGCTCTGGGCGATTTCGCCGCCCGCCTCGCGGAACTGCCCACATGGGCTCAGATCTGCCGCAAGCGCGAGGAGGCCGCGAACTCCGCCAAGTGACACGTCATGCAGAAACACCATGCGCTTATTCAATGCGCATGGTGTTTTTTCGGTCATTTATTCTTTTTCACATATTCCGCGAGCTGCTCAAAGCTGCCGTGGGGATACACGGAGATGTCCTTGTTTTCCCTGTTTATCATGCAGTCGGTGATGAGAAAAACGCTCATGCCGGCTTCCTGCGCGGCCATGTCCTCGGTCTGCTCCTGATGCCGCCTCATTTCTTCAAGGCGCCCGGCAGCGGCCTTTTCCTCCGCTTCGGCCTGCCTGAAGCGTTCATAAAGCTCAAGATATTCCGCTTCGCAGGTTTTTATATCGTCTTCGTTTTCCGCCTTGTATTTTGAAAGTATCCGTCTTCGCTGCTTTCCCGCCTCGTAGGCCGCGGCCTTTGCCCTGCCCTGCCTTACAAACAGGAGCACGGCGATAATGCACAGCAGCGCCGCGGCAGCGTAGGCGTAGGGGCTCAGGAATATGCCGGCTGCGGCGGCTATGAGCGCGAGGATAAGGCAAATTATCGCCGGTGCGGCGCTTATTTTTTTCTCTGCCTCGGCCTTGAGCGTAAGGGAGTTTTCTATATCCGCCGCGACCTCGGGGCGCACATCCTCGGGGCTGCATTTGCCGTCGCCGAAGCTTACGATGCTGACGTATTTTTCGCCCGTCTCGTCAAAGCCGCGTCCCTCGGGACAGCCGGGCCACGAATAATAGCAGCTCCCCGCCTTTTTCAGACCGCTTCCTGCGTGGATATGCCCGAAGGCGATGTAGTCCATTCCGGAGGCCGCAATCTCGTCCTCAGTAGGGGTTATACGCCGAGGCCGCATTGACCTCGCCGTGGATGCACATAATATCGAGGACGCCGGCTGTTTTCTCCGCGCTGAAGCCGCGCAGCATACCGCCGCTGTACTTATCCGTGAATGCCGCGCCCCATACCCTGACGCCAAGCCCGGGAAGCTCGACGCACTCGATCCTCGGACTTTTGAAAATATGTACGTTATCGGGTAGCTTCAGCCGCGCATAGGGCGAGCGCGCGGAATAAAAATCGTGATTCCCCGGGGAAATGAACACCGGCGCTTCGATGCCGCCGAGAGCCTTCACGAGCTCCTCGCCGGTCTCGGCATAGGCGCTGTCGGAGTCCAGCAGATCGCCGGCCAGCAGCACGAGGTGCACCTTCTCATTGTGCGCGAGCTGCGCTATCCTGTAAAGCAGCTGCCTCTGTTCCGTCCTGCGCACGGCCGCCTTGCTCTCGCCCAGGCCCTCGAAGGGAGAGTCCAGATGCAGGTCGGCCGCGTGCAGCAGCTTTATCATACATTCGCGACGCTGGCGCTGGAGAACGGCATGGATGTGAAAACGCTCTCCGCCATGCTGGGTCATGTGTCGGCGGCCACCACGCTGGACATCTACACCCACATCACCGACGATATGCAGCGGGCAGCCGCCGCCAACATCGACCGAAGCATCGGCAAGGCAGAACCGCAGGAAGAAGCTTCGGAGCCGGGGCAGGAAACTGCCCCGGCCCAGGTGGAAAAGCCGAGTATGACCGACTTCAAGCCCTATGTGGGCCGCAAGCGCAGGTCTGGCACCGGCTGCATCAGCGAGATCAACGACCACCTGTTTGAAGGCCGCTATTCTCCCAAATGGCCCGACGGCAAAAAGCACGCTCGCAATGTCTACGCCCATACCCGCGAGGAGTGCGAGGAGAAGCTGAAGGTGTTGATCGTGGAGATGAAGGCAGAGATTGCGGAAGCAAAGCGGCTGATGGATCTGGGTGAGGGCGATGGAAGCCCGCTGGAGGAGAAGGGCAAACGGGTTGGAAAGTAAACTTATCCCCGACATGGGTGTCAATTCATTGGTACCTATGTCGGGGATAATTCGATATAAGATCTGAACTCTTACCTTAGACGTTTGATCGCGTCTTCCAACTGGAAACGATCAATAGATATCATCTTAATTACTGGTTGACCATGCTCGGTATAATAAACTACCATGTTGGAAAGCAAATTGGCTTTACAGTTAATAGCCTCGCGTTTCATTTCAAGCTCATCTGTCGATTTATTTAACCATACTTTTAGTATACTTTCTGGTAACTGAAATAGATATTCTTCGCGGCCAGACCTTAAAATCCAAGGTTTTTTGGGATCCACCCAATGTAACGAATAGTATTCGTTAAAATTGATGCGTCCATCTGTTACATGGTACAAAAATAGCATTTGCCCAGAATTTGTAATTGCCACCGCCATACGCTGACCGATTCTATCTGCTAATTCAAGTAACTGATTTTCAGTATCAATCATATAAAAATTAACTCTTCTGGAATTAAAATTATCATATCCGATTGCCTGACAAAAAGCGCTCCAAAACGGAAGCTTGTTGAATTCAATCAGGGGAATTCGATATGTAGCAGCAAACTCTTGCGCTTGCGTCGTAAATCCGGTTAATGCCGCAATTGCGACTTGGTAGGAATATCTATCAAAAACCGGTGGATTTGCTCGACGATTTTGGCGGCGGCGAGTTGCCAATTCGGCCATATCGACAATATTGAAATTGTTGATATCTTCTCGCAAACCGAGAGCGCTCCTTACTACATTAAGGCTAATCTTTTTCCTATAATCTTTGCACTCGATAAGAAGTCTTGTCTTTGAATAGAAGGGAGTTTGGACTGGTGGCTCCAGTAATACATCTGCATTATGGGCCTCACCCAGTCCCTGAATCATTTGACCGGGAGCCCCATCATAGATATACAAACCATCAGATACTACTTCGGAAAATCCAATATGAATAAGGATACGCTTAACAAATAATTCGAACGCTTTTCCTGGGCCCATAGATGATATATCCCTCCTAATATGATTTGCTATACTGCGTGCTCAAGACGAAGAACTCCATCCGCAAAATCATCCTGCTGCCCACCATGGCGGAAGTGCTGTTGAAGTATAAGAGAGAAGAATGTGGACTCTCTCGTCCCCAGTGAAGGAAGATTGCCTAATCGCGCTGGATGTCTACCGAAAACAAATCGGGGTGGTTTAAAGCTATTAAGATAACTCCAAAATCTTTTTGAAATAGCCTTATAAAAAACTGAGAAACCAGTTTAAAATTGTTCAAGCAAAAACATCTAATAGTATAAGGAAAAAGAGAGGTAAAAAAGATTGAATAATCAGCAACCATTTTAGGTATTTGTTTTCTTTCATACCATGCTCCTTCCCCGATATTACCGCATTTATTATAGTACAATACGGCAAAAATTACAACAACGAGTCTAAACTTGACGAAAAATATATTGAGAATGACAGGCTCACCCCCTGCGCCACGATAGCCAAAGAATAAGAAAAAGCCCTCTGAAATCAATGATTTCAGAGGGCTTTTGGTCCGAGTAGTGCGGCTCGAACGCACGGTCTCCTGGTCCCAAACCAGGCGCGATACCAACTTCGCTATACCCGGATATTTAATTTCTGCCATGATACCACGGCGAGGGAGAAAATCAAAGATTTTTCTGTCTGTGGTCATTTATGTGGTCAAAGCCGCTTTTATGCCACTTTCAGCAACCGGGTGAAATCCAGCAAACGCAGGTGTCGCAAGGCTTTGCGGCGTTTCGCCTCACCCTATCCCGGATACCGCCACGGCGGTCCCAAAGCAGGCGCGCTACCAGCTGCGCTACACCCGGATATTCGGTAAAAGCTATTATACCCCATCCGCCTCCGCGGTGCAAGCGTTTATTAAAATTCCTTTAACAAATTGTTAAGAGTCGAATTTCGCGGAATATGGGCGAAAAATCCCCGTCCTTATAACTGAGGCGGCAAGCGGCCGGGCCGCAGCGCAAAAATACATGACTATTTCCACACATGTATCCGGCCGGAGGAAGAAAAGTTTTTATTTTAGACCTGAACAGCTCCCCCTTGGGGAGCTGTTTTCATATCTCGTTCGATTTGTGTATTCCCGTAACCGAGAACTCGACCCATTCGGCAACGTTCGTCGCGTGGTCTCCTATGCGCTCGAAGTACTTTGCGATCATGAGAAGATCGAGGGCGTACTCCGCGTCGCCGTGCCCGGTGCGGATCATGTCGATGAGCGCGGTCTTTACGCTCAAAAAGCAGTCGTCAACAACGTCGTCGTGCTCGATAACGCTTTTTGCAAGGGCAAGGTCGCGCTTATTGTACGCCTCAATGCTGTCCGTGACCATGCCGATGGCGGCCTCGGCCATGGGGCGCATCGCCTGACACTCGCTGCCCGTTCTGCCTTTAAGGTGCGGAATTATCTCCGCGATATCCGAGGCCTGATCGCCGATGCGCTCAAGGTCGGTTATCATTTTAAGCGCTGCGGATATCTGACGCAGATCTCGCGCCACCGGCTGCTGCTGCAATAAAAGGCGCAGGCACAGCGTCTCGATATCTCGCTCGTACTGATCTATCTCAAGATCAAGCGGCGCAAGCTTTTTTGCAAGCTCGCTGTCGCCGGACAAAAGCGCCTTTGCCGAGTTTGCTATCGCCTCCTCGCACATTGCGCCCATGAGCGTGAGCTTTTCGCCGAGCTCCCTGAGCTGGGCGTCGAATTTGCTTCTCATCAGCCGAACCTCCCTGTTATATAGTCCTCGGTGCGCTTGTCCGACGGCACGGAGAACAGCCTTTCGGTATTGTCGTATTCAATCAGCTCACCGAGCAGGAAAAAGGCGGTGCTGTCGGAAATGCGCAGCGCCTGCTGCATGTTGTGCGTCACGATGACGATGCTGTAGTTTTTCTTAAGCTCCGTGGCAAGCTCCTCTATCTTCGAGGTGGATATGGGGTCGAGCGCGCTGGTCGGCTCGTCCATGAGCAGCACGTCAGGCTCGACGGCAAGTGCACGGGCTATGCACAGTCGCTGCTGCTGGCCGCCCGAGAGACCGAGGGCGGACTTTTTCTGCCGGTCCTTTACCTCGTCCCAGATGGCAGCTCCCCGGAGCGAACGCTCGACTATCTCGTCAAGCTCTGCCTTTTTGCGCACTCCGTGCGTGCGCGGGCCGTAGGCGACGTTGTCGTAAATGCTCATGGGGAAGGGATTCGGCTTCTGGAACACCATGCCCACGCAGCGCCGCAGCTCGTTTACATCCGTGCCGGGCGCGTAGATATCCTGATCCTTGTACTTTACCTCGCCCGTTATCTTAACGCCGGGCACGAGGTCGTTCATGCGGTCGAGCGTTTTCAGAAACGTCGATTTGCCGCAGCCGGAGGGCCCGATGAGCGCCGTTATGCTCTTTTCGGAGATCTCCATATTTATATCTTTAAGCGCCTGCGTCTGCCCGTACCACAGGCACAGGTCGTTTACGCTTATGATGCTGCTCATATGCTTCTCCTCTTGTCGTAGTATTTACCTATCAATGTTGCGGCGAGGTTTATTATCACCGTCAGCGCCATGAGAATGGCGGCTATGGCGAATGCTATGCCGAACTCGCCCTGCTCCTTGGCGTAGACGTAAAGCGCCACGGTGAGCGTCGCGCCCGCGCCGGACAGTCCGTCAACAAACAGATTGTAGATATTATGCGCAAAGCCCGCTGTGAACAGCAGCGCCGCCGATTCGCCGAGTATACGCCCCACAGCGAGGATGCAGCCTGTTATGATGCCGTCAACGCAGCCGGGGAAAACAACGGTTCGGATAACACGCCACTTGCCTGCTCCGAGACCGAACGCACCCTCGCGCAGACTCTGAGGAACAGTCTTGAGACTCTCCTGTGTAGTGCGCATAACAGTGGGCAGGTTCATTATCACGAGCGTCATCGCACCGGCCTTCAGCGAGGTCCGGAAGCCGAGAAGCTCGCAGAAAAACAGCATTCCGACAAGGCCGTAGATGATGCTCGGTATGCCCGATAGCGTCTCGGCGGCGTATTCGATGGCGGCGACGATGCGGTGGTTTTTCGCGTATTCGTTGAGGTAGATAGCCGCTCCGACGCCGAGGGGCAGCACCCACAGGAGCGTGTCGAGAACAATATAGAGCGTATTGAGTATATCCGGCAGTATGCCGACCGAGTTGTTGAGATAGCTCACCGATGTGGTCAGAAACTTCCACGATATATTCGGCACGCCCTTTATGAGGACGTACGCTATAAGAAACAGCACGAGAGCCGAGGTGAAAAGGGCGCAAAGCCCGGACAGGCCGCGCATCGTTATCTCATATGCCCTGCGCCTTGCTTTTACGTTTTTGTTATCCATTCGACTTATCCCTCTTCAAAAGGAAGTTGAGCGTCGCGTTAATGAGCATGATAAACAGGAACAGCACCAGCGCGATGGAGAAAAGCGCCTGACGCTGAAGACCCGCGGAGTAGCTCATCTCGCTTGCTACAGCGGTGGTCAGAAACCTTACGCTCTGGAAAAGCTCCGGCATGTTCGGCGCGTTGCCCGACACCATCATGACCGCCATCGCCTCGCCTATCGCTCTGCCGACGCCGAGGACGACCGCCGCGGCAATGCCGCTTTTCGCAGCCGGAACGGACACGCGGAAATACGTCTCCGTCGGCGTTGCGCCGAGAGCGAGGGATGCGTCCTCGTACTCCCTGGGAACGGCCTCGAGCGAGGTCATCGAGACCTTGATTATAGACGGCAGGATCATGATCGCAAGCACGATTATCGCGGCCAGAAGACTCGCTCCGTCGGGGACGTTGAAAACCTTGCGTATGCCCGGAACAAGCACCATCATACCCACAAGGCCGTACACGACCGATGGGATACCGGCAAGCAGCGACACCGCCTCAACTACGACGGCACGCACACGCGGCTTTGCCATTTTCGCGAGATACACCGAGGCCATGAAGCCCACCGGCACACCGAGGCAGATAGCTCCCGCCGTGCCGTAAATGCTCGTGAGGATAAACGGCAGTATGCCGTAGCTCGGCGTTGCCGCGGTCGAGGCCCACTTCCTGCCGAACAGGAAGTCGGACAGCCCGATCTCGCGTATGGCCGGTATTCCGGAGACGATGAGATATACCGTTATCAGCAAAACGGCGGCCACCGTCACGAGCCCGAGAATGAGGAATACGGCGTGGACTGTATTCTCAATGAGATTTTTCGTTTTCGTCTTCATAAATTCCAATATGGCGGCTGTTTATCTTTGCCGCCCACTCCGAAAAGACAGTATTATGACCGGCGTAAGACGAACATCTGCGGAGGCGTCGTCTTACGCCGGTCAGTAAATTACTTTGCTACGGGCACTGCGCCTGCTGCGGAGATGATGTCAGCCGCATCCTTGCCGGTCGCGTAGTCGAAGAACAGCTGTGCCGCCTTGGACAGCTCAACGCCTTCCTTGGTGACGAGGATGAAGGGACGCTGTACCTCGTAGCTGCCGTCGGAAACGGTCGCCTCGCTGGGAGCTACGCCGTTAACGGAGATGGCCTTGACGGTATCCTTAATGGATGCCAGGGAAGCATAGCCGATGGCGTTGGGGTTGCCTGCAACGGTGGTGATAACGTCGCCGGTGCTGGTCAGCTCCTGACGGTACTTGCAGGAATCCTTGGTGCCGGTGATGCTTTCAAAGCCGTCGCGGGTGCCGGAGCCTGCCTCACGGCCGATGAGAACGATCTCGGCATCGTCGCCGCCGACGTCCTTCCAGTTGGTGATCTCGCCGGTGTAGATCTTTGCGATCTGCTCAACGGTGAGGTCGGAGACCTTGTTTTCGGGGTTTACGATTATTGCGATGCCGTCGAGCGCGAGGACGGTCTCTTTGAGTCCTGCCGCCTTCTCGTCGTCCTTGAGTGCACGGGATGCAAGGCCGATATCGCAGCGGCCCTCGCTCACGGCGGTGATGCCGGAGCCCGAGCCGGTCGGGTTGTAGCCGACGGTGATGCCCTTGTTCTCCGCCTGGAACGATTCGCCCAGCGACATGATGACCTTTTCCATCGAGGTCGAGCCGTCGGTGCTGACGGTTCCGGTCACTTCGGCATTGTCGTCGTTATTGTCCTTGTTGTCGTCGTTAGTCTTTCCGCAGGCCGCGAACAGCGTGAGCGCCATCAGTGCCGCAAGGACTAAGCTTATAAGCTTTTTCATTTAAAAAGCTCCTTTCTTTTCTTCTGATTTCCGGGTACACCCTTAGATTATGCCCCGTTTATCAAATCCGAAAGCGGAGTTTTGTAAAAACAACTTAAAGGCTTTTCAGTGGCGCATTGAGGCACCTGCGAATACGGTGATTGCGGTTGCCCGGTGTCGAAACTGCCGGCAAAACCGGAAAGCTGCCGCTTACCAATAGTGCGGTACCGGCTTTGCCTGCACCCCTGTAGGTAATGGGCTTGCCCATTACCTATGTTGAATTTTCATCGGCACTGAAATCCATATCGTGGGGGTGGGCATTGCCCGCCCGCCTGCTACGGTTTGGTCAGCAGGTGCATAAAAGAGAGTGCAGACTCAATGTTTGCACTCTCTTTGTTACACTCATATTAAATTTTACTTCCGACTATGCGGGCGGGCAATGCCCGCCCCTACGAGTTGGAATCATTTCTGACTAAACTTTCAAAAGCGGAATGGGCAAGCCTCTTCCCTGCAACGGTGCGGCGCAAAAACGGTTTCGCCGGCAGTTTCGATACCGGGCAACCGCAATCACCGTATTCGTAGGTGCCTCAATTCGCCTCTAAAATCTCGCCGCTGTTGGAGATCGTCACGACGTGCAGGGGGAGCTTCTTTCCCGCGGCGGCGACGGCGCGGGTCAGTGCCGCTTGCAGTCCGCCGCAGCAGGGCACCTGCATACGCGTCAAGGTGACGGACTTTATGTCGTTTGCCGCAAGGATCTCGCCGAGCTTTTCGGCGTAATCGACGGGGTCGAGCTTCGGGCAGCCGACGAGCGTCACGCGCCCCTTGATGAAGTCGTTGTGGAAATTGCCATAGGCATAGGCGCTGCAATCGGCGGCGACGAGCAGGTCCGCGCCGTCAAAATACGCGGCCTTTACAGGCGCAAGGCGTATCTGCACAGGCCAGTTTGAAAGCTGCGCCGGAGCGTGGACATCCTCGCCCCCGTACGTCTCGATGCGCCTCGGGGCAGAGCCGGGGCAGCCGGAGAACGCCTGTTTCTTTGCTGCCTGCGCGGCCTTGACCGCAGCCTCGTCATATGCCGCCGCCTCGCGCTCTATGAAGCTTATCGCGCCCGTCGGGCAGTTGGGCAGGCAGTCGCCGAGCCCGTCGCAGTAATCGTCGCGCATGAGCCGCGCCTTGCCGCCGACAAGCCCGATCGCGCCCTCGTGACAGGCGTGAACGCACCTGCCGCAGCCGTTGCATTTATCCTCGTCTATCTGAATAACTCTGCGTATCATTTTATCTGCCTCCCTGTATTTTCATCATTATGCGAGATTATATTATACTAAAACGCAAAGCGTCGGTGTAGCAAACGCTACACCGACGTACTTCTATTTGTTATAATCCTCAAGCCGGCGGATGCTGCCGGTGCGCGGAACGTAGGAGGCAAGCTGCTCCATTGCCTGATGCGGCGTATCGGCGACGGAATACAGCTCAAGGCAGCTTTCCGACATGAATCGACGACGGGCAAGCTCCTCGAGCATTTTTATCATCGCGTTGTGCGCGCCCAGCGTGTTCAAAAGCACGATGGCGCGGTCGTCACGGCCGAGCTGCTTGAGCGTGAGTATCTCAAAAAACTCCTCGAGCGTGCCGATGCCGCCGGGCAGGACGATGCAGGCGTCGGAATTTTCCTGCATCAGCTGCTTGCGCTCGCGCATGGTCTCGGTGAATATCATGCGGCTGCACTTATCGTACAGGATGCCGGGCTCGTCGAAAAACCGCGGCGCTATGCCGACGATTCCGCCGCCCGTGCGGTGCACGCCGTGCGCACATGCTCCCATGAGTCCCTCCGCTCCGCCGCCGAACACGATCGAGTCGCCTCTGCTGCCTATCAGCTCGCCGAGAGTCTCGGCCTCGGCGTAGTAGCGCTCATCCAGCTCACGGCCGGACGCTCCGAAAATGCATATCCTCATCAGTCGTCGAGATCCTCGAACGCGTCGAGTCCTCGCTTGGCCTCGGGCTTGTTGTCGCCGTGCTTTACGAAGATCATCGTCACAAAGCTGAGCGCGACGAACAGCGCGGCATACGGAAACAGCACCGTGTAGCTCACATGGCGCATCAGCGAGCCCGCGACGATCGGGGTCACGACCTGCGCGACCATAGAGAAGGTGTAGTAATAGCCGGTGAATCTGCCGATATCCGAGCCGCGGCACATCTCGACGACCATCGGCAGGGAGTTGACGTTTATCGCCGCCCACGCAAGACCGACAAGCGCGAAGACGATGAACATGATGAGGTTTATGCTGCTGTAGGCCGTGGTCAGGAAATAGCCCAGGCCGAAGCAGGCCGCCAGCAGGATTATGCCGGCCATGATGGTGCGCTTTCTGCCGACCCTGGAGGCGATGATTCCGATGGGTATGTAGCTAACGACGGCGCCGCCGGTCGCAATGAGCAGGCAGGTCGATGCGCCGCCCAGCGCCTGACCCATGACCTGGCTGACATAGGTGGTAAACCATGTTTCCACGGCGTTATAGCCGATAAACCACAGGCAGATAGATGAGAGCAGGAAGATGAGGCTTTTCTTTACGGGCTTGGGCAGGGTCTCGTTGCCGCTGCCGTCGTCCTCGGCGAGGTTCCACTCGGGGTGCTGCCGTTCAAGCTCCTGCTGCTCGGCGACGAGCCTGGGCTCCTTGATCGTCAGAAACAGTACTGCAACAGCGACGAACATGATCGCGGAAACGACCATGAACAGAGGCTGATAGTTTACGTGCGCAAGACCGGCTACCTTGCTGTTGGGGTACATGACCGCCGCGACGCCGAGGTAGATAACGCCGCCGAGAGCTCCCATGAGGTTTATTATCGCGTTGCCCTTGCTGCGCAGGGGCTTGGGCGTGATGTCCGGCATCAGTGCGACCGCGGGCGAGCGGTAGGTGCCCATGGCGACCAGCAGCAGGCCGAGCACGACCACAAAGGATATGGTCTTGAAGCTGCTTGGCGCTGCGGCATAGCTGTTGTCTATCATCGGCAGCAGGTTCATCAGGATGATCGCAAGCCCCGTGCCGAACAGGATAAACGGCATGCGCTTTCCGATCTTCGTGCTCGTCCTGTCCGATATCGCGCCGAACAGCGGCAGCAGGAACAGCGCGAGCACGTTGTCGGCCGCCATTATCGCGCCGGAATACGTCTCGTTGAGGTGGAATGTGTTTGTAAGTATAAGAGGTACGATGCTGTTATACATCTGCCAGAACGCGCAGATGGACAGGAACGCAAAGCCTGTCAGTATGGTGCGTTTGTTGTCAAGCTTCATTCTCCGCTTTTCCTCCGATCTCTTTGTGCCTCGATTATATCACGGTCATTTCCAAAAAGATAGATTTTTTTAATGACGAGCAGACAGCGGATAGCGGACGCAGGCTCCGCCTGCGAAAAACAATCTAATATTGAATATTAGGTCTTGACAAGTCGTATACAATGTATTATAGTTCGATTATATCGTCTAACCGACGAAATTGGTGGGATTTCAGAGGCGCTTTGACGCAGCTGCGGATACGGTTTTTGCGTCAGCCCGGTATCGAGAGTGCCGGCAAAACCGGAAAACTGCCGCTTCCCGCTAGTACGATGCAAATTTTCCGTTGGATTAACGGGTGCGAAATGCTATGGTTTATGCCTTTGTTCCGAACCGGGCACCTGTAATTTGCGTATTTGAAAATCCTCAATGCGCATCTAAAAAACCTCCCCTGCGTAAGGGGAGCTGTCGACGCAGTCGACTGAGGGGTCGTTTTTTCAGAGGCGCACGGACGCTGCTGCCGATACGTTTATTGAGGTGTCCCGACCGGTCACTTCCGGCAAAACCGGCACAGCGGGCGACCGATGGTCGCCCCTACGAGTTGAAATCGGTTCCGACAAGACCGTGGCAATTTGCACCACGGGAAATTGTGCTGATTTAGTGCAAAAAGTTTGCCTGCCCCCTTGCATTTCCCTTGAACGGAATGTGTCGCGCCCCAGCGACGGATGAGGTGAAATTCAAATCCGTGCGGCGCAGCCGCACACCTCAATTATTCATTCGCGGGCACAGCCTGCGCTGCCGGGCAAGTGCAATAAATGTATAGGAAAAACGCTGATGCGCTATTGAAAAAAGGAGAAGAGCTATGAAAGACGAAACGATCAAAAAACTGGTGTTTGCGGCGCTGTTTGCGGCGCTCAGCTGCGTTGCGACGATGGTCATCCGCATACCCACCCCCATCGGCGGCTACATCCACGCAGGTGACGCTGTCGTTCTGCTTTCGGCGTTCCTGCTCGGGCCGTGGTGGGGCGCGGCGGCGGCCGGACTCGGCTCGGCTCTTGCCGACCTTATAGCGGCCTACGGCCTGTACGTTCCGGGCACGTTCGTGATAAAATTCATCGTGGCTCTGCTGGCCGGGTTCCTGCTCAACTGCAGGATAGTCAGGTCCGCGCTTGCCCGTGCGGTCATCGCGGGCGTGATAGGCGAGACCTTCATGGTGCTCGGCTACCTCGCGTATGAGGCGCTCATCCTCGGCTACGGTGCAGCGGCGGTAGGCGGCGTGCCGATGAACTGCATTCAGGGCGCATTCGGCGTTGTCGCCGGCTCGGCTCTGTATGTTGCTCTGTCCAAAACGAAGCTTTTCAATACGCCTTGACGCAGCGGAGGACATATATTGCGGCAGCTCCATGCGCCTTTAAAAGCGCAATGTCAAGTATTTTGTGCGTTTTTCCGCGCACGCCGTCGGTAAAAAAGCAAAAACCGAGCATTGAGGATTTTTGCATCCTCATGCTCGGAAACCTGCTCGATATAAGGACTTCTTCGACAGAAAAATAAAAAGTACGGCAGCCCATTGTATCATGGACTGCCGTACTTCGTGGTGGACCCGAAGGGATTCGAACCCTCGACCTCTCGGATGCGAACCGAACGCGCTCCCAGCTGCGCTACGGGCCCAAGTGCTATCAGCTTTAGTATTATAACACACTTTTCAGAAAAGTAAAGAAAATATTTATTGATTATATCTCCGATTTGAGTTATAATATTTCCGCGGCTTTTGACAAGGCTGCACTAGTTGGGGAGCCAGCGGTGCCCTGTAACCTGCAATCCGCTACAGCAGGAATGAATTCCCAACATAGGATCTGTCATGTGTCGTCTGACTCCGGTAAGCAGCGTTGACGAGCCGGTCTCGCGCAACGGAAACCCGTGAACCATGTCAGGCGGGGAACCGAGCAGCATTAAGCGGTGCTTTTCGTGTGCCGCGAGGGTGCCGGTTCTGAGCCGGCTGCCGGCGTAACGGGCATATGTCAGTTTTCGAAGTTGGGTGTGCAGTCTTGTCAAGGGCCGCGCTATATTTATCCGCATTACATTTATCACGGGATCATGCTTATGTATCAGGCTTTATATCGAAAGTGGCGTCCGAAGACCTTCGACGAGGTCGTCGGGCAGAAGCACATAACGGAAACGCTTAAAAATCAGATATCCACGGGCCGCACCTCGCACGCGTACCTTTTCATCGGCACTCGCGGCACGGGCAAGACCACCTGCGCGAAGATCCTCGCCAAGGCGCTCAATTGCGAGCACCCGGAAAACGGCAACCCCTGCGGAAAATGCCCGGCCTGCCTCGGCATTGAGGACGGCAGCGTCATGGACATTGTCGAAATCGACGCCGCATCCAACAACGGCGTGGATAACGTCCGCCAGCTGCGCGAGGAGGCCGTGTTTTCCCCGGTTTCGGTCAGAAAGCGCGTGTACATCATCGATGAGGTGCACATGCTCTCGACTGCGGCGTTCAACGCCCTGCTGAAAATCCTTGAGGAGCCGCCGGAGCATCTGGTGTTCATCCTCGCAACGACGGAGCTCAACAAGGTTCCGGCGACAATACTTTCGCGCTGCCAGAGGCACAGCTTCAAGCGCCTCGATGCACAGCTTATAGCCGATCACCTCGAGCACGTCGCAAAGTGCGAGGGGCTTAAGCTTGAGCGCAGCGCGGCCGAGCTCATCGCGGGACTTGCCGAGGGCGGCATGCGCGACGCGCTGTCGCTGCTCGACCAGTGCTCGGGCGAGAGTGATATAGACACCGACGCCGTGTACTCGGCGATGGGACTTACCGGCAACCGCCGCACGGCACAGCTTTTCGATTACGCCGTCAAGGGAAACACCGACGAGGCGCTCAGGCTGTTTGACGCGCTCTGGCGCGACGGTAAGGACCCCGCGACGCTGCTGTATGAAACGAACACGCTCCTGCGCGACTGCCTGATGCTCTCTGTCGCGCCCAAGGCCGGAGCAGATCTCATATCAGGCCGCTTCAGCCGCGATATTTTAAATGTTTTCTGCAAAAAGCTTACAAGCGCCGAGCTCATAAGCCGTATAAATACGGTCTCGGACTATCTTCTGAAGCTCCGCGACTCGAAGAGCTCAAAGCTCACGGTCGAGCTGTGCATAATAGCTTTGTGCGATGCGCGTCTTACCGAGAGCATTGACGAGCTGCGCGCGAGAGTTTCGCGCATCGAGGAGGACATGAAGCACGCGCCCGTCCGAAAGATTGCGCCCGCGGACGAGACCGGCGGCGAGGAAGATGAGGAGCTTCACTCAACGCTCGACGAGCCGCCCTTTGACCTTGACGAGCCGCCTGAGCCGCGGCCGCAATATGAGGAAGACCCCGCAGATGAGCTCGACCCGGCGGACTTTACCGAGTATCAGCCGGAGGACGATCTTCTGGACAAGGCATCGCCCGTTGACCTCAACCCCGACGCTCCGGCAAGCGCGGCCGATGCTCCTCAGGATAACGAGGCGCTGTGGACGGCGATAGTCGAAAAAGCGGAGGAGCAGCTTCCTCGCGGTGTTATCCCGATACTGACCAATTCCGCGCAGACGCGCTGCACGGTGAGCTACGATACGCTCGCGCTTGAGGTTATGCCGGGCTTTTTCTTTAACGCCGTGAACAATCAGGCAGTGCTCATGCGCCTGCGCGAGGCGGCAAACGCAATCACGGGACGCAGCCTGAAAATAACGATCACCGAGCTGATCGAGGATAACAGCAAGCCCAAAAGAGACATCGAGGAGCTGAGAAAATTCAAGGAAACTCGGTTTGTATAATATTCTGTATAACAATTTAGGAGGAATTATAATATGGCAAAAGGCGGATTTCGCGGCGGCATGGGCGGCGGAAATATGATGAAGCAGGCCCAGAAGATGCAGGAGGAGTTCATGAAGATGCAGAAGGAGCTTGAGAGCAGGGAGTTTACCTCCACTGTCGGCGGCGGCGCTGTCAAGGCCACTATGATCGGCACGCACGCTCTCAAGAGCATCGAGATAGACCCCTCGGCGGTCGATCCCGACGATGTTGAGATGCTTCAGGACCTGATCGTTGCCGCTGTCAACGAGGCGATCACGCAGAGCGAGAACGCCACCAACGAGGCAATGAGCAAGCTCACCCCCATGGGCTTTCCTTTTTAATGACGAACTGACGCTAAAAAAGCTCCGAAGCCGGACGGCTTCGGAGCTTTTACAGACTGTCAAAAAACTACGCTGCCGAGGAAAGATAACCGCGCAGCGGGGGAGTTTGAGGGGGCAAGGCCCACCTCAAGTTGGATTATAGCCATCAAAAACGTCTGATCTATCAGACTTTTTGACGAGCAAAGCGAGATTTTTCGTGAAGCGTAAGCTTCACAAAAAATGTGGCGTTTTTGAAGCGCATCAAAAAAGCCATGCGCTTTTTTGACGCGCTGAAAAAGCTCCGAAGCCGGACGGCTTCGGAGCTTTTTAGCTCTTATATATCAGGTGAAGCTGGAGATCATGCTGACGGGCCAGGACAGGATATCGCCGACGAGGCGAAGCTTGCTCTGCACGAACAGACGGGTGTCTTCGTCAGTGACCTTGTCCTTGATCTTCTGAGCCACATCCTTGGGATTGATCTCAAGAAGCTTGCCAGCAACGCCGAGAATCTTGCCGGCGTCGAGGTACTTAACGGTCTCAACGAGGTTATCCTTAGCAGCCTCGTAGTCAAAATTGGCTATTGCCTTGATGCACATGTTGTTTTCCTCCCATATAATTCTTTGTTGTTCATATGCAGTAACTATACCACATTAAGCTACAATTTGTAAACACTATATCACCATACAGCGTAAGATATTTTACCACAAAGCATCCTATATGTCAAAAAGAAAAAGCTTCAAGAGCTCCTTTTGTGCAAAAGTGCACGAATAAGTGCGCGACAGCCGCCCTTTTCGCGGTTTGCGGCCATCAGCAGAGCGCGAACCTGCGCTTCGGTAACGGCGCCGGTAAAGCGCGCAAGGCCGCGGTACGGCAGATTCATTGCAAACTCGGTGTTATTCGCGCCCTCGGCGCTGCCCGTCAGGCGGAAAAAGCCATGCACCAGACGCAGAAGGCGGTATAAAAATCTTCCGATGCCGGGGCGGTATGCGCCCTGAACGAGGGCTGAATTAAATTCCAGCGGAGCTTTTCTATCCCACAGCCGCGGCGGCAGCTCACGTCCGAGCACTGCGGCAAAGCATTCGTCGGGAACGCTCTGCACGTCGGCAGTGCGGTACGGCGCGAACACAGGGGCCGTATACGGATCGGGCGCACCGTCGCCGGCCTTATCGACATGCCCGCGCAGCCGGATATCGCGTGAGGACGCGCCGACAAGCACCTCATATCGCCCTCCGATCGTCGCCCAGCGACTTTCAAGCGTGTTCCAGTACTGGAACGCCCGCTCCGGAAGCTCGACGAAAACGCGCTTTTCCTCATCGGGCACAAGCGTGACCCTCGCAAAGCCGCGCAGCTCCTTTTCGGGGCAGAACACATCGCCGCACGGCGCGGAAATATAAACCTGCGCGATCTCGGCAGCTTCTGCGCTGCCGGTGTTTTTTATCGTAAAGCTAACGCCCTCGGGCCTGAGCTCAAGGCCCGAATACTCAAACGTCGTGTAGCTCAGGCCAAAGCCGAAGGGGTACTTTACGGCCTTCTTCGCCGTGTCATAATAGCGATAGCCCACAAAGATGCCCTCGCGGTACTCGCTTGTTTTTTCCGCACCGGGGTAATATTTAAAGCAGGGCGTGTCGGAGAGACTGTGCGGCATGGTCTCGGCAAGCTTGCCCGACGGGCTTGCCTTGCCCGTTACGAGCCGTGCGATAGCTTTCGCTCCGGCCTGACCGCCGAGATAGCCGTGCAGAAGCGCTCTGCAATCGCAGTCCCAGTCCGTTTCCACGGGACTTCCGCAGGATAGGATGACGGCGATGTTGGGATTGACCGCTCTCACCGCGCGCAGAAGCTCGATCTGATTTTCGGGTATGCGCATGTGCCGCCGGTCAACGCCCTCGGCCTCGCTGCCCTCGTCGAGCCCCAGCCACACGAGGACGATATCGGCTCTCATGCACAGCTCGCAGGCGCGGCTTATGAGCCTCTGACTTCTGCCGCCGCGGCGCTTGAAGCCCGGCTCGAAGCCTAATACGTTCACGCCCTCGGCTCTGAGCGCGTCAAGGCCGCATTCGAGCTTCGTCGGCTCAATGTGCGAGCTGCCCGCGCCCTGATAGCGCGGCGTTCTGGCAAAGTCGCCGATCACGGCAACGCGTGCGTTTTCCTTGAGCGGCAGGATGCCGCCCTCGTTTTTGAGCAGCACCGCGCTCTCCTCGGCAAGGCGGGCGGCAAATTCGTGGTGCTCATCCATGTCGCAGCCCGGAGCGCTTTTGAAGGCGGCCTGCGCGTCATCGACAAGACGCAGGATGCGGCCCACGCGCTCGTCGAGCAGCTTTTCGCTGACCCTGCCGGCGCGCACGGCGGCAAGTATCTGCCCGTCGGTCTCGCCGCCCGTTCCGGGCATTTCGAGACTGTTTCCGGCGATGAGGCCGCTCACGCGGTCGTTATCGCCGCCCCAGTCGGTGACGATCAGGCCGTCGTAGCCCCACTCCTGCGTGAGAATATCCCGCAAAAGATGCATATTTTCGTTGGCATACTGTCCGTTTAGCATGTTGTACGAGGTCATGAGGCACTTGACATGCCCCTCCCTGACCGCGAGCTCGAACGCCGGCAGATAAATTTCGCGCAGAGTGCGCTCATCAACGACGGAGTCATTGGTCATGCGCAGAGTCTCCTGCGAGTTTGCCGCGAAGTGCTTGACGCAGGCGGTAACGCCCGTCGACTGTATGCCGCGGATGAGTGCGGCGGCGCATTTTCCGGCCAGCAGCGGATCCTCCGAGTAGTATTCAAAATTCCGGCCGCACAGAGGGCTGCGCTTTATGTTCACGCCCGGACCGAGGATCACGCCGACGCGCTGCGCCCTCGCCTCCTCACCGAGGCGAACGCCCATCTGCTCAAGCAGCTCAATGTCCCAGCTGTTTGCCGCGGCCGAGGCCGTCGGGAAGCAGGTTGCGGGATAGGCCGCGTTCAGACCGAGGTGGTCGTTTTTGCCGATCTGCTTGCGCAGGCCGTGCGGCCCGTCGGTCAGCATCATCTGCGGGATGCCGAGGCGCTCGACGCCCTTCGTGTGCCAGAAGTCCGCGCCCGAGCACAGAGAGGTCTTTTCCTGAAGTGTCATTTTCGATATGAGCTCCGTGTATTTCATGCGCTCCACCTCATAATCGGTTTTCTTATATCTTACCACAATAGTGACAGTTGACAAGGGCTTATACGGCTTTCGTCTGCGAATGAATAGTGAATAATGAATAATTGATGTGTGCGCAAAGCGCACAGATTTGAATTTCACCTCATCCGTCGGCTTTTTTAGTGGCGC
>ULVD01006191.1_pt1 | contig 37195 bp, 30 predicted proteins | sample 1959101 | NCBI WGS metagenome assembly ULVD01 (sample SAMEA4835777, study PRJEB28245) | human gut metagenome | biome: gut microbiome; material: fecal sample | place: Denmark | collected 2008
CCGCCGTCAGGCCGACGCTCCGGCGCTTGGGAATGATGACGCCGTGTGCGCCGGCGCACTCCGCCGTGCGGATGATCGCGCCGAGATTATGCGGGTCGGAAAGCTCGTCGCAGATCACGATGAGCGGAGCTTCGCCGCGCTCCCGCGCCAGCGCCAGAATATCGTCCACCGTCGCGTAGCTTTGCGCCGCGACCATGGCGATAATGCCCTGATGCGCGCCAGTCGCGGACATCTGATCGAGCTTTCTGCGGTCGGTCTCGACCACGACCGCGCCGGACTGCCGCGCCTGCGCGGCAAGCCGCGCCAGAGCACGGTCGGTATTGCCTTCGGCAATGAACACCTTATCGATCGCGCGCCCGGAGGCCAGCGCCTCCGTCAGAGCGTTGCGGCCCTCGAGAATGTTATCGGCGTCGTCGCGCTCTTCCGCCGCTGCGAACGGGCGGCGCTGCGCATTGTCACGCCGGAGATCCTTTCTGCGTTCCTGATTATCCCTCATGGTTCCCTCTCCAGTACACAATAATACGAGCATATTATAGCAGGTCTTGTCTCCGGAAACAACTATAAAGAAATCTGAAATTCACAGAAAATTTACCGCTTGTTCGTCTGCGGTTCTTGTCAAACGATTTTGGGTATGATAAGATGTTCCCACCGCAGATCGAACGGTATTTTTGCCGTTTTCCGCTATAGAAAGAAGGTGCCCGGATTTGAATCAGGATCCGAAAAATCAGAAAAACAAGATGCCGAATACCGACAATGACGACAATAAGGGCAGACGCATCATGCTGCTGGTCGTGGCCGCGCTGGTCGCAACGCTGCTCATCAACATGCTTTATAACGCCGTCTCCAACGCCTATCTGACGCAGATCAGCTACACCGAATTCAAGGAGCTGATGGCCGAGGACAAAATCAGCGAGGTCTCGTTCAAGTCGGACGACCGGCTCATTATCCTTACAAAGGAAGAGGCTGCCAAGAAGTCACAGAAAAAGTATTACTACACCGGTCTCATTCCAAATCAGGACACCACCGAGCTGACGGACGAATTCGACCGTCTCGGCATTGCCTACAACACCGAGCTTCCCGAGGAGATCAGCCCCGTGATCGCGTTTGTGATCACATGGGTCGTCCCCTTCCTGGCGCTTTATCTGCTGTTCAGCCTCATGCGGAGCATGGCCAAGAAGATGGGCGGAGGCGGCTTCGGAGGCATCGGCGGGATCGGCGAAAACAAAGCCAAGGTCTACATGGAAAAGCAGACCGGCGTGACCTTTGCCGACGTTGCCGGTCAGGACGAGGCCAAGGAATCCCTCGTGGAGATCATTGATTTCCTGCATTATCCGCAGAAATACGCCGCCATCGGCGCGAAGCTCCCGAAGGGCGCGCTGCTGGTCGGCTCTCCCGGCACCGGCAAAACGCTGCTGGCCAAGGCAGTCGCCGGTGAGGCGAACGTCCCGTTCTTCTCCATCTCCGGCTCCGACTTTGTGGAAATGTTCGTCGGCGTCGGCGCAAGCCGCGTCCGCAGCCTCTTCCAGGAGGCCAACAAGGTCGCGCCCGCCATCATTTTCATCGACGAGATCGACGCCATCGGCCGCACCCGTGATTCCCGCTTCGGCGGCAACGACGAGCGTGAGCAGACGCTCAATCAGCTGCTGGCCGAGATCGACGGCTTTGATTCCAGCAAGGGTGTCGTCATTCTGGCCGCGACCAACCGCCCCGAAATTCTCGACAAGGCGCTGCTCCGTGCGGGGCGCTTCGACCGCCGCATCGAGGTAGACCGTCCGAATCTTCAGGGCCGCTATCAGACGCTCCGCGTCCACACCAAAAACATCAAGCTCGCCGAGGACGTCGATCTGCATAAGATCGCGCAGGCGACGGCGGGCGCCGTCGGCGCAGACCTCGCCAATCTTGTCAATGAGGCGGCGCTCCGCGCCGTGCGTCAGGGCCGTAAGGCCGTCAATCAGCAGGATCTGATGGTTTCCTTTGAAACCGTCATTGCCGGTACGGAAAAGAAGGGCACCGTTCTGACCGATATGGAAAAGCGCATCGTCTCGTATCACGAGGTCGGACATGCGCTGGTCGCCGCGCTCCAGAAGCATACGCAGCCCGTCTCCAAGATCACCATCGTTCCCCACACCTCCGGCGCGCTCGGCTACACGATGCAGCTCCCGGAGGAGGAAAAGTTCCTCAGCTCCAAGGAAGAGCTGACCGTCGAGCTGGAAACGCTGCTGGGCGGCCGTGCTGCGGAGCAGCTTGTATTCGGCGTCCAGACGACCGGAGCCGCCAACGACATCGAGCGTGCGACGAACATCGCCCGCAATATGATTACGCGCTTCGGCATGAGCGACAAATTCGGCCTCATGGCGCTGTCCACTGTGAACAGCCAGTATCTCGACGATACGATCTCCATGACCTGCGCCGATTCCACAGCCTCCGAGGTCGATTCGGAGATTCGGAAGCTGCTGGCCGCGTGCTACGACGCTGCGAAGAAGCTTCTGACGGAAAACCGTTCTCTGCTCGACGAGATCGCGCTTTACCTGCTCCAAAAGGAGACCATCACCGGCGACGAGTTCATGGCTTACGTCAACGCCGACACGAAGCGGCTGACCGGCAAGACCGCCGATGCGGACGCTGCCGAAGCGTCCTCCGCAGAGGAAAATCATTAAATCACGTTCGCTCCGCGCAAGTGCTGCGCGGAGCGAAGCTTTGAAAGGAAGTCTTACCAATGCCCGAAACCGATCTTCAGGCGGTCACCTCCGGCGTGGAGGCCGCACTCGGAAGCACCGCCGAAACCGCGCACTCCTTCTGGGAGAAATACCTCGGCGCGAACGCGCTTTCCAAGATCATCGCCGCGGCGATCCTGCTCATCGTCTGTGTGGTATTCATCAAGCTGCTGATGCGGCTGACCGGCCGCCTGCTTGAAAAGTCAAAGCTTCACACCACCATGCACAGCTTCATCCGCACGCTCGTCAAGCTGGTTCTGGTTTTCATTGCCATCATGCTCATTGCCGGAACGCTCGGGATCGACACGTCCTCCCTGCTGGCAATTTTCAGCATCGCCGGTCTGGCCGTTTCCCTCTCTGTGCAGAGCGCCCTGACAAACATGACCAGCGCGGTCATGCTTCTGACCTCGAAGCCCTATCAGGTCGGCGATTTTGTGGAGATCTCCGGCATGCAGGGCACCGTCCGTGAGATCGGCATTTTGTCCACGAAGCTCGTCACGATCGACGGGCGGCTCATTTCCATCCCCAACTCACAGGCCGTCTCCGGAAGCATCACGAACTTCTCCACTGAGGAGGACCGCCGCGTCGTGCTGAGCGTCTCGGCGAGCTATGACGACGACATCGAAAAGGTCAAGGCCGCGCTCGTCAAGGCCGCGCAGGACCCGCGCGTTCTTCCCATCGAGCCGGTTTTCGCCCGCGTCAGCAGCTACGGCGACAACGCCATCGAATATACGCTCCGCTTCTGGGTCAAAAACGCGGATTACTGGAGCGTCTACTTCGATGTGCTGGAAAACGTCAAGCGCGTCTTTGACGAGGACGGCATCTCCATGACATATCCCCATCTGGTGGTTCATACGGCAAAGCCAGGCGTTTCCTGAACGCCAGATCCCAAGCCTTGCCGAGCCTCCGCAGCAGCGCTGCGGGGGCTTTTCTTTTGGATATGTTTATCGGGAATCACAAGCTTATTTTGCGTTCGCATGTTGACATTCTCCCCACCCCTTGTTAAAATGGGATTAAACTGTGTCGGCGTATGCCTGCGTGCAAATCGGTTTCACACGCAGGACTCGCCAGTATCGGTTCTTTGGATCGGATCGATCAAACAAATCCCCGCCGGAGGCGCGTGACCGCAGCCTCTGTCCAATGACGAGAACAAGTTTAGGAGGAAACATCATCAATGGATTGGGATCGCTTAATCACTATTGAACAGATGGAAGCCGCCACCAACGAATTGCTTGAAACCGGCAAGAAGGTTGGCGCGGATTCCTGGCAGCAGCGTGTCAAGAATCAGACTCCCCACTGCGGCTTCGGTGAAGCCGGTACCTGCTGCCGCATTTGCTCCATGGGCCCCTGCCGTATCACGCCGAAGTCCCCGCGCGGCATCTGCGGCTGCGATGTCCACGGCATTGTCGGCAGAAACTATCTGCGTTTCACCGCCGGCGGCTCTGCCACGCACTCCGACCACGGCCGTCAGATCTGCCACACCCTGTATCAGACCAAGGAAGGTGGCTCCTATCAGGTCAAGGATCCTGAAAAACTGAAGCGCATCGCCCATGAATGGGGCATCGAGACCGAGGGCAAGGACATTTATGATCTGGCCCATGAGGTTGCCGAGGCCGGCCTGCTCGAATACGGCAAGCCCTTTGGCGTACAGCGCTTCCTGAAGCGCGCTCCGGAGCATACTCAGGAGCTTTGGCACAACGCCGGAATCGAGCCGCGCGCCATCGACCGCGAAGTCTCTCAGGCCATGCACATGACCCACATGGGCTGTTCTTCCCTGCCTGAGGCACTCATCAAGCAGTCTCTGCGCGCCGGTCTGTCTGACGGCTGGGGCGGCTCTATGATGGGCACCGAGTTCTCCGACGTCCTGTTCGGCACGCCGAAGCCCATGGATACCACCGCCAACATCGGCGTCATGGAAAAGGACATGGTCAACATCATTGTCCACGGCCATGATCCCTCCCTCTCCGAAATGATCGTTTTCTATGCGCAGGATCCCGAGATGGTCGCGCTTGCCAAGTCCGTCGGCGCCAAGGGCATCAACATTGCCGGCGTCTGCTGCACCGGCAACGAGGTCGCCATGCGTGAGGCCATTCCGATGGCCGGCAACTTCCTCCAGCAGGAAAACGTCGTACTTACCGGTGCCTGCGAAGCCATCGTCGTCGATGTGCAGTGCATCTTCCCGGCACTTGGCCCGCTTTCCAAGTGCTTCCATACCAAGTTTGTTACCACCTCCCCCATCGCCCGGATGCCGGATTCCGACTTCATCGAGTTCCATGAGGAGACCGCTGCCGAGAACGCCAAGGCGATCGTCAAAATGGCAGTCGAGAACTTCAAGAACCGCAATCCCGAGCTGGTCCACATTCCCCAGCTCAAGACCAAGGCCCGTGTCGGCTACTCGGTCGAAGCCATCAAGAAGTGCCTGGACGGCGTCACCAACTCCCACGTCGATCTCACCGGCACGACCCGTCCGCTGGTCGATGTCGTGAAGTCCGGCGTTCTTCGCGGCGCGGTCGCCATGGTCGGCTGCAACAACCCGAAGGTCCGTCCCGACACCGCCCATATCGAGCTGATGAAGAAGCTCCTCAAGAACGACATCATCGTCATTCTTTCCGGCTGCTCCGCGCAGGCTGCCGCCAAGGCCGGCCTCATGGATCCGGACGCGAAGGAATACTGCGGCGAGGGTCTGCGCCGTGTCTGTGAGCTGGTCGGCATTCCGCCCGTCCTGCACATGGGCTCCTGCGTCGATATCTCCCGTATGATGGTCCTCGCCTCCGACATCGCCAAGGACTGGGGCATCAACATCTCCCAGATCCCGCTGTGCGGCTGCGCACCGGAGTGGATGTCCGAGAAGGCCGTCTCCATCGGCAACTATGTCGTCGCCACCGGCATCGACACCTTCCTCGGCGTCGATCCGTACTCCAAGGGCTCCAGCGAGATCACGGAGCTTCTCCAGGGCGAGACCGGCTGCAAGGAGTGGGTCGAGGCGCACTTCGTCGTCGAGACCGACATCGAAAAGCTGGGCGACAAGATGATCGAATGCATCGAAGCAAAGCGTACCGCGCTCGGCATCTGATTTTTGATTAAAGAAGGTCTTTCCCCTATGAAAGTAGCAATTACCGGCAAGGGCGGCGTCGGCAAAACGACGCTCGCCTCCACGCTCGCAAGACTTTACGCCGACGAGGGCCGCACCGTTCTCGCTGCCGACGTCGATCCGGACGCAAATCTGGGTCTGGCGCTCGGCTTGAGCGAGGAAGAGGTCAACGCCATCGTGCCTGTCTCCAAGATGAAGCAACTTGCCAAGGAGCGCACCGGCGTCAACGACCAGAACTCCTTCTATAAGCTCAATCCCGAGGTCTCCGACCTTCCGGACAAGCTGGCCAAGGAGATCAACGGCGTCAAGCTTCTCGTGATGGGCACGGTCGATACCGGCGGCTCCGGCTGCGTCTGCCCGGAGCATGTGATGCTCAAGGCGCTGCTGTCGAGTCTGGTATTCCGCAAGGATGATGTCGTTGTGATGGACATGGAGGCCGGTCTCGAGCACCTCGGACGCGGTACGGCCAGCATGGTCGATCAGTTCATCGTGGTCATTGAGCCGGGCGCGCGCAGCGTCCAGACCTACGAAAAGGTCAAGAAGCTCGCCGCCGACCTCGGCATCCACAAGGTGCGCGTCGTGGCCAACAAGATCCGCGACGACTCCGACCGCGAGTTCATCCGCAGCCGCATTCCCGAAGCCGATCTGCTCGGCTTTATCCGCTACAACGGCGACGTGATCGACGCCGACCGGAAGGGCCTTTCCCCTTACGATTGCAGCCCCGAGGCGCTGGAGGAGATCCGCGCCATCAAGGCAAAAATCGATTCTGAAGAATGAATCTGATCTGAAAGGAATGAACGCACAATGAAAACATTGTTCGAACGCGTCTTTAACGGCTCTGACGAAATGTTCGCCAAGGCCGAAGAAGAAGTCAATAAAATCGTTGCCGAAGTAGGCCCCGACGCTCCCCTTTCCCTTCCCAGCACCGCTTACTTCCTGGCCTGTATCTATGCCTATATCGGCAAGAAGGTCACCACCACCGGTGAGCTTCAGGCTGCTCTGGCCGATGTCAAGGCCATGATGCTCCGTGAGCCGCGCACGCACTCCATCTTCCAGTCCGGCGTCGGCACTGCCATCGCCGCGGAAATGATCGAAGCCTGCAAGTACGTCAAGACGCAGACTCCGTATGAAGGCACCAACTATCATGGTCACTTCACCGACGCAGAGGTCCGTGAGCTCGGCGTTCCGCTGGTCACCGGCGATATCCCCGGCTTCGTCGTCATGATCGGCCCGGCTCCCTCCACCGAGGAAGCGGTTGAGACCATTAAGGGCTATCAGTCCCGCGGTATTTTCGTATTCCTGATCGGCGGCATCATTGAGCAGGCAGTGGAAGCCGGTCTTTCCATGAGCTTCCCCGTTCGTGTCGTTCCCGTCGGCGAGGACATCTGGTCCGTCGGCCATGTTATCTCTCTGGTCGTCCGCGCGGCCATGATCTTCGGCGCCATCCAGCCCGGCGACGTCGAGGGCTTCCACAAGTATACCTTTGAGCGCATCAATGCGTTCGTCAACGCCTATAAGCCCGTCAACGACATCACCGTCGCCTGCGGCGCCGGCGCCATCAAGCTCGGCTTCCCGGTCATTACCAACGACCACGACGATATGTGGGCCGTTCCGAAGTCCCTGATTATCTATGACGATACCAAGGACTGGATCGACACCTCCATCGAAGCGCGCGGCATCAAGCTGAAGATCACGAAGATCGACATTCCCGTCTCCTTCTCCTCCGCCTTCGAGGGCGAGATCATCCGTAAGGGCGACATGCAGGTCGAGATCGACGGCTCCCGTAAGGACTGCTTCGAGCTTGTCACGACCAAGGATGCCTCCGAGGTCGAGGATCACAAGATCGAGGTCGTCGGCCCCGAGATCGACGAGATCCCGGTCGGCTCCAAGATCTCCATGAGCTACACCGTCGAGGTCGCAGGCAAGTCCATGCAGCCCGACTTTGAGCCTGTCTTTGAGCGCAAGATCCACTCCTTCCTCAACTGCGTCGAGGGCCTTATGCACACCGGCCAGCGTGACATGATCCGCATCCGTATCAGCAAGGCTGACTTCGAGGCCGGCTTCAAGTTCAAGCACATCGGCGAAGTTCTCTATGCCAAGATCAAGTCCGAATTTGACACGGTCGTTGACAAGTGCCAGGTCCGCATCGTCGTCGGCGACGAGCCGAACGCCGAGCTGCGCAAGCACGCCAACGAGGTCTTCGACAAGCGCGACGAGCGTCTGAAGTCCATGACCGACGAATCCGTGCCCGTCTTCTATTCCTGCATCATGTGCCAGGCGTTCTCTCCGAGCCACGTCTGCATCGTCACTCCCGAGCGTCTCGGTCTCTGCGGCGCTGTTTCCTGGCTCGACGCCAAGGCCACCAACGAGCTCGACCCGCAGGGTCCCTGCCAGGTCGTCACCAAGGAGCGCTGCGTAGACGAGCGCACCGGCCGCTACGAGGACGTTGACGAGGCTGTTGCCGAGTACTCCCACGGCGCGCTGGAGCACGTCACCCTCTATTCCCTGCTCGAGGATCCGATGACCTCCTGCGGCTGCTTCGAATGCATCTGCGGCATCGAGCCGTGCTCGATGGGCGTCGTCATTACCTGCCGCGAGTACGCGGGCATTACTCCGCTCGGCATGACCTTCTCCGAGATGGCCTCCATGACCGGCGGCGGCGTGCAGACTCCGGGCTTCATGGGCCACGGCAAGCACTACATCGCTTCCCACAAGTTCCTCAAGGCTGAGGGCGGCGTCGGCCGTCTGGTCTGGCTGCCGAAGGAGCTGAAGGATCAGATCCGCGACAAGCTCAACGAGACTGCCAAGGATATGTACGGCATCGACAACTTTGCCGACATGGTCGCTGACGAGACCAACTGCGCAAGCGGCGATCCCGAAGAGCTGCTGGCATACCTCTCCGAGGTCGGCCACCCGGTTCTCAGCATGGATCCGCTGGACATCTAAGCCTATCCAAAGTAAGAGGACGCTCCGTGAAAACGGAGCGTCCTTTTTCTGCGCAGTTTCTTAATTTTTCTTTTAAGCGTTGCCGGAACTCGACGAAAATGGTAAAATGGAGTCATAAATTGAAAGGAGGCAACTCCATGCAGCATAAATTCCGTTCTTTACTTTGTCTGGCGCTCTGTGCCATTTTTACGCTTTCGCTGACGCTCCCGGCCCTTGCGGCGGAAAACGAACAGGACTGCGGCGCAAAGCTGATGGCCATTACGTTTGACGACGGCCCGGGCGACTATACGCTTGACCTTCTCGACGCGCTGGAGGAGCGCGGCGTCAAGGCGACCTTTTTCATCACCGGCAGCCGCGTTTCCGCCTACCCCGGCGTCCTTGACGCCATCGTCGCGGGCGGTCACCAGCTTGCCAATCACACGCACAACCACAAAAATCTCAATACGCTGACTGCCCAACAGGTAAGCGACGAGATCAATGCCACGCGCGACCTGCTGGTCGAAGCGGGTGGTGATCAGACCTACTATGTCCGCGCGCCCTATGGAAATGCGAACAAGACCGTCAAATCCGTCGTCAACGCGCCGCTCATTTACTGGTCGGTCGATCCGGAGGACTGGAAATACCGCAACGCCGACACCGTCTACGCCAACATCGTGAACAATTCCTACGACGGCTGCATCATTCTCTGCCATGATGTCTATAAAACGACCGTGGACGGCGCGCTCCGCGCCATCGACGAGCTGCAATCGCAGGGCTATGAATTCGTGACCGTCGAACAGCTGCTGACGCGCCGCGGCATTACGCCGGAAAACGGTGTCGTCTACTACGACGCAAAGAACAACGGAATCAATCTGCCTGCCGGCGTGAGCGGCTCGGAATATTACGACGAATCGAAGCTTTCCGAGCACTGGGCCTACGATGCACTGACCTTCTGCCTCGACCGCGGCTATCTGGAGCGCGACGCGGACGGAAACGTTCTCCCGAATCACAAGATCACACGTGGGGATTTCATTGCCTCCCTTGGCCGCTTCTGCGGCATCTCCAAGAGCTACCGCCGCCAGAACGGAGACGTGCTGAACGACGTTTCTTCGGATGATCCCGACCGTCCCTATATCGAATGGGCAAACGACATCGGCCTGATGACCGGCTACAACGGGAGCTTCCGTCCGGACGATACGCTGACGCGCGAGGAAATGGCGACCGTCATTTCGCGCTATCTCCTCATGCGCGGCAAGCAGCCGAAGCCCGGCTCCGTGGATACCTACAAGGACGCAGCCCGCATCTCTGGATGGGCTATTGACGGCGTCGGCCTCTGCACCAAACTCGGCATTCTCAAGGGCAGCAAGGGCTATTTCCTGCCGAAGCAGTCTCTCACCCGCGCGCAGACCGCTGCTGTTCTCCAGCGCCTGAGCCGCTATTGAACTTCTCGCTGAAATGCGCTATACTGTATCGAAGGATGTGAGCGCATGAACAAAAACGACGCTTTTCGGATGGGCGGCTGCATCTCTGATCGTCTCGGCTTCGATGCCGCGCACAGGATCGGCAATCAGCTTGCCGCGATGGAATGCGCGCAGGAGTCCGACGCGCAATACATTGAAAGGCTCTACCAGTATGTAAAAAGCCGCTGCGAACGCGGCCTGCCCGTGGCCGACGAGGATCTGGACACCCTTCGCAAGGCGGGCTTCATCGTCCGACAAATTCACCGCTGAACGCAGGAGGAATCGTATGGAGATTCTGAAAGGAAAAATCGCACTCATCACCGGCGCCAGCGGCGGGATCGGCTCCTGCATTGCACGCCGCTTCGCGCAGGATGGCATTTCGCTCGCGCTGCTTGGAAGGAGCAAAGAAAAGCTCGCGGCGACGGCCGCTTCTGTCCGGGAATACGGCGTGGAAACGCTGCTGCTCCCCGGCGACCTTCTGGACGACGCCTATCTGGAGGATTGCTTTGCAGCCGTAAAGGAGCGCTTCGGCGGGCTGGATATTCTGGTCAACAACGCCGGAATCGCGCTTTCGCGTTCCTTTGAGGAGACCACCATGGCGGAGTTCGACCGCATCATGGCGCTCAATGCCCGCGTTCCCTATCTTGCCTGCCATCTCGCGCTGCCGCTGCTCCGCTGCTCGGAGTGCGCGTCCATTCTCAACATCGCCTCCGTCGTCGCGCACAAGGGCTATCCGCTGCAAAGCGCCTACGCCGCCTCCAAGCACGCGCTGGCCGGGTTCACGAAGTCTCTCGCCAGCGAGGTCTACCGTGAGGATATCCGCGTCCACCTTATCAGCCCCGGCGGCGTGTTTACCGACATGGTGCGTATTGCGCGGCCCGATCTGACCGGCGAGGATATGATTCTGCCGGAGGATATCGCGGAGATCGCCGCCTTCTTCATCGAGCATCGGACGAACGCCGTGATCGACGAGATCTGCGTCCACCGCAGCGGCAAGGAGCCGTTCCTTTGATCGCACTACGCCACAGCGTAATAAGACGCCGGCCTGTTCGAAGCAGGCCGGCATTTTTCATCTTCAATTGCTTTCCTGCGGCCATTCCAGCTGCGTATACTGCATTTGCAGGAAGCCCTTGTCTCCTTCGAACAGCGTTTCCAGAGTCTGCGTTTCCTGCTCCGGCCCGTAGAGTGCGCGACTCTGCGTTCCGTCCACCGCCGTTTCCACGGCCAGCAGGAATTCCGCATCCTCCGCACGGAGCGTCTCCGGGAGCGTACCGGCCGCGTATTCCTCGCGCCGGAGCACGCCGCTTTCCGCGTCCATCCAGAAGAGCGTCACACGCTCCGGCCGTGCGGCAAGCTGCACCTTGATGGCACACTCAAAGCTACGCGTCTGCGTCTCCCCCTTTTGGGTCTCTGTCAGCGTCTGTGTGAGCGTCTGCGTCATGGCCGCCGTGGAGCCGGTCTCGCCGGAGAGCGACATGCCCTGACCTGCAAGCGCATAGACACGGCCATCCGCCGTCTGATAGATGGGATTGCAGTAAAACACCGCGTAGGTTTGATCATTCGGCACGTAGAGGGTAGCGCTGAATTCATAGCTGCTGCCCTCGTCCGTTACATGAACGGCGCTCGTGCCGTCGCAGAACACATCGTCATTCTGCATTCTGGTATAGTCGCCGCTTTCGTCGCTCACTTCCGTGCAGAGCCAGACATAGCCCTCCGTATCGGGAAACACATAGCTTTGCTGCGCATCATCCCACGCGGAAAACAGCGCATTGCTGTATTTTTCCGCATCCTCCGCCCGGATCATCCCGCCGTTCAGGATCGTACTTGCATTTTCGCTGAGATACGCCTCGCTGTCAAACAGATCCAGCGGCTGCGTCGTAATCAGCACGCCAACCATTGGGTCCCCGTCCGTCTTTCCGTCCTCCTCCGGCAGCGCCAGACTGCACCCCGAGAGCAGCAGCGACGCAGCCAGAATGATTGCCAGAAGTCCCTTTTTACGCATCGTTTTCCTCCTCCAGCTGTCCGTCAAATTTCAAAATATCGCCCGCGTCGCATTCCAGATAGTAGCAGATGCGGTTGAGCGTCCCGAAGCGCACGCCCCGCGCCTTTCCGCTTCGCAGAATGGAGAGGTTCGCCTCCGTAATGCCGACCTTTGCGCAAAGCTCCTTCGCGGTCATGCCGCGCGCGCGCAGCACATCGTCCAGATACACCCGTATCGCCATGGCGTCACCTAAATGAACAGGTCGTTGTCTTCCCGCAGCTTCCGGTTCTCCTGCATCAGGCGGGCCAGAAGCAGCGCGGCAAGACACAGCGCGACCGTACCGAGCGGAAGCGAAACATTCAGCGCGATGCTTCGCAGCTGCCGCATCAGCAAAACCTGCGCCAAATTGACCGCAAGGCCCGCCAGAAGCGTAAAGCGCAGCGTCTGCGCGCTTCTTTCTGCGATGCGCGACGCGCACTCGGATGCCTGCACCGGGTCGCCGCCATCCTGCGCGGCAAGGAGCCGCAGCGCCTCCTGAATTACCCCGACGCCAAGAAGCGCCGACGCCGCATCGATCAGATACCGTATTGCCAGCGTTGCCTGCGTCCACAGAAGAGACGGCCCAGCACCGGTATTCCAAATCTGCGGCATATTCGCAGAATTCCCCTCACGAAGCTGCGTCAGTGACGCCAGCAGCTCCCGAAGGCTGCTTCCAAACGCAGCGTAGACGAGCACCGTTGCAATTGCAGCCAGCACCCATCGCACATAACGCCTCAGCGCTCTCGCATTGGCTGCACCTGCTGTGCGAAGCAGCCGGAGGATCGCATATGCGATCACTTCTGCATAAAGAAGCCCGCCGAGCATCGGCAGTCCAAGCGTTTTCCCGGCAAACCACCGCTGCGCCAGCCATGCCGGGTTGACCGCCGCCCAGAGCGTACCGAAGAGCGTGACGCTCATAAGAAGCAAAAGTCCGTCCTCGCAAACCGGCTTCCGTTTGCGACAGGCTGCCGCAAGGAGGCCCGCCGGAAGCAGTGAGACTGCCGCATAAAGCATGATCGCCAGTACGTTCCGTACTCCGCCCATCAGCGACAGCGCCCGCAGTCCCGCACCGATCTGCGCAAACGGGAACGCCATCAGTCCGGCGTCCGCCGCCGCGCTTCCGTTCAGCAGCAGCGTCAGCCCCGCGCAGAGTACGCCCTCCGCCGCAAAGGCGGCGATCCAGCGTCTTTCCTTCATTGCCATCCCTCCGTTGATTATCGTTTTTCAATAATTTCATTTGCAGGATAGCATAAAAATTATTGTTTGTCAATAATCGAGTGTCGAAAAAAACGCACACCCTTCGGTGTGCGTTTTTCAGCCGTTTCAGGCCTTCTTCAGTTCCTTCATGCAGGCTGCGCAGATGTTCTTACCCTTGTAGTTAATGACATTCTTTGCGTCGCCGCAGAAAATGCAGGTCGGCTCATACTTTTTCAGAATGATAGAAGCGCCGTCCACATAGATTTCAATGGCATCCTTTTCCACGATGTCCAGTGTGCGGCGCAGCTCGATTGGAAGAACGATTCTTCCAAGCTCATCGACCTTACGAACGATTCCTGTTGATTTCATAATAATATACCCCCCGTTGTTCATTTTGCAAGAGCGCCGTCCCAATCGACAGGATATTACAGCACTCCCCAAAATTTTACTTTTTCAGTGTAACATTGAATTATGAATAAGCTATGAACAAAATTGATTTTTATAAACATTTAAGGAGAAAATTCAAATGCTGCTTTCTTACGTCTGGATCATCATGGTCATCTTGTCGATTTTTTGCAGTATCTTGACCGGCAGGACAGCCCAGACAGGCTCCGCCGCACTCATCGGCGCTCAGAACGGCGTCACGCTGGCGCTGTCTCTGTGCGGCTCTCTCTGCCTCTGGAGCGGCTTTGCGAAGCTGACCGAGAAAAGCGGACTTGCCCGGAGGTTCTCCGCGCTGCTCCGTCCCCTGCTTTCGAGGCTCTTTCCGGAGGCCTCCAGAGACCCGTCGGCCCTCCAGGATCTTTGCGGAAACTTAACGGCAAATTTTCTCGGGCTTGGCAATGCGGCGACGCCGATGGGCATTTCCGCCGTCCGGCGGATGCATGCGCTTTCCGGAAAGCCGGACGCAAGCGACGAGATGTGCCGTCTGATCGTGCTGAACACCGCCTCCATTCAGCTCATTCCATCCACCGTCGGTGCCGTCCGCGCTTCGCTTGGGTCGGCCCGCCCGTTTGATATTCTGCCCGCCGTCTGGCTCACCTCCGCCTGCTCTGTGACTGCAGGGCTTCTGGCGGCACGGCTTTTCAGCCGGCGGTGGCGCGCATGACCGAGCTGATCGTTCCGTTTCTGCTCTGCGCGGCCGCCTGCTGCGCGCTGTATAAAAAGCAGGATGTGTATTCCCTGCTTCTTCTCGGCGCGCAGGACGGACTGCGGACGCTATTGTCCATCGTGCCCGCATTGATCGTTCTCCTTTCTGCGGTAACGATGCTGCGCGAAAGCGGCTGCATCAAGCTTCTGACCGGCCTTCTGGCCCCGGCCTGCAAATGGATCGGGATACCGCCGGAGGTCGTGCCGCTGATGCTGATCCGGCCCATGAGCGGCAGCGCGGCGCTGGCCGTCGGCGCGGATCTGATGCGCACCTACGGCCCGGATTCCCTCGTTGGCCGGACGGCCGCCGTCATGCTCGGCAGCACGGAGACAACCTTCTACGCCGTCAGCGTCTATTTCGGCGCGGCAGGCGTCCGGAAAACGCGCTACACGCTTCCGGCCGCGCTCATCGCCGATCTGACCGGCTTTCTCGCCGCAGCGGTCAGCACCCGACTCTTTTTCTGAGCCGCCGCGGAGGAAGTGCGAAGAATTCTGTGTGGAGACTATACTTTTCGGGAAACAATTGCTATAATATATCCAAAATATCGAACGAATGCGAGGAATCCCACATGGAATTACTGCTTGACCTGATCTCCCGTCAGGTCTCCGATGCCTTTGCCGAGGCTGGCTACGACGCCTCCTACGGAAAGGTCACGCTCTCCAATCGCCCCGACCTGTGCGAATACCAGTGCAACGGCGCCATGCCCGCCGCAAAGGCCTATCACAAGGCCCCCATCCAGATCGCGGAGGAGGTCGCCGCGAAGCTGAACGGCAACGCGCTGTTTTCTCAGGCGGAAGCCGTAAAGCCCGGCTTCCTGAATCTGCGCGTTTCGGAGGAATATCTGACCGGCTATCTTGCACAGATGGCGCAGGACGCGCATTTCGGCGTGACCGCCGAGGGTGCGCCGCGCATCGTTGTGCTCGACTATGGCGGAGCCAACGTCGCAAAGCCGCTCCATGTCGGCCATCTCCGCAGCGCCATCATCGGCGAGTCCATCAAACGCATTTACCGTTTCTTCGGCGATACCGTCATCGGCGACGTACATCTCGGCGACTGGGGCCTTCAGATGGGTCTTGTCATCGAGGGCCTGCGTGAGCGCCAGCCGGAGCTTCCCTATTTTGACGAGAGCTACATCGGCGAATATCCCGCCGAAGCGCCGTTTACGATCTCCGACCTCGAGGAGATCTACCCCGCCGCCAGCGCGCGCAGCAAGACCGACGAAGAATTTGCGCACCGTGCCCATGAGGCCACGCGCAAGCTCCAGGAGAAGGTTCCCGGCTATTACGCGCTCTGGCAGCACATTATCCGCGTTTCCGTCGCCGATCTCCGCAAAAACTACGGCGACCTCAACGTGACGTTCGACGTCTGGCTCGGTGAAAGCGACGCGCAGCCGTATATTCCGCAGATGCTGAAGATCGTCGAGGACAAGCATCTGGCCGTCGAGTCCGAAGGCGCGCTGGTCGTGCCGGTGCAGGAGGAAAGCGACTCCAAGGAGCTTCCGCCCTGCATTCTCGTCAAGTCGGACGGCGCAACGCTCTACGCCACGACCGATCTTGCCACCATCGTGCAGCGCGAGCAGGACTACCACCCCGACAAGATCCTCTATCTGACGGACAAGCGCCAGAGCCTGCACTTTGAGCAGGTTTTCCGCGTCGCCCGCAAGGCGGAGCTGGTTCCGCCCACAACGGAGCTTCAGCACATCGGCTTCGGCACGATGAACGGCAAGGACGGCAAGCCCTTCAAGACCCGCGCCGGCGGCGTGATGCGTCTGGAGCAGCTCATCCGCGAGATCACCGACTTTGTCATGCAAAAGATCACCACCAACCAGACTGTCTCCGACGCGGAGCTTCCGGCTACAGCGCGTCAGATCGCGTTGGCCGCGCTCAAGTACGGCGACCTTTCCAACCTCGCGACCAAGGATTATGTGTTCGATCTGGATCGCTTCTCCTCCTTCGAGGGAAATACCGGCCCGTATCTTCTGTATACGATCGTCCGCATCAAGTCTATTCTCTCCAAGTATGACGGAAACGTCTCGGAGGCAAAGCTTCTCCCGCCGGAGAGCGCAGAGCAGAAGGAGCTTATGCTGATCCTGTCGCGTCTTGCCGATTCGCTCCGCGCAGCCTGCCGCGACTCCGCGCCGAATGTGATCTGCGCCTATGTCTACGAGCTGGCCGTCGCCGCGAACAAGTTCTATCACGACGTGCGCATCATCACGGAGCCGGACGAGGCAAAGAAGGCAAGCTATGTCGCGCTGATCGACCTCACACGCCGCGTGATGGAGACCTGCATCGACCTGCTCGGCTTCTCCGCGCCGGACAAAATGTAAGATCGCTAAAAATTGCCGGATGCAGCGCATCCGGCAATTTCTGCAATCCCTATTTTTCGTAGGCGGGCCAGAGACTGCGGTATTCCTGCGGCGTCAGGCCCTCCTGCTTCTTGAACTGGCGCGTAAAATACCCCAGATTCGTCACGCCAACCATCGCCGCGATCTCACCGATTGGCTTGCGCGTCGTGCGCATCAGCTCCTTCGCATGAAGCATCCGCTGGCAGATCAGATAGTCCGTCGGCGATTGGCCGACGTAGCGCTTGAACTGCTTTTGCAGGTGACAGGCGCTCATATTGAAGCGCACGCCCAGCTCCTCCAGCGTATGCTTCTGCGCATAGTGATTCATCAGATAGACGCAGATCTCGCGGACGGACTGCGGCAGATTGCTGGTCTGGCTATGATCCATGGCAGACAGCAGGCACTGCGTCAGAAGCCGCGTCAGAAGCTCTGCCGCGCGTAGGTCGCGCTCCATCTGGCCGTTCTCCGACGGGCTCAGCTCCAGCAGCGCCTGCATCGCGCTGTAGGCCGGAGAATCGGTCGGCAGCGTTCCCACCGGCTCCGCGCCGTTATTGCGCAGGAAGCTTTCATAGTAGAATTTCGCGTTCGCTCCATAAAAATGCACCCAGACCACATGCCAGCCGTCCGCGTCCGGCGCAGTGCGGTAGCTCTGCTCCTCCCGGCAGTCGATCCAGAAAAAATGTCCCGGCGGAACAGGATAGCATCGTCCGCCGTAGCGCAGCTCTCCGCAGCCGGAGATGGTCAGCTTGATCAGATAGCTCTCCGCGCCCTGCCGCGTGGTATAGTAGTCCTTACCTGCGTAAAAATCCCCCGCCTCCTGCGCGTACAGAAGCGCATTTTTGGCCGCAGCCGTCGAGGAAAGGATATTCCACCGGGACTCCGGAGCCAGATCCAGCTCATAGCGCAGCTTGACGTCCATGCCGTTTCCTCCGAACAAGATAGTGTAAAAACTGAGCAACACAAATTGCTTTTCCGGTGGTATTATAGCTTATAGAGAGGATTTTGTAAAGAAATCCAAAATGTTATTTTCAACAAACCAGATACATCAAGATTGTGTAACTTATACAAAAGAAAGGAAGTCATGCTATGAAAGAAGAACTGATCCTGAAGGGCTATGAGTATGCAAAGGCGCAGTACGCCGCGCAGGGCGTCGATGTGGACGCTGCCATCGCAAAGGCAGATGCCATCCCCGTCTCCATGCACTGCTGGCAGGGCGACGACGTCATCGGCTTCGACGGCTCCGACAGCCTGAGCGGCGGCATCCAGACCACCGGCAACTATCCCGGCCGCGCACGCACCGCCGACGAGCTTCGCGCGGACATCGCGTTCGTGCGCACCATGATCCCCGGCGCGACCAAGCTCAATCTCCACGCCTCCTACGCCGAAAAGAACGGCAAGCAGGTTGACCGCGACGCCTATACCATCGACCTGTTCCAGAACTGGGTAGACTTCGCAAAGGAGCAGAAGATCGGCCTCGACTTCAACCCGACCTATTTCGCACATCCGAAAATGGACGGCGACTTCTCCCTTTCCAGCACCAACCCCGAAATCCGGAAATTCTGGGTCGAGCACGGCAAGCGCTGCCGCGAAATCGGCCTGGAATTTGCAAAGCAGCTCAATCAGCCCTGCGCCATCAACTTCTGGATGCCGGACGGCTACAAGGATGTCTGCGCCGATACCAAGCTGCACCGCGACCTTATGATCGATTCCCTCGATCAGATCTTCGCGGAGGACATTGACCGCAAGCTCGTCCCCTGCGGACTGGAAAGCAAGCTCTTCGGCGTCGGTCTGGAAAGCTACACCGTCGCAAGCCACGAGTTCTCCTACGGCTACGCCGTCAAGAATGGCCTGCTGTATACGCTCGATGCGGGTCACTTCCATCCCACCGAAGTCATCAGCGCCAAGCTGACCGCCTGCCTGCCGTTCCTTGAGGGCATCATCCTGCACGTCTCCCGCCCTGTCCGCTGGGACTCCGACCATGTCATCCTTCTTGACGACGAGATCCAGCGCATCATGGACGAGGTCATCCTCAACAACTATCAGGATCGCACCTTCATCGCGCTGGACTACTTCGACGCCTCCATCAACCGTGTCGCAGCATGGGCCGTCGGTATGCGCAACGCCAGAAAGGCCATTCTCTCCGCCTGCCTCGCTCCGGCTTCCATCCGCGACGCCGAGCACAAGGGCGACCTCACCAGCCGTCTGGCCCTGATGGAGGAGCGCAAGACGCTCCCCTTCGGCGCGATCTGGGACTACTACTGCATGAAGCAGGACGCGGGCGTGAGCACCGACTGGCTTGCAAAGGTCAAGCAGTACGAAACAGACGTTCTGAGCAAGCGATAAAAATTCACGCGACCGGCTGCGGTATGTCCGCAGCCGGCCTCGCAGCGAAAAGAGGATATGATCATGACTGATTTTATGACGAAAAACAAGGAAAAGCTCGAGCAGTTTGCCGCCATGTCGCAGGCTGCCGGCGGCCGCAGCGACTATGTGCAGGGCGGCGGCGGCAACACCTCCGTCAAGCTGGCCGACGGCCTCATGGCCATCAAGGCCTCCGGCTACTGCCTGTCGGATATCCGTCCGAACAAGGCCTACGCCGTGCTCGACTATGAAGCGCTCCGCCGCTTCTACTACGGCAACGAGCCTGCGCAGCTGGCCGACGTTGAAAAGCTCGGCTCCGCCTGCGCAAAGGAAAACACGAAGCTTATCGAGGGCATGGACGCACTGCGCCCCTCCGTCGAGGCCGGCTTCCACTCCATTCTCAAGACCTTTGTCTGCCACACCCACAGCGTCTACGCAAATCTCGCCGCCTGCTCGACCGCCTGCTGCGAGATCGCGGAAAAGGCGTTCAACGGCGCGGACTACACCTGGGGCTGGGTCCCCTACACCGATCCCGGCGCGAATCTGACCTTTGCCATCCGCGACGAGCTTCGCCGCGTCGAGAAAAAGACTGGTAAGGTTCCCTCCGTCATTCTCATGCAGAATCATGGCATTATCGTCCATGACGACGATGCGGAGCGCTGCCTTGCCATCCACGCCGACGCCAACGAGCGATTGGCACAGCAGTTCGGCATTCACGGAGACAGCTTCCCCGCGATCTCCGTCCGTCAGACCGGTGAGGAGCTCTACGAGGCTGACACGCCCTACCTGCGCGAAGCCCTCAAGAATTGCCGCTACGACTACAAGACCTTCATCGAAACGCCGCTCTACCCCGACCAGATGGTATTCCTGATTGGCACGTTCTTCATGGACAAGGAAGGCACACCTGCCGAGGGTGAATGCTATGCCGATACCAAGACCGGTGCGCTCGTCCTGCATATGGGTGAAAAGAAGGCAAAAACCATCACCGAAACGCTGACCGCGGTCATTTTTATCATGGACACCGTCACAAAAATGGGGTATACTGTATCTACCATGGGCGAGGCGGCCAAGAGCTTCATCGCCAACTGGGAAAGCGAAAAATACCGCAAGAGCCTTGCGGGAAAGAAAGGTTGATCCTATGAAGAATCTGCTTGCCTTTGACCTTGGCGCCAGCAATGGCCGCGCGATCCTCGGCCGGCTGGAAAACGGCAAGATCACCATGAAGGAGCTGCACCGCTTCGAAAATAACTACATCGAGATGAACGGCGTATTCTATTGGGATTTGCCGTATCTCTACAATCAGCTCAAGCTTGGCCTGCTTGCCTTCAAGCAGGAAAACGTCGGTGATCTCGACTGCATCGGCATCGACACCTGGGGCGTGGACTACGGCCTGCTCGACCGCAACGGCCATCTGCTTGGCAATCCGCGCGCCTATCGCTGCGCAGTGGACGAGGATTTTGAGGAGACCTGGAAGATCATCGATTTCCCGACGCTCTTTGCGCGCACTGGCATCGCCAACCAGAACTTCAACACCGTCTATCAGCTCTACCGCCGTAAGCGCGAGGGCGACGTGGCGCTGGAAAATGCGCAGACGATGCTGCTCCTGCCGGATCTTCTTGGCTATTTCCTGACCGGCGAAAAGAAGTCCGAGTATACCGAGGTCACGACCACGATGCTCTACAATCCCACCACGAAGGACTGGGACTGGGAGACCATCCGTGAGCTTGGCCTTCCGGAGCATATTTTCACCGAGATCGACCGCGCCGGTACGCTCCGCGGCCATCTGCGCCCGGAGCTTGCCAAGGAGCTTGGTATAAATGAGGCAAGCTTTGCCGCCGTCGGCACGCATGACACGGCCTCCGCCGTCGCCGCTATCCCCGGCACCGGCAGCTTCGCGTTCTGCTCCTCCGGCACATGGTCGCTCTTCGGCGTGGAGACGGACAAGCCGATCCTCCGCGACGATGTACGCAGCGCCAACTTCTCCAATGAGGGCACCATTCAGGGCGGCTTCCGTCCCCTGCGCAACATCATGGGCCTCTGGCTCATTCAGGAGTGCCGCCGCGATTGGATCAAGGCCGGACACACCTACAGCTGGAACGAGATCGTTATGGAAGCCGAAAAGGCGGAGCCGTTCCGCTCCATCATTGATCCCGACTTCGGCGAGTTCTTCGCCGGCGGTCAGATGATCGAGAAAATTCAGAGCTACTGCCGCAATACAGATCAGCCCGTGCCGGAGACCGTCGGCCAGATCGCGCGCTGCATCTATGAGTCTCTCGCGCTCAAGTACCGCTGGGCGCTGGAGCGCCTCGAGGAGATCAAGGGCCAGCGCATCGATCAGCTGAACATCGTCGGCGGCGGCTGCCAGAACAAGCTGCTCAACCAGTTTGTCGCGGATTCGCTTGACCGCCCCGTCGTGACCGGCCCCGTCGAAGGCGCAGCCATCGGCAATCTGCTTGCGCAGGCGATGGCCCTTGGCGAGATCAAGGACATCGCGGAGCTTCGTGAGGTCGTCCGCCGTTCGGAGGCTGTCGCGGAATTCCAGCCGCACCATACCCCCGCATGGGAGGCCGCTTACCAGAAGCTGCTTGCTCTTGCAAAGTAAGTCTCTGCACCCCCGCAGCTTTGGCTGCGGGGGTGTTCTGGTAAATGTCGTACAAACAAATAAGGAAAAAATCTGCACACATTATGTCAATTTCTGTAGACAAAACGTGCCTGCTATACTATAATATTTCTGCCTGATAATTGTACGACTCTGACCTCTGGAGGATACGCTGATGAATTCGAGGACTTGGGGATGCAAGGCTCTGACGCTTTTGCCTCTGGTCTTTTTTTTACTGCTAATTTTATGGATTTTTGTATTTCCGTCGAAGAGATCCGCCCCCGACGCAACGGATGCGCAGGTCGCCTCCGGCGTGGAATGGCTCCGTCAGCAGGAGGCCAACAGCCCCGCTGATGTGGAGGCAAAGCTCAAGGCCATCCGTCAGGCGGAGCTGGACGAAAAACGGGATGAGTGGCTTGCAAAGCTCCGCAGCGGCGAGATCTCTGTCTGGTCGCTTTTCGACGACTATGCAATGCTCGGAGATTCCAGAACAATGGGCTTCACCTACTACGGATATCTGACCTCCGACCGCGTGTTTGCCGACTCCGGCGCGACCATTGAAAAGGTCGCCGACCATCTGGATGAGCTGATCGAGCTGAATCCCTCGAGCATCTTCCTGACCTACGGCATCAACGATGTCGGCATTGGCTACTGGCCGACGCCGGAGGATTATGTCAACAAAATGAGTGATACGCTCGATCTTCTCAAGGAAAATCTCCCGGATGCGACGGTCTATGTTTGCTCCATTATTCCCGCCATCGATCCCGCCTTTGAACGCGGCCCCGCATGGCGAAAGATTCCGGATTACAACGATGCCGTCCGCGCGTTCTGCGAAGAAAACGGTACGCCCTATGTGGACATTACGCAGCTCTGTGAAGAACATACGGATCTTTATCAGGCAGACGGCGTTCACATGATGAGCGAATTCTACCCGCTTTGGGGTATTGAACTGATCTCTGAGGTATACAACTATGTCTTTGTCCTTGAATCAACCGACTCCGCGGCTGAATGACCTTCTTCTGCGCGGCGGCGACGACCTTTCGCCGGAGCTGAAGGAACAGGCGCTCGACGATATTCTGGCTGAATTCGGCTCCGCGCCTGCCAAAAAGGCGCCCGCCCAGACCGCACCGAAGCCGAAGCCGGGCTTTTCCTCCGCTCCCTCCGGCCCGCTTACTCCGGAGGCAGAGGCAGAAGCAATTCGCGGCAGCCACAGCCCATCGACAGAGCCGCTGTCGCCGGTCACCGCCGCCGATCCGCAGTCGATTCCCTTTCCTACCGCTTCTGTGCAGCCGGACTCTGCTCCGAAAAGCAATGCCGCACCGGCAAAGTCCGCGTCCCCGTCCCTCGTGATCGACGGGATCGACTTTTCGGAATTTCTGAACGACGCCCCGACTGATTACTCTGATAGCTCAGCCAATGCACCCGTTACCTCCGGCCACCCTGTGGTCACTCCGGATGCCGCCCCAGAACACCCGGAGGCCGCAAAGTCCTCGCGCGTTGACGAGCCGGAAGCTCCGGCCAAAGCGTCCAAAAAAGGAAAAAGGGGCAAGAAAGCCAAGGAATCCGCAGCGGAAAAGCCCGTTGTCATGGACCGCGATACAGCCTTGGATGACACCGCGCCACGGCCTGAAATTCGCCGCCGCGCAAAGCCAGGAAGCATCGTTCTTCGCATTCTCGCCTTCGCCGCCGTTCTGGCGACCGTCGGCTTTCTCTACACACAGACGCTCCAAAACCGGCAAAGCAGTGCGTCCTTTGACTCCGTCCGCAGCGCCGTTCTGCAAACGCTCGATCTGGCGGATATGCAGGAGGCAGACGCGCAGATGCTGCGCCGACTTTATGGCTTTGCGCCGTCTGAGGTGGATGGCTGTCTGCTCTATTACCCGTCCACAAATATGGGCGCGCGGGAGCTGCTGATCGTCAAGCTCTCCGATCTTTCCCAGCAAAAGTCCGTCTCCGACGCCATTCAGGCCCGCAAGCAGACGCAGATGAAGAGCTTCGAGGGCTACGGAATTGAGCAATATGACCTGCTCTCCAACTCCATTGTGGAGGTGCAGGGCAACTATATCCTGTTTGTCGTCCACGAGAACGCAGCCGCTGCCGCGCAGGCATTTCTGAAAGCGCTTTAAGGAGGAAACGTCGTGAATCTGAGCACGCTCTTTTTTGTCTTTGCGTTTCTTCCCGTCAGCCTGATCCTGTATCTGCTCTGCCCGCGCGTCTGTAAAAATGCGCTCCTCATTCTCGTCAGCTTTCTCTTTTATGCCTGGGGTTCGCCGGTCTACCTGCTGCTTCTGCTGCTGGTGACGGTGTTCAACTACTGCATCGGCCGCGATATCGGCAATCGCGTGGAGTCAGAGCAGCGCGGCGCAAAATTTGTTCTCGTTTTTGGCGTACTTTTCAATCTGCTGCTTCTCGGCTTCTATAAATACACCGCCTTTGCCATCGAAACGCTCAACGCCTTTCTGCCGTTCACGCTGAACGCGCCGTCTCCGGCGCTTCCGCTCGGCATTTCCTTCTTCACCTTCACGAATCTGTCCTACCTTTCGGACGTTTATCACCGCCGTGCACCCGCGCAGAAAAATCCGCTGGATTTCTGCCTATATGTCAGCTTCTTCCCGAAAATGATCTCCGGGCCGATCGTCGAGTATGCGCACATCGCGCCGCAGCTGAAGGAGCATCCAGTGACGCTGGACAAGGTCTCCGACGCCGTCCCGATGCTTGTCCTCGGCCTTGCAAAAAAGGTCTTGCTGGCCGACAATCTCGGCACCGCATTCCAGAGCATTTCCGCGCTTTCGTCCGGTTCGCTTTCCGGTGGCTCCGCATGGCTCGGCGCGATCTTCTATTCGCTCCAGCTCTACTTCGATTTCAGCGGCTATTCCGACATGGCCATCGGCATGGCGAAGCTGTTCGGCTTCGACTTTGAGGCCAACTTCGACCATCCCTATCTCTCCGGTTCGCTGACGGAATTCTGGCGCAGGTGGCACATTTCCCTTGGCCGCTGGTTCCGCGACTACGTCTATATTCCGCTTGGCGGCAGCCGTGTAAGCACGGTAAAGTGCATCCGAAACCTCCTGATCGTCTGGATCCTGACCGGCCTGTGGCACGGCGCGTCGTGGACATTTGCCGCTTGGGGCCTTTACCACGGAATTTTGCTGCTGCTGGAAAAATATCCGCTCAAGGGAGTGCTTGAAAAGACGCCCTCCCCCATCCGTCATATCCTGACGCTGCTTGCGGTCATCATTGGCTGGGTGCTTTTCTTCTCCCCCGACTTTTCCTCGGCGCTCTTCTATCTTGGCCGGATGTTCGGAGCCGGAAGCCGCGCGTTCTGGGATTCCACCGCAAAATACTACTTTGCGGCCAATTGGAAGCTCCTTTTGATTGGCATTCTTGGCTGCGGCCCGTGGATCCGAACGCTTTATCAGCAGCTCGTGTTCTCGCGGCGCGGTCTCGGCCTTGCCCTTTCCGCATTGCTGCTGGTCGGCATTTTCCTGCTCTGCGTTCCGTATATGATGAACGCCACCTATCAATCCTTCCTCTATGCCCAGTTCTAAGCGAGGTGATCCCATGAGACCGCAAAAAAAGCGCAAGCCCGACCCGGAAAGGCAGCAGCTGCTCCTTCAGCGCAACCGCCAGCTGCACGGCGTCCTTCTTGCCGCGCTGCTTGCCGTGCTTCTGCTTGTCTTTGGTCTTGTCAATCTGCTTCATACAAAGAGTGATTTTTCAGAAAACGAAAACCGAAAGCTGCAGGCCTATCCTGCACCGACAGCCGCCTCCATTCTGGATGGGAGCTTCATGTCAAAGCTGCAAGCCGCCTTTTCCGATCAATTCTTTGCGCGCGACCGCTGGATCTCCACGAAGCTGCGGATCGACGAGCTGCTTGGCCAGAAGGAGTCCAACGGCGTCTATCTCTGTCAGGACGATTATCTGATCGAGGTCCCGGAAGCACCCGATCAGGCAGTTCTTGGCCGGACGCTGACCGCAATGAAGAATTTCGCCGTGCAGCACGACGACCTCCGTATGACCGCGATGATCGTGCCGAACGCTTCCTCCGTTATGCGCGACTACCTGCCAAAGAACGCTCCCGCGCACAACCAGCAGGAGGATCTGTTCGCGGTCAATCAGACGCTCTCGCCCTTTATGCAGTACGCAGACGTGACGCAGGCCCTGAAGGACCACGTCAAGGACGGTGTTTTCTTCCGTACCGATCACCATTGGACGAGCCTCGGCGCGCACTGCGCGTTTGACGCCTCGGCGGAACTGCTCGGGATCGAAACGCCGATCACGGACTATAACGTCCACGTCCTGACCAACTCCTTTGAAGGGACGCTTGCCTCCAAGAGCGGCAAGCATACCGCTGAGGACGCCATCACGGCCTATGAGCCGCTTGGCACCGACGTGAGCTACTACGTCGTCTATGACAGCACGCAGGAAAAGGCCGGCTCTGTCTATGTCGATTCCGCGCTGGATAGCAAGGACAAATACACGGTCTTTTTCGGCGGCAACCATTCGCTCGTCACCATCAAGACGACCGCAAACAATGGAAGGGTCCTGCTGATCTTCAAGGACTCCTATGCGAACTGCTTCGTGCCGTTCCTCATTCCCTATTATCAGCAGATCGTCATGGTCGATCCGCGCTATTATTACGACAACGTGGAGCAGCTCATGACGCAGCGCGGCGTTACGGACGTCCTTTTTCTTTACAATTTCAGCACCTTTTCAGCCGACACCGCGCTTGCAGATACGTTGGGCGCGGCGAGCTGATGCGCGGAATTTCTGCACGGATAAGCCAGAAGGCAGCGCAAACCGCCTTGCGTCCTCCATTTCTGCAAGGTGTATACAAAGAAAGAACAGGCATGACCGAGATCATGCCTGTTTCCTTTTCCCCTAAACAGCCCGGAGCAAACGCTCCGGGCTTTGCTGTTATCGGAGCGTCTCCGTCACCATGCGCGCGATCTGCTCCGCTCCGTCCTTCGGAAGCTGCGTTTCCTGCGCGGAAAGCATTCTCTCCGCAGCGCGTGCGTCATAGATCAGCCGGTCGGCAAATCGCGCCGCCTCATCGACATTGCGCGCAAAGAAGGACATTCCATGCCGCGCAAAGAATTCCGCATTCAGCGTTTCCACGCCCGGGATCGCCATCGTATGCACCAGCGGCACGCCGAGAACGGCGGCCTCTGAGCTGGAAATGCCGCCCGCCTTTGAAAGCAGGACATCCGCCGCGTGCATATAGACTGCGACCTTGTCGGTGAACGGGACAGTCAGGACGCCGTCGCCGTGGTATTCGGACTCCAGCGTACTGCGAAGCTCCTCGTTGCGTCCGGGCAGGACGCACAGCAGCGACTGCGTATCCGGCACACGCCGGATGGCGTTGCAGAGCGACACCGCGTCCCCGCAGCCGATCCCGCCGGTCATAATGAGATAGATCTTCTGATCCTGCGGCAAGCCGAGCATCGCACGGGCCTCTTCCCTGCTCATGGGCGCTGCAAATTTCTCTGCGACCGGCATACCGGTAACGAATAGCCGTTCCTCCGGCAGGCCCGCGCGGACACAGTCCGCCTTGACCTCCGGATGCGGAAGAAAGTATCCGTCAAGCTCCGTTTCAACAAGGAACGGAATGCAGGTGTAGTCGGACAGGATACCATAGCAGCGCGTCGGATACTGCCCATGCCGGCGCAGATAGGTCAGCGTCTCCATCGGGAAAAGGTGCGAGCAGAGCACCGCGTCGTATTCACGCTCACAGATGAAGTCGCAAAGCTGCTTCGCGTGGCGGATATTGGCCAGATAGACAGGAGAAGTCACGCCCGTCGCGCTGTACATCTGTCCGGCGTGGTACATCATGCCGAAAATGTCCGGAGCCTTGGTCGAAATGCGATTGAGCACCTTGTCGAAGCTCAGCGGGCCGGGATCGCCGAACATGTTGAGCATATCCAGAAACTCCGCCTGATGGCCAAGCCGCTGCAGCGCCTCCTTGACCGCCAGCGCACAGTGGTTGTGGCCCTCGCCGGTTCTGCAGCTGAGAAGCAATATCTTCATTCACGAGCACTCCTTTGTAGAAAGTACTACCATCATATCGGAAATCGGCCTGTTTGTCAATTTCCCGATATGGAAAGGGCTGTACCCGGTTGCCCGGATACAGCCCTTGTTGTTTCCATGCATGTTCGCTGCTGATGCAGCAGCCATGAACTCGTTTCGCTGAGGATTAGTCGTAAACCAGCAGAGCGATCATGTCATCATCGATGTTGGAGGCGTCATACCACTGAGCGCCGGTGTCCACATCGGAAACAGCCTCGCCGTTGGCAGCCTTAACAGCAAGCTCAACCGCCTTGTAGCCGATCTGATACGGATCCTGCGTGACGGAGCCATAGAACCAGCCCTGACGGACCGCGTTCTTCTGAGCCTGACCAGCGTCGAAACCAGCGACGACCAGACCGTCGTACTTGCCGCCCTCAGCCAGATCCTGACCGTCGGAAACAGCAGCGAGGAAGCCGGTGACAGCGCCTTCGTTGGAGCAGAAGATCGCAACGGGATTCAGGCCGAGCAGAGAGTTGGCAGCGGTCTGAACAGCGGTAGCCTCGGTGGTAGCGGAGATAGCAACCTCGATGATGATGGCGGGATTCTCAACCTTCTTTTCCCACTTTGCGTGGCCTTCGATGGAGACCTTGCCGGGCTGATAGGTCTCGGCGATCTCAGCCATCTTGTCCACGAAGCCGGTGGTACGTCCCATAACAGAAGCGGAGACAGCATCCTGAGACAGGCAGCCGATGATAACGGGGTTGTCGGAGGTGGCGTTCTTCATCGCCTCAACGACAGTCTCGTTCTCGTTGAACTTTTCCGCAGCGATGGCGGCAGCGCTCTCGTTGTTGGTGCAGGCGGTCGCCTTGACAGCGCCGGTGGTGTCGCCGGGAACGCCGGAGTCGAAGCCGATGACGGGGATGTTCTTGGAGGCGCACTCTTCAAGGATCTCGGTAACAGCGTCGGTAGACAGAGCTGCCAGAGCCATTGCCTTCGGGTTCTTGGCCATCTCGGTCTTGACCATGTTGACCTGCGCGTCGATCTCGGTCTCGGAAGCCGGGCCGTCGAAGTAGATCTCTACGTCATAGTCCTTTGCAGCAGCTTCTGCGCCGGTCTTGACAGCCTGCCAGAACTGGTGCTGGAAGCCCTTCGCCATAACGGGGATGTAGAGCTTGCCGTCGGTGGAGGTCTCGTTGTTGTTTTCCTTGGCCGGTTCGTTCGTCGTCGAGCAGGCGGCGAGAGCGAATACCATGACCAGCGCGAGAAGCAATGCGATCAGTTTTTTCATTCTAGTATCCTCCTTAAATTTTATATCAAGCGCTTTGCGCTCAATAAACACAGATCAGTGACCTTCTCAGCCCTTCTTGACGCGGTTGGCCGCGTTCGTTCTGGCGATGTCCAGAAGCACCGCGCCGATAACGACTGCACCGGTCAGGAAGGTCTGCCACGGAGCCTGAAGGTTGCAGGCGGAAAGGCCGGTCTTGAGGACGGACATGATGAACACGCCGATGAGGGTACCGACCATGGAGCCGGAGCCGCCGGACATGGACGTACCGCCGATGATAACGCCGGTGATGCCGTTCATTTCCTGACCTGCGCCGGTGCCCGGCGTGATGGTCGTGTAGGCAGCGGCATAGAACAGGCCGGACATGCCGATGAAGAAGCCGGAAAGCGTATAAACGGCGACCTTCCACTTATCGACCTTGATGCCGGAAAGGCGAGTTGCTTCCTCATTGGAGCCGATGGCAAAGGCGTAACGGCCGAAACGGGTCTTGTGCAGGATCAGCATGGCAATCAGGAAGAAGCCGATCAGCCAGAACGCGCCGACCGGGAAGCCCTTGACGCCGAAGATATCCGCGCGGATAAAGACCTTCTTGAACCAGCTGCCGACCTCTGCCGTAGCCGTCGGCCACGTCTGGGACTGCACCTTGGTGATGATCGAGCCGAGACCGGCTGCCATCATCTGCGTGCCGAGGGTCGCAATGAAGGGAGGCAGATGGAGGCGGGCGATCAGGTTGCCGTTGATGAAGCCGAACGCAACGCCGACGAAGATCGTCAGCAGAACAGACAGGATCAGGGGCCAGCCCTGCTTGAAGGAGTAGCCGCCCAGCAGTGCCGAGCACATCATGACCGTGCCGAGGGAAAGGTCGATGCCGCCGGTGATGATGATGAACGTCACGCCGAAGGCCATGAAGCCGATGTAGTAGCTGGATTCGAGAATATTCTTGACGGTGTCGAGCGTCAGGAAGTTCTTGCCGAAAATCGAGAATACGACATAAAGGATCACCAGTGCTGCCGGAGCCAGCAGCTTCTGCATATCAAGCTTTTTTGTTTGCATTTTCATTACCCCACTTCTCTCTTCGTTGCAAGCGTCATGATTTTTTCCTGCGTAGCCTCCGCGATGTCCAGCTCGCCGGTTTTACGGCCCTCGCACATCACGACCACGCGGTCGGACATACGCAGCAGCTCGGGAAGCTCGGAGGAGATCATAATGATCGATTTGCCTTCTTCCACAAGCTGATTCATCAGCTTGTAGATCTCGCTCTTCGCGCCGACGTCGATGCCGCGCGTCGGCTCGTCAAAGATCAGCACGTCGCAGTCGTTGAGCAGCCACTTGGAAAGGACGACCTTCTGCTGGTTGCCGCCGGAGAGGCTCCGGACGAGCGTGCGGACGGTCGGCGTCTTGGTGTGTACCTTCTCGACATAGCTCATGGAAGCCTGCTCGATCTTGCGGTCGTTGACGACGCCAAGGGTCGTGAAGCGCTCCAGCGAGGAGAGGACCGTATTGTCGGAAACGGAAAGTCCAAGGCAGAGGCCGTAACGTTTTCTGTCCTCGGAGAGATAACCGATACCGGCCGCGACTGCGTCGCGCGGAGAGTGAATTTTGACTTCCTGGCCGTTCACACGGATCACGCCGCTCTTTCTCGGATCTGCGCCGCAGACAAGGCGCATCGTTTCGGTTCTGCCCGCACCCATCAGTCCGGCAAAGCCGAGTATCTCGCCCTTACGGAGCTGGAAGGAAACGTCCTTCACATCGTCGGAGACCAGATGCTCCGCTTCGAGAACGACCGGCGCATCCGCACCGACGTTGGAATGCGTTTTCGGCTCCTCATAGATCACGCGGCCGACCATCATCTGAACGACCTGATCAATGGAGGTCTCCGCCGTCTCCACCGTTCCGACATACTGTCCGTCGCGCATGACGGTGATGCGGTCGGTGATCTGCTTCAGCTCGTCCATGCGGTGAGATATGTAAATGATGCCGACGCCCGTTTCCTTGAGGCGGCGGATGAATGTGAACAGATCCTCGATCTCGCTTTCTGTCAGCGCCGCGGACGGCTCATCCATGACAAGAATCTTCGTATTATTATGAGAAAGGGATTTTGCGATCTCGACCATCTGCTGTTTGGCGACGGTCAGCCGCTTGACAGGCGTTTTAGCGGGAATGTTCAGATGAAGCGAATGCATCAGCTCGTCGGTCATACGGTTCTGCTCCGCCTCGTTGAGGAAAACGCCCTTGGTCGGCTCACGGCCGATGTAGATATTCTCCGCGACCGTCAGATCCTGCATCAGGTTCAACTCCTGATGGACGATGCTGATTCCCTTGGCCTGCGCGTCGCGCGGGCTGTGGATCTCGACGGGCGAGCCGAACAGCTCGATCGTGCCCTCATCCTTTGTATAGACGCCGGTGAGGATCTTCATGAGCGTGGACTTTCCGGCTCCGTTTTCTCCGATCAGCGCCATGACCTCGCCCGCGCGGACCTCAAGCTGCGCGTTGTCGAGTGCGTGAACGCCCGGGAAATACTTCTGGATCCCATACATTCTGAGAATCGTTTCAGCCATCTTTCTGCCACATTCCCCTTTCCATGCCGAACGCGAAACGCACAAAACAAATCGCTTCGCGCACGTTCGTTTATTTTGTACTTCTAAGATAGCAAATCATTTCGTCTCTGTCAACAGAAAAGTGCAAAAAAGTTAGGAAATTTTGGTTTAGTATGTTAGCGAATCACTCCGCTGCTCTGTTTTGCAGCGGCAAATATTTTTCGTCATTTTGCATTTTTGCGGATTTGATTTTTATTCCAAATAAAGCTTTTCGCACAATTTACTCGGAATATTTTATGCACAAAGACGAAGATTTTGAGGTTTTCAATCAAACCGCACTCGATTTTAAGCAAATCCGACAAGTGGTTTGGTTGACATAATTTTATTCGTTTTTCGATAAAATATTATAGAAATGTCCTCGGCTCATTTTTGAGCCGAGGACGAAACGATTCGTTTTTATTTTTGCCGCAAAGAGGTTTCGATTCCGTGTTCGCGCTGTTTCGACAGTCCGTCCGCAATGAACATCGCATCCCCAAACGAAAAGAAGCGGTATTTTTCCTGAACGGCCGTCCGATAGGCGTTCAGAATATGCTCGCGGCCCGCAAATGCGGAGACCAGCATGACCAGTGTGCTCTCCGGAAGGTGGAAATTCGTGACGAGCGCGTCCATGGCCTTGAAGCGGTAGCCCGGATAGATGAAAATGTCCGTCCATGCCGACTTTTCCGTGCAGGTGCCGTCATCTGCCGCAAGGGATTCCAGCGTCCGGCAGGAGGTCGTACCGACGCAGACCACGCGCCCGCCGCTTTTCTTCGTCTCGTTGATGATCTCCGCAGCTTCCTTTGGCATCATGCAGAACTCGGAGTGCATATGATGCTCCGTGACCTCCTCCGCCTTCACGGGCCGGAAGGTGCCGAGACCGACATGGAGCGTGATATACGCCAGCTTCACGCCCTTGGCCTGAATCTTCTCCAGAAGCTCCGGCGTAAAGTGCAGGCCGGCCGTCGGTGCGGCGGCAGAGCCGCTGATCTTGGAGTAGACCGTCTGATAGCGCTCGCCGTCGGCCAGCTCTTCCTTGATATAGGGCGGGAGCGGCATTTTCCCGAGGCGCTCCAGAACTTCAAGGAAGATCCCCTCATAGTGGAACTGCACCAGCTTGTTTCCGTCGTCACGTTCGCCGACGACCGTCGCGGTCAGCGCGCCGTCGCCGAAGGACAGCTCCGTCCCGGTGTGCGTCTTTCTGCCGGGCTTCGTCAGGCACTCCCATACGCCGCCGCCCTCGTCCTTGAGCAGCAGCACTTCCACCGTGCCCATGGTCGGCACACGGTGGCCCAGCAGACGCGCGGGAAGCACGCGCGAATTGTTCAGCACCAGGCAGTCGCCCGGATTCAGCAGATCGACAAGCTCGTAGAAATGACGGTGTCCGACCTCTCCAGTCGTGCGGTCCAGCGTCATAAGCCGGGAGGCGTCGCGCCGCTCCAGCGGCGTCTGCGCGATCAGCTCCTCCGGCAGGTCATAGTAAAAATCGTGTGTTTTCAACAGGTATTCCCTCTTTTTCCGGCTGAATTTCAAATATCCTTCACATTGACAGACACAGCTGCATATGCTATCATGAAGCCATATTGATTTTGCGGACACATGTCTTTCCAGTAAAAACATTTTCGCATATCCTGACATCTGCCCGCATACATTATAGTACATTTTCAGCGTACATTCAACCGCCGTATTCCGGCAATCCATTACAGATCGGAGCGAAAACAATGAAAAAATACAAGGTCGGCATCATCGGCGCGACCGGCATGGTCGGTCAGCGCTTTGTCCTTCTGGTCTCCGCGCATCCGTGGTTCGAGCTGACGGCTCTGGCCGCCAGTGCGCACAGCGCAGGCAAGCCCTACCGTGAGGCCGTCAGCGCCAAATGGCACATGGCGCAGCCCATCCCTGCGCAGGCGGCGGAAATGACCGTTCTCGACGCGGAGGCCGACGCAGAAAAGCTCGCCTCCATGGTCGATTTCGTGTTCTGCGCCGTGGACATGAAAAAGGACGAGATCCGCGCACTGGAGGAGCGCTATGCGCGGCTCGAATGTCCTGTCGTCTCCAATAACTCCGCGCACCGCTGGACGCCGGATGTGCCGATGGTCGTCCCGGAGCTGAACGCCGACCACATCCGCATCATCGAGGCGCAGCGCCGCCGTCTCGGCACGCAGCGCGGCTTCATCGCCGTCAAATCCAATTGCAGTCTCCAAAGCTATGTCCCGGCGCTGCATCCGCTGCTGCCGTTCGGCATCGACAAAGCGCTGGTCTGCACCTATCAGGCGATCTCCGGCGCCGGAAAGACGTTCGAAACGTGGCCGGAAATGATCGACAACGTGATCCCCTACATCGGCGGTGAGGAAGAAAAATCGGAGCAGGAGCCGCTGAAGCTCTGGGGCCATATCGAAAATGACCGCATTGTGAACGCGGTCGAGCCGTCTATCACGGCGCAGTGCCTGCGCGTTCCCGTCTCTGACGGACACATGGCCGCCTGCTTTGTCTCCTTTAAGGGTAAAGCGCCCTCCATCGAAACGATCAAGGAATGCTGGCGCAGCTTCCGCGGCCGCGCGCAGGAGCTTCAGCTTCCCTCCGCTCCGAAGCAGTTCCTCCACTATTTTGAAGAGGATAACCGTCCGCAGACGAAGCTTGACCGGATGCTGGAGGGCGGCATGGCCGTTTCTATCGGCCGTCTGCGTCCGGATACCCAGTACGATTATAAGTTCGTTTGTCTGTCCCATAATACCCTGCGCGGTGCGGCGGGAGGCGCAGTCCTGCTTGCCGAGCTGCTCTGCGCGGAAGGATATATCACCGCAAAATAACGGAATACGGAAAAAGGAGTGCTTGGATGAAAAAGCCTGTCTTTGAGGGTGTTGCGACCGCGCTGGTCACCCCCTTCAAAAATGGTACGATCGATCTTCCAACACTACAAAAGCTTATGGATCGCCAGATCGGCAGCGGCATCGACGCCATTGTCATCTGCGGCACGACCGGCGAATCCGCAACGCTCACCACGCAGGAGCAGCTGTCCCTTATTTCCCACGCTGTGGATTATGCGGCGGGCCGCTGCAAGATCATTGCCGGAACCGGCAGCAACTCCACCGCCCACGCGCTGGAAATGAGCCGGATGGCCGCCTCCGTCGGCGCGGACGCACTCCTGCTCGTCACGCCGTACTACAACAAATGCACGCAGTCCGGCCTGATCGAGCATTACACGGCCATCGCCGATCAGGTCAAAACACCGGTGATCGTCTACAACGTCCCGAGCCGTACCGGCATGGACATCACTTTGGAGACCTATAAGACGCTCAGCGAGCACCCGAACATCAACGGCGTCAAGGAGGCCGGGCCTAGCATCGCAAAGGCCGCACGGACACTCGACGCCTGCGGCGACGCGCTGAATGTCTGGTCGGGCAATGACGATTCCGCCGTTCCGCTGCTCTCCATCGGCGGAAAGGGCCTCATCTCCGTACTTTCCAACGTCTGCCCGGCGCAGACGCTGGATATGGTCAAGAGCGCGCTGCGCGGCGATTATGCGCGGGCGGGCAGGCTCCAGCTCGAGCTGATGCCGCTCATCGACGCACTTTTCTGTGAGGTCAACCCCATCCCTGTCAAGGAAGCCATGCGCATCGAGGGCATCGACGCGGGCGATCCGCGCCTGCCGCTCACGCCGCTCTCTGCGGAGGGGCGGGAACGCCTCCAACGTCTGCTTCTATCGTAAACGGAAAGTGCCTCCGGCAGCCGCCGGAGGCACCTTAGTCTGTCAAAAGCCTCGTAGAGTTCCGCCGCGCACGGCGGAATAGAATCCAATTTGTTTTGTCCGGGGGCGTGTACCTCGGACAAAACACTTTACGTCCTGCAAGTGTGGAATTTGTGTGCCTACGGCACACAAATTATGCGCGCAGCAGGATGCCGCCCTTTCAAACGGGAAACCAGCAAAGCGTTTCCCGTTTGAGAGCGTGTCAAAAGCTTTTTGACACGCTCAGGTGCCTCCGGCAGCCGCCGGAGGCACCTTTTATTCGTCGCCCAATTTGCAGACGTTCAGATAGAGATGCTCCGCATTCGGGTCGATCGTCACCTCTGTGACGCCGTTTTCCGGGTCAAAGCCGATGTTCTGCTCCATGATCTCCACGCTGCCGCGCGTCAGAAGCTTCGCCGTCTCCTCCGTAAAGAGAAGCTTGCTTGCGGTGCCCGTCAGGAAATCGTAGCCGTCCACATTCTCCCGTCCATAGCCGGAGCCCCAGAAATTGTAGCTGTGCACCTTTGTGAGCTGCGCCGTGACCGTGACCGACTCTCCTGCCGGGATCGTCACCTCAAACGCCGCGTAGCCCACGCGCTCCACGACCCACGCATCGGTCAGCATCATATCCAGACTTCCGTACCACATGGCGTAGCGCTCCGCCGGGTCGTCGGAAAGCGCGCCGTAATTCAGCAGGAATTCGACCGCCGCGCGGTAATAGAGCGCAAACGGCGCGGTATCGCGCGCATATTCCACGCCCTGACCGTAGATCTTATACGTTCCAAGAATGTCATCGACCGCGAGCCGCAGAAACGCATCCAGCGTCATTTCCTCGCGCGTCACGTCGGCAGACAGTCCTTCGAGCTTTTCCCTCGGATCGCAGCCGCCGTCCTCATAGCCCTGTATCGTGTATCCCTTGACATCCTCGCCCAGTGCCGCCAGATAATGCGTGCCATTCTGACTGACAAAGAAGCTGTATTGTGCCATCTGTGTTTCTTCATCGTAGGCAAAGCCGTTAAAGTTGACGGTCAGGAGCATTGTTCGAGCCGGATCGTAATCGCACGTCATAGCGATCGTCGCCGCGGACTTCATCGGCTCGCCGGTCGGCGTGAGCGTATAGACATATACGGTCTCCTCGAGCGACGGAAGCGGCTCAAAGGCGCTCGCCAGATCGTCGTCGTTCTCCAGGATCGCCGCATAATTCTCCCAGCCCTTCGGGGCGCGGAGATTCATGCGTTCGGTCGAATCCTCGTATCCCGGACTTGCCGTCGGAGCAAAGCCGCCCGCAAAGCGGCCAATGCCCACCTCCGCCTGTACTGCTTCGCCGTCCACAGAAATAGCCGGACTGTTTTTCCCAACATCACGGACCGTTGACATGAACGGATAGACCGCCGTGACCGTCACGTCATGATCCGATTCGTTTGTAAGCGTGTAGTCGTCGGTCACATCGATTGCTCTCTGCATATCTGCCTCAGAGCCGTCCGCACCTGTCTCCGGCGCGTAGGGCGCGAAGTCCACAGTGAGCCTCCGCGACGCGCTCAGCTCCGGCGCTTCCTCGCGGAGCGTCAGCGGCATCACTGGCCCCGCATATGCCAAAAACGCACTTGGATCCGCAGCCGCACCGTCCGCCGCGCTGTTTCCGGAGACAGCAGAACCGGGACTGGCCTCCGGCGTGCTGGATGCGCCGCGCGTCACGAACGCGAAGGCGGCGGCCCCCAATCCAACGATCAGGCACGCGCACGC